>WNFJ01368978.1_pt1 | contig 37351 bp, 47 predicted proteins | sample 5400461 | NCBI WGS metagenome assembly WNFJ01 (sample SAMN13153349, study PRJNA577476) | soil metagenome | isolation source: 115 cm saprolite on Douglas fir-dominated hillslope | place: USA:California | collected 2013-09-17
CATTTCAAAGTCGTGCAGGGCGCTTTCCGTTTCGACGATGCCGTGCCAGCGAAAGGGCGAGGCTGATTCGGGAAACGCGGCAGCCTTGCGAGGCGATTCGCCGCGATAGGTGCGCGATTCCATGGCAGCCAAGGCGTTGCCGTGAAGAACGAAACGCAAAACGACGTAAAGAATTATGGTGGCGAGCGCGAGGGACGCGCCTAGTTTGCCTCGCGGGCCTTTTGATTTGGCACCGATCTCCTCGGTGACGAGCCTGCTGAGCATCGGTAGAAGAATTCCGGCTAGAAGAATTCCCAAAAACCAGAGATCGAGATGGGGTAGCCAATCTAGAGCGAAGCGGCGCGTGGAGAAGGGCCATAAGAGTTCCACACCCGTGCTTTGGCAGAGATCCATGAGCAAATGGAGAACGGAGGCGGCGAGAGCGGCGATGAAAATGGGAAGCGGCGAGATTTGTTTTTCCGTTGGCCCGCTTTTGCCCAGGAGAAAGGGGAAAGTGACGAGCAGACTGAACAACAGAGCTGCAGGCAGCGAATGACAATAGGTGCGATAGAAGGTGAGAAAGGCGGAGGGGCCAGCAAATTTGCTGAGCGAGTCGATATCGGCGACGGATCCCGCGATGAGCATGGCAATGGTGACGGAGCGAGCGAGGCGGGGAAAAGCGGCACGCTTCAGGGTGTAGGAGGCCAGGGTATGGGTAAGGAGATCCATGGGTAAAGTTATCTCATGAAAAGAGTTTAGTGATTCGTTGTGAGTTGTCAGTCCAGATTTTTTCGGGCACCACGATTAAGTTCGCCCCTACAAAGGTGGCGGTTACGCAGGATTGCCGGGGACGAGGAGTTTCAAGGCGCGGGGGACGATTTTGAATTCGACGGGGAGGCGGGCGAGCGGTTCGCCGTCGACTTGGGCGTAGAGAGGGTTTTTGTCGAGCGGCTCGCAGATGACGGCGTCGGACTTGTAGAAATGCACGCCCTCGGTGCCGCGGAGGTTGCCCATCCAAAGCGTGGGCAAGTAGCTCAAATAGCGGAAGCCACTTTGGGTCGTGAGGGCCATGATTTCGAACTGATCCTCGAAGAGGTCCGCGCCCGTGGTGATTTTGAAGGGGCCACCGTAATTCTTAGTGCGGCCGACAATGGCCAGAGAAGCGCCGAGTTTTTGATCGCCGATGCGAATGCGGAAATGCTGGAAATTGTAACGAAAGACTTCGCGGGCGCCTTCCCACCAGTAGGCCAGCATGCCGATGCGGGCTTTCAGGTCGAGGTCGAGGGAGTAGACGATCATGCCGTCGGGGCCGGCGCCGCCGACGCTAAGGAAATACTTTTTCTTTTCGGGTTGCTCGAGCGGAGTGGCCAGGCCGAGGGCGATTTCTTTTACCGTGCCGCGAACGAGTTTTTCGGCGGCGCTGGGAATGTCCCAGGGCAAGTCCAGCTCCTTGGCGAGGATGTTGGCGGTACCGCCGGGGAGCAGGGCCAAGGGGACGCGGTGGCCGTTTTGGTTGGCGGCGAGGCCGTTGATGACTTCGTTGAGAGTCCCGTCGCCGCCGCAGGCGATGACCAAGCCGCGGCCTTCGGCGGCGGCGCGCAGGGCGATCTCGGTGGCATGGCCCGGGCCGGTGGTTTCCGCAAGCTCGGATTCGATGCCGCGGGCGGCAAAAATGTGGCGGGCGGCATCGAGCGTGCGGCGGCGGCCTTTGCCTCCTCCGCCGGCGTTGGGATTGTGAATCAGCAAAGCGTTTCTGAGATTTGTGGTCATCGTTGGTTCAGCGTTATGCCGTTCGTGTACATTCATTCTATATAATACCAGCCGAATTCAAGCACTTCGTCTTGCAATCGAGTTCTAAGAGAGATTTCTCCTCGCGGAAACGCTCGGAGAAGAAGAGGTTCTCGCTTCGCTCGAAATGACGGGCGAAGGAGGATGCCGAGGGTTCCATGGCCAAGGCTGCGCCAGCTGCCGTCAAAAAAGAGATCGAGGAGCTTCGCAAGAAGCTGCGGTACCACGAATACCGGTATTACGTGCTCGATGATCCGGAGATTTCGGACGCAGCCTACGACCGGCTGATGAACCGGCTGAAAGAGCTGGAGACTGCGTATCCAGAGCTGGTGACGCCGGATTCGCCGACGGTGCGGGTGGGTGGGGCGCCGCGGATGGGATTTTCGACGGTGCGCCACGCGCGACCGATGCTGAGCCTAGACAACGCGTTTTCCTATGATGCGCTGCGTGATTGGGACCGGCGAGTGCGGGAAGGAAGCGGGCACGAAAAAATCGAATACATCGCGGAGCATAAGTTCGATGGACTGAGCATCTCGCTGCAATATGAGGACAGTGTGCTGGTGCGCGGAGCGACCCGTGGCGATGGCACGACGGGAGAAGAGGTCACGCCGAACGTAAAGACGATCCGGTCGATCCCGCTGCGCGTAGACGCCGGGCTGTTGAAGAAAATCAAGCTTCCGGCGAACTTCGAAGTGCGCGGCGAAGTGGTGATGACCAGGAAGTCTTTTGAAATGTTGAACCAGCAGCAGGAAAGATCGGGCGGAAAGATTTTCATGAATCCGCGAAGCGCGGCGGCGGGGGCAGTGCGCGTGCTGGATTCGGCGATTACGGCGTCGCGGCGGCTGGATTTTTTCGCATACTACCTGCTCGTGGATGGAAAAGTACCTTTCGCGAAGCATTCCGAGTCCCTGCAGGCATTGAAGCAATTGCACTTCCGCGCTTCTGACGATTGGAAACTCTGTGCCGGTATCGAAGCGGTGATTGCTTATTGTGACGATTGGGATGCGAAACGCGAGAAGCTCGCGTACGAGATTGACGGCGTAGTGGTGAAAGTGAACTCCATTCCCATTCAAAATGAGCTGGGTTACACGTCCAAGGCGCCGCGGTGGGCCATTGCGTACAAATATCCGGCGCGGCAGGAGACGACGGTGGTCAACGACATCATCGTGCAAGTGGGCCGCACGGGGACGCTGACGCCGGTGGCGGTGCTGGAGCCGGTGCAAGTCGGAGGCGTCACTGTCAGCCGTTCCACGCTCCACAACATGGATGAAATCGAGCGTCTGGGATTGCAGATTGGCGACACGGTGCTGATCGAGCGGGCCGGTGAGGTGATTCCGCATGTCTTGAAGGTGGTGAAGCCCGGGAAGAATGGGAAACTGTTTCGCATGCCGAAGCATTGCCCGGAGTGCGGGAGCACGATTCATCATGTGGAAGGGGAAGTGGCGTACCGCTGCGTGAACGCGGCTTGTCCAGCGAAGAGGAGAGAATCGATACTTCATTTTGCAGGGCGGCACGCGATGAATATTGACGGGCTTGGCGACAAGATTGTGGATCAGCTCGTGGACAAGGGTTTGGTGAAAGATGTGGCCGATCTTTATGCGCTGAAGGAAGACGAGGTGGCCGGCCTGGAGCGGATGGCGGAGAAGTCGACGCAGAATCTCTTGGAGGAAATCGAGGCGAGCAAGAAAAACTCGCTAGCGCGGCTGATTTACGCGCTGGGGATTCAGTTTGTGGGCGAGCGGACGGGGCAGTTGCTGGCGGAACATTTCTCTTCGTTGGAGGAATTGGCGGCGGCGAAGGAAGAGCAGCTTGAGGAAGTGGCGGAGGTTGGACCGAAGGTCGCGGCGAGCATTGTGGAATTTTTCTCGGAGCCTGCGAATCGCCAGCTGATCAAGAAACTGAACAAGGCAGGCGTGCATCCCACAGCGGAAAAACGCAAGGTCAAGAGTGACAAATTTGCAGGGAAGTCTTTCGTTTTCACCGGCGGACTCGCGAATCGCTCGCGGGAAGAGGCGGGCGAGACTGTGCAACAACACGGAGGAAAAGTTTCCGGCTCCGTCAGCAAAAAGACGGATTACGTGGTGGTAGGCACCGACCCCGGATCGAAATACGAGAAAGCCAAAGAACTCGGCGTGACCACCCTTAGTGAGCCTGAATTCGAAAAGCTGTTCGGGCTTAAGTAGATTGAACAAAGTGTGCGTGGAATCTTCGCGGACGATACGGTCATTCTCGCGGTATAATTGAAAACGGCGGGCGGGTCGGGTGATCGCTGGCTTGGTCATCGCGAGATGGCTGGGCGGGAGGAAAGTCCGGACACCGTCCTGAGGCACGCTGATCATTTTGTGGGCGTCATTTTTTGGCGAGCGCGAAGTGGTTGGCGGAACTCTTGACAGGGCAACGCGCCTGGTAACGCCAGGGGGCGCGACGGGGAGCACAGGCTAAAGCCTGTGCCACTCAGAGCGCTACGGAAAGTGCCACAGAGAATAGACCGCCGGCGGAGTGGAGCGCGGTGGCATCGCACAGGGAAACCTGTGAGACGTCTTCGAAATGCTCGCAACGTTTGGCAAGGGTGAAAAGGTGGGGTAAGAGCCCACCGCTCCGGTGGCGACACCGGGGGCACGGAAAACCCCGCGTGGTGCAAGGCCAAATAGGAGGGGAGAGCCGGCCCGGCTCGATGAGTCAACGTTCATGAAAATGAACGCGCTCCTTCGGCGGTGGCGCAAGCCATCGTAGATGAGAACCCTCGGGTAGGCTGCTGGATCCCGGTAGCGATACCGGGACTAGAGGAATGATCGCCGCGTGCGCAGGCTGTTTTACGGTTTGCGTGCGGCACAGAATCCGGCTTACAGGCTCGCCCGCTTATTTTCAACAAGTTACAGACACTTTACCGGTTGCCTAACGTAGTTGCCTAACGATTTTCCTTCGAAATTCTAGTCGTCGGTGAGTCGCCCCGCGCGGATTAACGCGGGCATGTGAAACCATTTGATGAGCGCGATTAATCGGGATTTGGTGCTTGGGGGGCCGTAGCGGTGTCCCTTCCTGCTCAGTGTTGTGCAGATTCCTTGGCGATTTTTTCGACCGCAACAATCTTGTACCTGCACGACTTCAGCTTGCCTTCCTTGCCCGGGACGAGAATCTCAATCCATTGGTTAGTGTCGAACTTCATTTTGTATTCGCCCGGTTCTAAGAGCAAACCGTATGGCCTAGTTACCTCGTATCTAGAATCTCCAAGGACAAAAATCACATCGGCGTAGGAAAATCCGGTTTGGGCAACCCTAGCGCCTCCATTGGGATGCAGAATGGAGGGAGTCGAGTTGTGTACCGTAGCTCCAGTTGTTTTGTGCTGGATGCTCGCGGATTCGACGGTAATCGTCTGGGTGTATTTCGACGGGTCAATTTTTGCCTGAGTTACCGCGCCAAAGGCTACGGACGCGATAATAAGCGCGTTTATCTTTCTCATAGCTTCCCCTGTTCTTGGTCCGCGTTCGAAAGTATGCTGCTCGGCTTCTCAGCCCGGCGTATGACGGTTTTCAGGTTATAACCACATTCAGTTTAGCGACTTGTGAGCTTTGTCGAGCAAGGAATCCATACCGCGTTGTATAATAGCCAACATCCAGTGCCTGCTAAGTCTCCATTACGCGCTAGCGGGAAAAACAGCGACCTTTCGACCACGCTGCTGCGCCAGTTTAGCCCGTTCCTCAATCCCGATGCCGCTGTCCATCTTGTGCTGTGCGGCGTCACGGGCTGCCGGAACGAATTGAGCGTAGTGCTTTTCGACGGTATCGACCGTATCAGCCAACATCTTGGCCACATCGAAGATACCCGCGCCACGAGCCAGCATATCGCATGCAAAAGTGTCCCTGAAACAGTGCGGGGTTACCCGCTTGACTCCGGCTCGAAGCCCTAAAGCCTTGCAACGCTCATACAATCGTTTCCGGGTTTCAAATGGTCGGCCATTCTCGGGATTAAAGAGAACCAAATCTTCTGGCTGAGGCTTGCGTTTCAAACGCACTTCTTCTAAAGCGTTACGCAACTCTGTTGAGAGCGGAATTATTGCGACCTTTCCGCGCTTCTGAGTTAAGACTTCGACTTCTCCGTTGGTACCACGGTCGAAATGAATGTCCTGCCAGCGAACCTTAACAGCATCGCTGCTGCGCAAACCCGTCCAGCGCAACACTAAAAATATAAAGGTGTCTCCACCCGTGGTCTCTCTCAATTCTTTTTCCAGTTTCGTTTTTGGTTTTCTAAGTTCCCCTCCGTTGTTGACGAGGTCAGCCGCACCTCGTAGCTTTGTAAGCTCCTCAGCGGTAAATGGTCGTGCGCCGTTCTTTGGATTCTCACCGGGCTTTGATTCGCACGAAAGGTCGATGGGGTTTTGCGTCATTAGTTGTTTCTTGACGGCAAACTTGAAAAGCCTGTGCATGACCGCAATCTCAAGAGCGACACCCGAACCGCCACGGCTCTGCTTGAGTTGGGCAATCTTCTTGTGCCGGTCTGCCTTGAACAGTTCGATTGTCGAAGGCTTAATGTCGTCTAGTGGAATGGCTTCGTCGATAAGGAACGCAGTAAAGCGGCCAATGATTTGGCGGTAACGATGGCGGGTGCTGTCTGACATGATGCCTTCCTTCGAGGACGCCCCGCGCAGTTTGTTGGCAATCAAACGCTCCATTTCAGTTTCGAAAATTTCACACAGGTTGTTCCAAGTCGGCTTGACAGATATGGGAGTCTTTTTCGAACCGACGTAGCCGACGCGGTCAGCAAAGAACTTGAACGTCTTCGGCGGTAGTGATTCCTCAAGCTCATGCCATAGCGAGGATTTGGAACCTTCGGCGCACGCTTTTTCAATCTTGGTGACGCGGCGAATCGCGGCGTTTTTCTCTTCTGTGCCGAGGGACATACGCACAGGCTCACGGTCAATGCTGCCGACGACTGAATAGGACACCGTGCCAGTAAATTTGTCTTCGCCCTTAAACAGATGGCTGTCATGGCGACGGGCTTTGACTTCTTTGTATTTAATGTTTATCAGCATCGGGCGTCTCCTTGAGTAGCCGGTCGATAGCTTTGCGAATCAGCCATGAAACGGAGCGGTCTTGTTTCTTCGCGATGCGCTGAAGTTGGGCGAGTCTTTCTTTCTCGACCCGAATTACTACATGGCCTTCCTTGCTCATGTGTTACAGCGTAACACAAGCCCGGGTGCATGTCAAGCAGCCACGCTCTCGGGGATGTTCTCCATCCGCGACTGCTCGATGTGCTCAACAACGGAAGCGGGTACGTTCCACTTACCCTTCTTGGCGCTTTTCTGAGCTACATTCAGGGCCTTGAGTTCGGATTCTCGCAGGACGTTGTAAACGGTTGCTCTGGAACAGTTCCAGCGCTTGGCGAGTTCGGGGATGGAGTAAAAAGGCTTCTTGACCGCTCGCTGATTCCGATTGATTGCTTCAACGAGCGTAGAGACAGGGAAGCCGAAGATATCAGCTAATTCAGCGATGGAGAGTTTATCTGAGGGAAGAACTGCGGGAACCGGGGCATTCTTTTTCGCCATGAGACACCAAGCCTATTGATAAATCTCAGTGTCCTAAGCGATTGCTTCGGTTTTGCCGTCTAAGGAGATGGCGGCGTTATACCCCATTGGCACGATTGCACCCAGCAGAGCGACTGGAGAAGCCCCTTGTGAGGGCGCTGTCTGTCTGGATTTGGCGTATTCTGACCCCGCCTACGCGACCGTGGGTGCCACGGACAAGCCGTGGCTGTACTACAAAAATCTGCTTACAAACGCCTTTTACGCCGCTGTTGCTGCGGCTGGTGCCGTCTGGAAATACTCTTTCACAGCGTACGTCTTGAACTGAATAGTCCTGCCATCATCGCGCACGGTGACAACCGGGAATTTCTTGTACGGGTCAAGCCCGGTAATCGTGTAGGTGCGACCCCGACGGTCGATGAAGGTCTTACCGACTCCATCTTCCGGTAATCCGTACGACTTCGCGTGCTTTCGATAAGCCGCTTCCGTGCTGCCTTCAATGTTGACTCTCAATTTGAAAACACCGTTAACATCACTGATGGTGCCGCCGCCAGATTCGAGAATGATGCCGTACTTCTTTGCCACGGATTGCACGGCCTTCTCAATGTCGGCGGCTACCATCTTCCAGTTGTCTCTATCGAATGACGTAATCTTTGCCATTTGTGTGTCCAACTTTCTCCCTTGCGGGGATTGTTGCGGCACTTCTCCGAGGCCGCTTCGGTCGTTCGAGGGAGTATAAGGAATTGACATTGTGATAGCCATATGCTACTATTTGATGTGTCTATCACTTAGACGGGTCGATTCAGTAGCAAGAAAAATGACTAACCTGAAACAAATTTTGTCGGGCGCGCTCGCACTGGCGGAGTTTTCGAATCTGGAGAGGGGCGACCTTGGTCGTTTTCGCCAGAAGCATCCTGGATTCGTACCCTTGAGGTGGTGGACTTGTCATCCGGTGGGGCAAGATTTGGAGCAATGGCGGTTCAATCAAGACGTTTTGAGGCAAGCGTGGAAAAAGAACGGTTTCAGTCAGGATTTGAATTTCGTGATGATGATAGTCATGTCTGTTTTCGACCCGGAGGAGATGACGGATGTGTTTGCTAGCGTGGACGGCCAACTTCATTCGAGATACGCAAATCTGGACGCAACCTCTCCCGGTCAGTATCCACATCAAAGGGCTGTCTTGTTCCTATTTGAGCATCCTTGGCGAGCTAGATTCTGTCCGATGTGCGACAAACGGTTCGTCGCAGCCGAGCCGAAGAATAAGTTTTGCGGCGAGGCGTGCTCTCACGAATCCAGTCGCAGGCGGCACAACGAGTGGGCCAGAAAAAATTTGAAGGCTTGGCGAAAGAAGCGAAAACTGAATTCCAAGTAAGCAAGATGAATACTCATTGAGTCTAATCGTGAACGAGTTAAAACTCCAGAACAACAAGAAAATTATTCCAATACCTCTCCACGCGGACCAACTTGTAGACCACGACGAAGTCACCGTTACTATCCGGCGCATCAACGCAATCGATTTCGTGCTCATCGCTGTCAAGTCGCAACGCGATATCGAGCACGTCACGCACGTCGTACTTCATACGAACAGTCTTCGGCAACAAACCTTTCGCTTGTGCCGTTGTCAATTTCAATTTCTTTTTCATTACGTTCTCCGTCAGCAACAAAAAATGGCCGGTAGTTGCCCACCGGCCACGATTGCGTTCCGGCTCAATCCGCTATGACCTGAAACTGATACAAGCTGGCCGCGTTCTGTGCCAACGAACTGCTGAACTGCACGCCGACCACAAGAGCAACCGCACTTGCATTGCCACCGGCGGTACCGGCACCGCCAGTCGAGCCGCTTAAACCAGCCCCAGCGTTGTTGAAGTTGATGCCGGTCACCGGGGCGTCGAGTATTCCAAACACCTTCATTACCCCGACACCAGTCGTCGGGGCGGTGGTGACGCTGTTGTAATAACCGTTTAGTGCGCCACCCAATGAGGTACCAAATAGGGTTACATCTTCCTCTGACTGCCCCGGCTGTACTGATTCCGCCCGTGCTTGCGATTGCAAGGTAGATAGGCGATGTCACTGTCCCAGTGTTCGCATACAACACGACGTTGTAGTTACCGCCACCAGTGAACAGAACGTCACCAGCTACCTTGACCTTGAACAACTGGCCGTTCAACTCGTTCAGACCCTTGACAACCAACTGACCCGTGGCGTTGGATGCCGAAGGAGTCGTCGGAGCGGCTCCGATGGTGGAGGACAAACGAGGGAAATACTTGACTGCGGCCCCAACGCCACCAACGTTCGATGGAAATAGGCCGCTTACTCCAAAATCTGCGATTACAGACATGATGTTTCCTTGCTGGCTGTGCCAGCGACTGCTGGCGTCGGCTGTCTGCCGCTCGCCTATTTGCTGTGGGCGTGTTCGAACGAACGTCCGCAACGAATTTCGTTATTTGTTTAGGGGAGTCACCATCGAGTACGACGCCCGAGACCTTCTTGCGCCAGCCGAATATTTTCTTTCTCGATTTCATCGAGGTCCACAATCTGGCGAAAGAGCAACGAAATACATTGACCGGCCTCGGGGTCGGGGGACATCGCATGCATAACCGGGCCACGGAAGGTCAGTAATGACCCGTGTGCCAGCCGGATATTTTGACCACCGGCCACAAATACCCGAGGGCTGCCCAGGCGAATCATACAAACTACGTCACCAAACATATCGACGTGGGGTTTGACATGAGATGAATTTTGATGCAAATAGCACTCAACCGAATTGAAGGTTGCTGAGTACCTTGCCACCAGTTTATCCGTCAGTGCTTGAATATTGACTGGCGTGGGGTGCGTGTTCGTCTGCTGCGGTCGCATTCTCGCGCCGTAACTGATTCGCATGACATAGTCGTAATGGGGAGCCCACGTTTGAAGGCGCAGGAACGTCCCCAAAGCGTCAGCCTCATCTACGGAAAGAAAATCGGCTATGTATTCGACTTGCATTTTTCTCCTCCGCCCGAAGCGGAAAATGAAAAGGCCGCATTTGAGCGGCCCTCCCGGTTATGAATTTGGGGCGTTCGGTGCGGTTGGAAAAAGGTTGACGTTCAATTGGTCTTGGGGATTCGTGAAGTCAATCGTAACCACTTTGCTTTGGCGGTACACCCATCCGGCATGTGGGCCTGTAGCAATCGGGCTTGTCGATGCCGAGATGATATAAGTCCCGGGCGGTAGTCCAGTGAAGCTATAAACCTGCGCCTGCGTAACTTGCGTCTGAAACGAACTGCCAGCGTGTGTGCTGGCGCATGAGACTAGCGGATTGGCCGAATCGCCTGCGCCTAGACCCGCGTTAACATCTCCTGAAATTGTATTACTCATATTTCTCCTTGGCCGATACGGCCTGAAAATGAAAAGGCGGCCTGTAAGACCGCCCATTCGATTCTGATTACCTTTTCTTCCGGCGTTTATCCAGCCCTGTCGCGGTCGCGGCTTTCGGAAGACGCGGTTCGGTCGTTTTGTTACCTACCCGTTTTGTTTCCTGCTCGTCGGCTCGCTTTCGGTAGTCTTGGTCCTGATTTTGACGTTCCGTCCAGCGTTTCGGCGGGGCGGGGTCGCTGTTGCCTATTCTCTGTCCTTTCATTGCTTTTCCTTTAATGAACCGACGCGGTTAAAGGGCCACTGTCAGTTCTTTTCGCCGGGTTGAGCCCGGACAAACTTATTTCTGCTGCGCTCGCGACCTTGCGAGGTAGTCTTTAATCTGGGCGGCTGAAGCTTTCGCCAACACTTGCTTTATCGCGTACGAAGGTGTGCTCAGAGGGATTTGTCCCGGCTCAAGTTTCTCTGGTTCCGGTTTTGGTGGCGCTGGTGGTGCCGCTGGCGGGGAAACCCTCTCCAGCTTATCGGTTGGATAGGCCAATGCTCCAACTGCGATGCGGACATTTTCAAGATTGAAGTCTGCGTTGTTCTCCCACAAAAAGTCGAAGATGGCTTTCGTGTTTCCTTCTGTTCGGCGAACGTCGTATTCTCGGCCTTGATTATCGCGATGACTTCGCGCTGCTTCTCCGGTGACGCGTAAACCATTCTCTTTGGCTTGGGCGCAGTTTCGTTCTCTTCGCGGTTATAACCGCCGGGTTTTATCGGTCTGAATGCCATGTGTTTCTCTTTGCGCTGAACGGCAATTGAAAATAGAAAAGGGGGCTGACTGCGCCCCCTCTTCATGTTGGATTGTGATTTGGATTACTTCTTAACCGAACTGTGCTTTTTATCCCAGACATCCTGACGGTCCTTGGTGGCACGCCAATTTATTTTGCCTGATTGCGGGTGGCCCTCTGAGTAATAGACGGCACCTGGGCGAACATCTTCGGGATTGACCTTTGTATTGGGGTCACCAAAGATGGCGTTGAGTTTATCCCTCATTGCCTTCTGGTGCCGCTTGGCTTCCGACGCCTCAAATGTACGTAGCTCAGTATGGCTTTGACGGCCAAGTGGCCCGGGCGGTTCCGGTGGAGGCGGTTTTGGTGTCCGTTTCGGCTGCGGCTTCGGAGGCATGGCCCCGAACCAAATAAGTTCGGACCACAATGCTTCGACCGCTTTCGAAAGCCAAGCAGGCGAACCGTCGCCACCGCTCCCGTCGATGTAAGCCCTGATTTTATGAGTGGTAATTGCATGGAGTGCGCCAGTCAATGGGTCAAGCAGCCCTTTCGGGCACTCGGTATCCCTCCATTGAACGGCGGCCTCTATTGCTTTCAACTCTTCTTGTTCGGGTGTCAGTTCAGACATTTCCGGCCTCCTGTTTTGCCCAATGTGCGTTGAGCCCGTCGCCATACATTTCGAGCCATTTCCTCATTTGCAATGGAGGTGCAGCTTTGAATGCCTCCCTTGTTAGGGATGCCGGGGGTTTTGGCTTTGAGTTTTCGCGGAACGCGCGGTCTCGTCTCTTCAACTCGTCTCTGATTTCAGAAACGGGAAGAGCCTTGTTATGGTCGTTGAGTTTTTTGACAGCCTTCTGGTTGTCTTTTTCGATTTGTTGGTCGTCACGATAGCCGAGCCGTTTCGCTAGGCTCTGGTCATTTCCAATTGCCTCCGCGCCCGATAGGCAATCAAACAGCAGAGTGTCTGGTTGAAAGTAGTCTAGAAGGATGCCGAAGGCAGCTTCGTTTGGAGGAAGATTCGGCAGGCGTTGACAAAGCTTAGAAAATTCGGCTCTGCAACGCTGCTGCTCTTGCTCGGCAGCTTGTTGCGCCTGTAGTTCTTTATAGTTCTTCATCGGTTTTTCTCAAAGAAAAGGGGCAGGTAACTCTGCCCCGGTCCTTAGAATTCGAACCCCTCGGGCAGAACAAATTCCTCAACTCGCTGTTTTCCGAATTGGGACGCGGGAATTTCCGACGAACTCGGTTGATTTGTGGATTTTTGCACGAGTTGCAGTGCGTCCTCCCATGATAATTTCGTGTGATTGGGGATTTTCTTTCCGTTTCTGAAAAGAAACTCACGCGTATCGTTCTGCGCACCGGAACCGCCCTTCCATTTCGCTCCGCAAGTAAGACACTTAATTACGGCGTTGCCGTCAACAAACGTGTGCATCATGACGTTCGGGTCGTTGAGTCTTTCGGCGTAGATATTTTCGTGCTTTCCGGCTCTTCTCCCCTTGCCTTTGATGTGATTGCATCTCATTTGCAGTTTTATCAAGTTCAAGGCATTTTGGCTTGCGGACGCCTCTCTCTGGATACCGAGTGCTTTTTGACGCTGCTTCTGCGCGACTTGTTTCTCTAGCTCGTCCTGCTTCTGCCCGAGAAGCAGTTCGAGTAGTAGCTCCATTTTATCGATTGGTTTTGCCTGAGTCGGATTGGACTCGGGTACTGCGCCATCCTGATTGGATGGTTTTACTTTGTCCTGATTGGACATATTGGTCCTTCCGCATAAATGCGGAGGCCCGACTTGTTGGCCGGGCCGGTTTGCCTTTATTTATCGTCGAGGCTTCGACGTTATTGCCGGACGGATGTCCGGGCGAGGAGCGATGCTCCCCTTCTCTTCGCTTTTGGCCTGATTGGGCCGCGAAGAAAACTTTTAAGAATGTTGGTGTGTTTTGCGAACTACGCTGCGGCTTTAGTTGATGACTGATGTTCCAGCGAGCGACGCCAAACCATCGACATCATCGGCGCGGAACAGCGACCGCATTTCTTCCCAACTCAACCCAGTAGGGTTCTCAACGCTATGAACGTCTTTCACGAATCGGGAAGGGTGCTCAAAAAGATGTGTTTTGGTATCGCCTGGTCGCCAAATCCATTCGCATTTTTCGCAGACGATTTTTTCATGCCCAGTTGAACCGTCGGTTGCAAGACGATTGCTGTTACTGTAGAAGATGCGCGAGTTCGGGTGACTGCAATTCGATGGGTCTTTCAATTGGTCTTCCATTGTTTCCTCCGAAAAATTTAAGTCAGCAGAGCCGATGAGTGCACACCGGCCTGCCTTGGTTTTCCCAACCCACAGACAAAGCGGGTCAATCAGCTAACGCCTACGTATGCGGCGCTTCTTGGATTATGTTTTGTCTGTGAGTCGGACAGGTTTTCGCTTTCAGCCCACGGACTCCGGGTCGTTCCCGAAGATTGTCGTGGAAGCAAAAATCCCGCTGTAGCAGCTTGCGCCATGTCTTTCTGAAGGACACAGGCTCGCGGCTCAAGTTTGTTCAATCAGACGCTGCCAAACCGATTCCTCGACCGGCGTGGGGGCTTGCACCGGCTCAATTGTTCTGACCCAGGTCTTCGGTTCAAGTTTTCGCTGGCGACGAAGTATCAGCGCTGTCATCCTCTTAGACATCAGGACGTGAGAACGTCCGGTCGTCTTATCGATGACCACTAGGCGCTTCTCGTGCTCGGACAAGATTTCAAAATTCTCGTCTGGGGTGATGAGTTCTTCACATAATATACAGAGCCGTTTCATGCTCGCATTCCCGGTGGCAGGATTTTTGAGAGCATTGCTCTACGTGGGTCTTCCTGTTGCGGCGACTGTTGCTGCACCTGCTCATTTGCTCTTTGCAGGTCAGAGGCAGCGCTGCCAAAATACCGAGCCGTATGAGCTAACATTGCGGCTTTGCGCTGCATGTTTTCTAATTCGGCTTCGCTTTCTTTGGGGCCGTTCTTCTCTGATTGCGCTGAATAAATCCTGTACACATGGGCACATTGCGCGATGGCATCTGCTCGGTCGTCTTTTCGAACGGAAGAACGGGTTCCATCAATACGGCTCAATTCGAGGAAGAGGGCATCGATATACGCGGAGGATTTGAAGAGCAATCTTTTTTGACTCAAAAGGAGTTCCAAATCCTTGATGCGTAAAAATTTGATATTTTTCTCGTTGCTGGTCTGGACAAAATGAACCGGGACGGGGACGCCATATTTGTCAGACATGGCAGCTATCTGCGTTCGCAGACCGTCTGATGTCGGTCCTTTTTCTATCAGTACGGTTTGCGGCTTGAATGTCCGCGTCATCTCAACCAACTTATAACTCAATTCACTTCCGCGTAGTCGTTCGGCCTCGATGTCGAGAACGCACATGCACTTTTCACCTGCTGAATTGTCGAAGATGCGGATGGCCGCTATCGAACTCAGGTCGGCCTTAGACGAAAGCGATGTGGCGATATCAACTGAGAGAACGGTTATGCCTTCGGGCACCGCAGACCCGGGGATGCAGGCACCTGTTAACACATCCGGGTCGAATTGGATGCGAAGCGTTTCGTCTGCATCTGGAACCCACTGAACTAACTGTTGTTGCCGAAACGTTCGAATCTTTTGTGGCGTCTTGCCCATCTTCGACTTGAGCCACTTGAACGTCAGGCGCTCGGGGTACATCAAAATGACTTCGTTCTCTTGCAGGGCTATGTCGAATGGCTCTTTATGAACGTCGGGTTTTACCTTCCAGCATGGGTCGATTAATGCGGCGAACTGCTTTTCTTCCGCGTTCTCCTCTTCTTTGAGAATCTCGTAATACAAATCACCGCAACCACCATCAGCCGTTGGAGCACTCCAGGCTGTTCCGCAAATCATCACGTAGCCCGATGGGTCTAGAAGTTCATTGAGCAAGGAATACGTCTCGATAACTTTTGCGCGTTGCTCGGGCGTTGTTATGTTGGTTAGCTCCACAACGTCTTCAAAGACCAAATGCGAACAGCGCATACCGGCTTGCCCAGAAGATTCGGCGGAAGTCGCTTGCAGCGTGGGCTCGACGAGTTCAAGATGCCGCATCGGGCAGGTATAATTCTGTACGGACGTATCGTCCGATACCATCAATTCGGGATATAACTGTTGAAACAGAGTCGGGCTCAAAGCGTCTCGGACAATAAATATCTGGCGGAACGACTTCACCAAGCTTTTCGAGAGCGGCGTTGTTGACGAGCAAATCAGGAATCGCGCGTCTGGGAAGCAGCAAACCCAGCCAACGATGTCATACATGTCTATCGTGGTTTTTAGAGAGTTGCGTGCACAGAGTAGCATCCTGCGGTGTATCGGGGATTGAGCAGCCATAGCCTCGGCAAGTTCGGTATGCCCATAGTCTTCTGGCAACAGGTCTGGATTGCGTCGGACGAATAATTCATCATTCCAACGCTTGTGTGGCTGGTCAGCAAAGTCCTTACCGTGAACCTCGCGACCGGCTTCATAGGTCGTCTCCTGGCAGAGCCTGCGGAGACGTTTGAATTCCTCGAAGGAAATCTTGCAGTCGTCCTTTTGAGTTCGCCAGGAAATGGAGAAGTCCCAGATTGCCCATTGTTCATGCATTCGAATTCGTTGACCAGGCTCCCAAACGTCAGGGGCGTCGACTGGCGTGGCTGGTTCTCCCGTCTTCAAAGCGCCCAATGTTTTCTGGACTCCGAATCTGTACAAATACTCGTTGTTAGGAATCCCCAACATCTGACTGGCGACTCCGGCGAGTTCTATACATACTTCGATGACGTGCGGATGTCTCAAATTGCGCTCTGTCGTCAGAATCTCTCGTTTGCGGTCGTCATCAATCTCGGTTTGGCAATCGACCTCGGCGGAAAGTTTGGACTCTCGTTTCTTCTGTTTCTCCCGAGACTTCGCAGTCCCGTCGCGCTGGTATTTCTTTCGCTCTTCGCTTCCCATTGGAGGACGGGGCGCACGCTTCTTTTTCGGTTCTGACGCAGTCGGGGACTGCTCGGGCACACTTGCGCCAGTTACTATGTTTGGGTCTTCCATGTTTTTCCTTATGCTTGCTGAATGCGGCTAATTTATTTGTTTGAAAAACGGAGGTCGAACATCACCAACCCGAAGCGATAATCGCGACAACGTATGTTCGAGTTCTGTGACTTCTTCACCCAGTTCCCAAGTCCAATTAGTCACATAGCCGAGCGAAGATTCGAGTTCCGTCTTCGTTTCTCTATTGCGCTCGATTTTGTCTGCAACTTCTCGAATCTGTTTTTCAGGAACAGCTTTGAGTGCTTTCTCAATGTTGCGATATTCATCAATCCAAACCCGCTCTTCTGGCAAAGGGTTGCTAGCAAACATAAGAAAATGTAGATGTGCAATCTGATATCGGAGCAACAATCTCTTCGTTGTCTTTGAAAGGCCGCTGATTTCAACGTCGATATCCATGCTCTCCCTCCGCTTACACAAAACTGCTAAAAATTCCCCGCCCCCTATTTTGTTTTGGAGATGTTTTTGAACCTGGGGAAAATTGTGCCGATGCCCCCGGGGGGTCGTCTTTTTCAAAATATTGTTCTCACCGGAAAAACATGCCCGGCATACCCGGGTGTAAACCCAGATAGTGTTTGCGTTCAGGCTACGACTGCGTGGGCGAAAAGACCCCTCGGCTGGGGGCGGGGTACTCCGGGCCTTTTTCCAGACCGTAACGTCCCTTGACTGATTATTGGGAATTTGCGTTGATGATTTACCGCGTGTTGGGATTGCCAACAATTATGGTACGGACTTTTTCCGGGCTCCTCGATTGCTTGGGCTGCCGCGCTCGAATCGTTGCGCGTGGCAATCGTTGCACGGATGGTCCCGAAGTCTTGCGTGCCGGTCGCCTGCTATTTCTTTGCCTGCGCTGCCTTTGCCTCACGCTTGGCGGCGCGATAGCGTTCGATGTACTCTTCCAACGCCTTACGCATAACCCAGGACACGCTGCGGTCGAGGTCACCAGCAACGCGCTCGGCTGCGTTCCACAACTCATCTTCCATTCGAAGTCTACGAATCGGTGTATCCATGCCGCGATAGTAAGCCAACACAACGTTGCTACGCAATGGCAAACAACGTAGCCACAGCAATCGCCTGTAAGTCCTGTAGCCACAGCGTTACCACTTACCCATTTTGCGCTAGTGAGTAACTCAAAAATAACTCTTGACATCTGCCTCAAATGTGGCTACAATGTAGTCACGCTTAGGAAAGAGGCCAAAGATGGAATATCTCAAGCCAAATGAACTACTTAAAGTTCTCGGATACGCTCGGAAGCACGGCGCTCGGGAGCATGCGATGTTTCTGCTCGGTTACGGTCACGCGCTGAGAGCGTCAGAGATTGCCTCACTAACGCTTGAAGACGTGCGCAATGGTCGCATCCGCTGCAACCGTGGCAAAGGGTCACAGCACACGACCGAAGAACTCCGCGAGAGCCCCAACGTCATCCTCGATGAGAAGATGGCGCTAGCAGCCTGGCTACGCGAACGCGGTGATGCTGACGGCTCGGTCTTCCTGTTTACTTCGCGCCAAGGCTCGTGTCTCAAGCGCAAACAGGTCTATAACCTGTTTCGCAAGTGCGCCGAACTCGCGAACATCGAGGCTGGCCGCTTTAACCCCCACGTGCTCAAACATAGCTATGCCTCTCACCTGCTACGCAATGGCGCTGACCTTGCGTTCGTGCAGAAGGCGCTAGGTCACGCTCACATCAGTTCTACGGTTCGCTACACCCACGTCTCAACCACCGAGGCTCAGGTTGTCTCGAATCGCATTCTCGGCAACGTCTTCGCGACCGCCTAACCCCGACAATCTCCTCGGACCTCACGGCCCTCGGCTCGAAGCCGGGGGCTTTTCCTTTTACAGCCCGTTCTGCCGGTCGCTAGCCCTGAGCCCCGGTGTAGCGAATATGTCGCTTACGTATGGCGCACCGTGGAATTCCCGAGCCTCTTCTCGGGGTGACTGTCGATTTACTAGACGTTTTCTACTGTAAACAGTTGAATTTTCTCATTTTGAGAACAATTAACGGCGTTTTTCGAAAATCGACTTGTAAAACCGCATGCGGAGGAAACGGCGTGGCTCGTGCGATTCCTCACCCAGTCACCAATATCCCCTTTTGCGGTGAATGCGGTGAATAACACCCTTTATATTTATCGCGCGGAAAGTTCATTCAAAACCTGTCTAGGAAATTAAGGACTAAAAGAAGGGTAATATCCTAGACAGATTATGAGAGAACTTTTTAGGAGAAAAGAATAAGTACCCTTATTCACCGCAATCACCGCAGTCGCTCACTTACCGCTACGACTGCGAGTGCACTGGCCAGCGTCTTCTTGTTCTCCCGCTCTTCCTGAACCGCCTTCCGTTCTTCCTCGGCCTTGTACTTCCTTGGACGACCGGCTTTGCCCGGCGTACCACCTCTGGCGGCATCCCGCTTCTTTTGCTTAGCAGCCGCAAAAGCCGCTCGGCGTTCTTCATCCGTTATGTATTTCCGAGGCCGACCCGGTTTCTGGGCCAGCCCCTGTTCTGTTGTGTTCATTGGAAGGTCACCATGTTGCTTGGTTTCTCGACGAGGTCAGCCACAGTAGCCGACGCCTTTCGGATGTCGGCCAGCAGACTCGCCGCCGGACTCAACCTAAATGTTCTGTTCTTGGTGTGCCGGTCGAAATCCTGTTCCAACCCGAATCGAGCGGCGTAGGACTCCATGTTGCGGACCAAGACGGTTGCCAAGGTCTTCGGTGACCGGGTAGACCAACTATCCATCGAGACCCTCTTCAGGTTGCCTGTCGATACCAGCAAACTTTTGAACTCCCCCGACGACAACCACGTCGGCGTGAAGTTTGGGTTGCGGAGAACTTCCGCCATTACTTGCCCGATGTCATCGTCTTCCATCGCCGCTGCCGCTTGCTCTCCGACCCAAGCAGTTAACATCTCTTTGGCTTTTGATTCCCAACCCTCGTGCCGTGAAACACGTAGTAGGAAGGTGCCAACATCAGCTAATCGGACGTTTGTGTTCGGACGGTAGCTGCGTTGAGCATCCAAAGCCACTAGCACCATGCGAACGCGCTCGACCAATTCCGACATCAGCCTATCTCGCTGGCCATCCAGTTCCTGCATCAAGTCAACGGCTGAGCGAAACATTCCACTCGGACGTTTCTTCATCTGAATGACCAATGAGCGATTGGCGTGTTCGACCTCGTTCAATGGCGATGTAATGGCGGAGAATGACACGGTTGCCAAGGCAGGAAAACTGACTTGCCCGGCAGTCGTGAATAATTCACGTCGGTTAACCGTCAAACCTGTCGCCACTTGGCACAACAGGTCTTTGACAGCACGCTCGATTCGATTGACGTTATCGTACGCAATGAAACTTGAGTTGATAACCTGATTCTCGAATTCCTTCGGGTCCTGCGGCATCGGTTGGGTCGAGAACTTCGGACCGAGCACCAGCCTGCCAATCATTTCCAAGAAGAACGACTTCCCTGAGCCCGACGGGCCAAGCATCTGGAGAAGTATTTTCGATTTGTTCAGACCGGGCAAGAAAAGAAGAATCAAGTAGACTGTCAGCAGGATACACTTCTGCTCGTCAGTCATAACTGAGTCTTCGAATGTCAAGCCCTTCAAAACAGCCTCGTACAACGCGGAGCCCTTGGCAGGAATTAAACTGTGTTCGATTCCTGAGACCGTCATAAATGTCCAAGGTTCGTAGTTCTCCGGGTAGATGAAGAGAACACCATCCTCGCCGTTCTTAATGCGAGTGACGCCGTCCTTGGTTACTTTCAGCAGCGTACCCAATCCTTCTGCGTAGTATGCTGTCCTGGTCTTAGGGTCGAAGTGGAAGCTGATGTGTTGGCTAACATGCTCGCCGTCCATGAAAGAGCGAACGCCGAGGAATTTCCCGACACCATCTTTAGCTGTCCGTCCCGCATGAAGGCCGAAGCCTTCAAGTAAGTTCTGGCATACCGGGTCTGACTGACTGATTTTTACCGGACTATCTTCTCGACCAGCCTCAATGAAATAGCCGAGACCGCCGACATTGTAGAAACGTCCGCGATTCTGGAGGTCACCGTAGACAGCTCGGTCCACCATGTTGAGTGCTTCTTCTCGATTAGTTGGGAGATTCAAAGCCGCGCGTTGTTTCGGAGATAAGAACAACAGACTGCCAACTAATTTAACGACATCGACCGGAGTCTCCGTCGTCGATTGTGTCATAGCCAATTCGCTTGTTTGCATCTCGGTCTGCTCTATTTCGCTGGCTTCGCCAAATTTTAAGAAGCCCTCGAATCCATTCTCTTTTGCCTGCTCTTCGAGCCAAGGACGATAAAATGTCTTCCAGTCTTTGCCGTCACAATGCGAGTGGAAGCAACCGAAGCTGATAGCACCGCTCGGCGAAATCCACACGGAAGCATCAAACTTTCCGCCCGCCGTGTGTTGCTCGTAATTCGGGCAGGCAACCGTGTACGAATAACTGCCGTCGTTCTTTGCCTGAACGTCACCAGCATCAACACCAGCATCGTCGCAAGCCTGTTCGTAATACGACATGCGGGTCTGCACCTTCTCAGGTGCTGCCTCACGATTGACGGGCTGCCTCACCGTCACTTCGATTTTGAAGTCCGCAGGTGTACAACGGTCGTAATGCGGCACAGTCTCGTTGAAAATCTCAACAACAGGAGTCGGACTATACTTCGGTTTTAGATTGCGAGTACCGGGCAGACGCAGTACGCGAGCCGCATCAACGGACTGCGGGTCGGAACCGTAGCGCATCTGCAAAGACTTATTCAGCGCTTTCTGTTGCTGAACGGTGAAATCTTTGACGCGCCAGATGACATAGAATTTACCGGGAGAAGACTGCAACACGAAATCGTAAGCCGGGACAATCCCGGCATCGATGTCGTCTTCAATCTTGGTCAGACCAATCTCGCCGCTCTCATCGAACTCGATATAAGCATTGCGTACATCCCCGATGTCTTTCTCACGGCGGCTCTTCAAGCCCGGTGTGAATGCGTTCATAGCGACGTAGACGTTCCAGCCCTCATCCTGCATCTTCGAGGCGCTCGTGACCGTTGACGGAAGCAACGCTTCTTCCAGTGTCGTGTAGTTGTCTTGAGTCTTGGCGCGTACGTTGCCGCTCTTATCTGTGTAGGTTTCCGTCTGATGGATGAGTTGAATGTTGACCCAATCACCCGGCTCAAATAACAGACGCAGATAGCCAAGCATGTCCTTTGAGTCCAGATATTCAGGTTCTGTTTCTTCAACAGATATAGGCTCCGAACACTCAGCCACTGCGACAGCGGCCCCCTTAACAGATTCTTCTGCCTGAGAAGCAGTCGCTGCCTGTTGGCTCGCCTTCTTCTGAAGCAGCATCGGAACAATAGCCTCGGCATCCTCTCGCAGAACATTGCGGAAGTTCACCAAGTTCTCAACCGTTTGTCGGCCATTCGGCGACTCATCGATATCGAGCCATGCCTCAGCGGTTTTGATATTTTCGGCGGACATCATTGCGACACCGCCGTCACCGGTTTAATCGGTGTGATGTTTAACGCTTGGGGCGATTTGCCTTCTTTAATCGGCGGTCCAACTTCAAACTCAACGTCCATGCTCAACGCAGGCACCATCTTGGTGTTGCTTACATGGAAGAAAAACTCTCTGTCGTCGGGAGTTTTAATGAAACCGAAACCACGATTCGGAATGAAATACACTATTCTGCCTTTGAATCTCATAAATCACCTTCAATTTAGATTCGCGTTTTAAGGTCTCGCGTCGACCCACCTTCTTTCTCGGCATCGCCCTGTGACCGTTGCTCGGTGCTCTCGGGACTCGCCTCTTGCTTTACTTCGGCTCGCGAATTGTAGAAACCAATTCGCTCGCCTCACTGGTAAGCTGGCTTCGATTCAAGCCAGCGGAACTTTTTGCTTTTCAAGAAATCGCTCCATCGCTTTTGACAGAGGCGGCTGAACATGAAAGTCGCCGAACTCTTCCTTGAAGTGTGTCCACGCACGTTGCAACTCGCCACTACCGCGCTCGTAGGGATGAATCCAGACCCACATCAACCACCAGCGATTGAAATAGCCGGGCTCGTCGCACTTATCCTGCGTGACCCACTCAAAGAAAGCCGCCCCGCACGGCTGACTCTTACCGACACCGGGCGAGTAATTCGTCAAGAACAAGTAGGCTTTGTATTTCTCGTCTCCGTCATCATGAGCCTCGTACGGCGGAAAATCGTAATGGTTCTCGCGCTTCAAGTAGTAACCGAAACGCTCGACGACTTCCTTCAAGCCGAGCCGGGAAGACGCAGTCACCGGCACAATGCCGTTTACGATTTTTGAATCAGCTATCGTCACAGACGGCAGATAGATGGTGTGCCGGTCGTTGAAATCTACGCCCTTCATGCCGCCACCCCGAAGCCAATATCAAACTTCTGTGTAACTATCATTGTTGCCCTTCCTTCCCGGCGACGCCGAATTCGAAGTCGCGCATTTCTACAGCGGCCTTCTCGATATAGTTGGCCGCGATGATTAGCTGACCAGCACCGCCCTTCTCGTACGCATATTTTCTGAGCCATGCGGCCATTCCGGGCAAAGCACTCGTAAGTTGTTTTAGGTTAACTATCGCCATTGTCTTGCCTTCCCGGTCTCCCGGACTAAAACTCCGAACCTTCTTCTTCTCCGACGCCCTCACAATCGTGAAGCGCGTTCAAAAGTTCGCGATTCGCATTTTTCAGTTGCCTGATTTCATCGTCCCGCGCCACCAAGATGGCCTTCAGGTTTTTCACCTCTTCCACGAGCCTGATAGCCTCGGTTCGCCATGCTTCAACCGCTGCTTCCATCGACATCTAAAGTCCTCCGTCGATATGCCGGGATTGTTCCGACCGATGAAGTTGCGTTACGTAGCTATTGTTTTGCAGCTTCAGCAGGACGCCATGCTTGCCTAAAATCTTCTGACTGCCTCATGTCTCCGTCACCGGCTTCTTGTGGCAGCACCGGGAAGCCATAAATGTTCGTCACAATGGCGTCGTCAAAACCCAATTCATGCAGCGCAGCGCAAATCTCAGCGCCGGTCGCGTAAGTAAAGCGGAGGGCTACGCTGGAGAACGGAGACCCTATTGGGACTCCGTCCGATTCCAAGCCGCAGAAATATAGTTGTCCTGAAAATCGGACAACGTGCGGTCTGGGTACTCTCTTTGGTTCAGCCATGCCTACCTTGCTGTCCTCTATATATAGGGACAGAATTGTTCTGGTTTCGTCCGTTCTTTTGCAAATACTGTTGTATCAAGCAGATAGGTCAAGAATCACTCGTTCTCGCCGATATCTCCACTATCGAGGCCGCCGAGAAAACTCCCTCCTGTCCCGGGTTCAGGTTTGCCCTTCCCGCGCTCAAGCGTAGCGTCGAAATTTTCCAGCGAACGTTGCTTACCGCCGCGCTTCCCCCGGCCACGGACGTTCATCCCTACGCCCATTGAAGCGCCACCAGTCTTCTTTATCAGTTCTATCTCGGCATCGGAGTCAAGTTCTTCGGAAGCGAGGAAGTCCATCGGCTTGGTGCCCAGTCTCTTAATCTGTTCCCTGTTGGGCTTGATGAGCCCAGCCTCGACTGCTTGTACGATGACCCTGTTCTCCCATTCTCGCCATCCGTCATCCCAGACATTTTGGTCGTCGCTGAGAAGAGCACGGTATCCATCGACATCGTACGGGTCGCCCACTTTCATGTAAGTGTGGGTCATTATCTCGCTGCCCTTTCGCGTGTCGGGGAGATACTCCAAATCTTTTACCACGGGAGTCAGGCTTACGGGGTCTTTCGCGCCGAAGACGACCGGCATCTCCACGAATTGCGTAATCGTCAGCCAGTTTCGAATGTCTGTTTCCCAATCACGCAGTTGTTGACGTTTGTCGCGGAGTTGTCCCTGACATTCCACGAGTTCCTTTTCGTCTTGATATTTCAACCGTTGAAGGTCGCTTTTTGACGGGTAGACGTTATCAGGCTGGTTTTTCTTGAGCCATCGAAGTGAACGGCTCTTAATTTGTTCTTTCAAAACTTCGGCGCGTTCCTTCAGTTCGCGTATGGAGTTCTCCAATGCTGCCTTGTCTGCCTCGTCTCCAAGTACTTTGACCTCGACGAATCGCTCTTCGTATCTGACTACTTGGTCAAACAAAGCAAGGATGCTCTGGCGCGACATCAGAAAGAATTCACGGAAGCTGTGGATTTTAAGTTCCGTTTTGCCTTTAGATTTTGTTTTCGGGGTTTTTGGAGCAGTCAAATTTTTTCCCATAATTGACTGCTCGACAAATGTCATCCTGACAGGACGAGACAGCACGCGGGACGTTGCAAACACCTTCTCAAGATAACCTGCCCGAGCACTGTTGTACTCGGTCTGAGGCAATGCCTTGATTTCTTTCGACGGGACGTATTCTATTCTTGCTGCAAGAGGTCTGGGCACTTCCGAACCGGTCACCCATGTGAGTCCCGCAATCTCAAGGTCAGAACGCATTGCTACGAGAGGTTTGCCGTTTTCATCGCGACCATACGGAGCCTTCGCGTCGGGGACAACAGGAAAACTAACAGATTTCAGATAGGCCGGTTGCTTTCGTCTTTCTGTACTCGGCACAGCCAGGAAGGCTTTTGGATTCCTTTTTAGGTCGTCTAGGTCGAGGTCGGTCGAATCAACATCTATATCTGCTTTTTGCCTTTTAGTTTTTGACCCTTCAGAAGTCTCTACCTCAACGATGTTCTGGTCACGGATAGGCGTATCGATATTTTTATCGGCTTTAACATCTCTGGCAATTATCTTCCGGACAGCCGCTCTTCGTGCCTCACGCGAAGCGATACATACAGGACGTTCGCAAAACGGGATATGCGTTTCCGGGCGTAATTTGCGTTTGCCGACCAGCGGCACGTTTACAGGCTCGCCGCAACCGCAGCACTTTAGCGTTATGGTTTGTTCGCTCATGGCAGCGGCCTGCAAACGAAGCCCAACAAACTACCCAAACTCTTTTGGCAATCAATTTCAGTCCTGTGAAAGCGAGTGCTCCGTGAATTACGGATATAAATCACCGCTTCGACTTCTGCTTGTGTCGGGTTCGTCGCCTCGAATGGATATCTAATCGTATCAATCACCGCGTTTCCTGCCGTCAAGATAAGCGCGATGTCCGTGAATGAGCCCTCGAAAGGCTTATCTGGCTCAATTAAATCTTCGGGCTTGTCTCTGCCGACGACAAACCGATTGGCCGAGCCATCGCTCAAGCGGACGGCCAGCGGCACATCGCGAATGATTTGCAAATCCTCTTCGGTCCAACTCATGATTTATCTCTCGCTAATACATTCATGAAGTAACTGTTCATCGTGTCTCTCCTTCCGGCCATCGCCGGTTCCGCCCCGGAGACCCGAGGCGGGTGCGTTGCTGCCGTTCTACTGGATTACCGAATTCGCAGCACTGATGCCAGCGAGGCGAATAGTGTTGACCCAAAACTGGACTGCCTCTGGCACGGTCGCGGTCTCGTGCTTCGTGTCGTTGAACGCTGCAAGCGCGGGGTCGTCGCTGTAGTCATCGTCGAATTGTGATACAAAACCGCCGTCTGCTTTCGCGTCGACACGGAACGCCGTGTTACGGTACAAGAAGAACGTGTCGCTGCCGCCCTGCCACACGTCCTCGGCGTGTTGGACATAAGACGCGCTATTTAGTTCTTCACTTTTTACAATTCTGTAGCTCATGTTGTTCTCCTCGCGCTTTCGCGCTCCGCCCGGCATCGAGGCCGGGTCGGCACATCTCCGCCGACGCGCAAACTGGTGCGTCAGTCAGAGCACTACTTCGAAAATTTCAAGGTGGTTTTAGCCCCTACGAAATTTTTCCCTTTCGGGACGCATCTGGCTCGGGATTGAGCCTGCCGACGAATCTGGGGAACCCAGTCGCCGGAACCACCGTTAGCCGATTGGCTCGGTTGGCTGCTTGCGAGGCAAGCACTCTTGATGCTCACTTACTTTTTATTTCTAGTTGTCCCTCCTTTCGATTACTGAATCAAAGTCGTTGCTGGCGGCATCGCGATGAGCCGGTCTCGTTCTCGCTGCGCCATGACAGCCGTAGATTCCTCAATTGATTTCCGCGCTCGCTCGACCAAGACAGCGCGTTCCTCGGGACTGAATCGAATGTCGAGTTTTTCCAGTTCCCGCAGGAAAGCACTCGTGGTTGTCGCAGTCATGACTTCGCCTCGGTCTCGGGCGCTGATTCGACCGAGCGCATCTCCGTTCGCAAGTTCAGCCGTCCCACGACGCGCTGCTGGGCAGACAAGTACATCGCGACCGAACGGCGCACTATTTCAGCCACGGACGCGCCCGTTCGCTCCCGCTGCTTTTTGACAGCGGCGAGTTGCCCCTCCTCCATCTGAATGACAATTCGTACCTTCTTCATACAAACATGCTATCACATCTGCGCACAAAGTCAAGAGAATTCTTCTGTAAGTCATAGATTTCAGACTATTAATTGAACACTCGCGTGCTGCCAAGGCTGTCCAGTACTATTAATTGAACACGAGGTGTTCCGTTTCTACCCATCCCGCCCCGGGATTCCCAGTTTGAGACGGTCATGGACGGCTGCTGACCGGCACCACATCTATGTTGACAGACGGCATCTAGTGTTATACACTCGATGCGTGGTTAGAAAGCTTACGGCAGTTCGGTTGAAGGAAGAACACCTCAAGCAGCTAGCCGAAGAGGCGCAGCGGCAGGACGTTCCCGTTAGTCACCTCATCCGTGTCGCTGTCGGCGAGTTTCTTGAGAAGCTGAGAAAGAAGAAGTCGTAGTATAATTCTAATAACCACGGCTCACGCAACGTGAGACACGGGTTCTCTAAAGGAGAGCCCGTGAACGCAGCAAACACACGACAAAAAGTACAAGAGGTCAGTAACGACACACCCGCCTGCGACCTCATCTTCGAGAATCATTTCTCACTCTTCCTGATTCGCCCTATCTCCCAAGCCGGTCAGCAATGGCTTGACGAAAATGTCGGCGACGAAAACACACAGACGTTTGGCGGTGCAGTTGTCTGCGAACCCCGGTATGTCGAAGCGATATATTTCGGAGCCAAACAAGCAGGGCTGACGGTGTCGGCATGAGCACCTATTTCGGCCTCGACACGAAACTACAAGGCCGATGCCGCGAATCTCGGAAGCTAACGAACAATACGTATGCGAAGCGCCGTTACTCCGGCCAGATTGCGATTCAACTGCACGCGACCGACATCCTGACATTCCACTCCGACGGTCAAATTGACGTGAATACCGGTGGATGGAACACCGTGACGACTCACAGCCGAATGAACGCCTTTTTGCCCAGCCCGTGGCGCGTCGGTGGTCACCGTGGCTCGACGCTGCTTTACAAGATGGACCCGCAAGCTTGGACGCCGGTCGCGGTTATTTGCCGCAGTCTCACGATTGAAGCCGATGGCACGGTGACCGGTGGCGATTCAGTTCAGGAGTTGTTCGAAACAATTCGGCAAGAAGACAATCGTCGGAAGAGCCTGCGCAATCGGCTGAAGTATTGGGCCGAGAAAGCGCGAAACCATCAGCCGGGCGAGCTGACGTTCGCGCAGATTGCACAAGAAGAAAACAGCCAGATTCGCTCGGCAAAGATTGCCGCCTACGGACTCGACCGCTACTTCTTGGAAGCCCGTGCGGAGACCGTCGAAACCTCCGGCGAGTACACCCTGCTCCGATTCAAGCTTGACCAGTGGACGGACATGACAACGCTCAAAATGGTTTGCCCGTCGACTGGTGCGGCTTACGTCTGTCCTGTCGAACCCCGCACACAAACCATCGACCAAGCTTTGGATTTCATGTTCAACGTCAAGGACTACCGTAAAAATCTCGTACTGGAAAGTTAGGAGGAAAAATGTTCTATCGTCATGGCGACATTTTATTCGAGCAGGTGGAAGCGATTCCTGAGATGCACAATCCGCGCACGACCGACGACGAGAAGAACGGAATCGTCCAGCGCGGCGAGAGTACAGGCCACGCGCATGTCATTGAAGATATGACTGGCGTGGAAATCTTCTCCGACTGGCGCGACCGCTTCTTGAAGGCGGAGCAAGCTTTCACGATTCGCCACGAGGAGCACAAGCCCTTGAAGCTGCCAGCCGGGAACTACCGGATTCGGATTGCGCGTGAGTTCGATTATCTCCGGCAGGCCGCGAGGATGGTGGTCGACTGATGGCTGCGCTTCTTGGCAACCCAACAATCGACCCCGAAGCGCTCCAACAGATGCGCGAGCGTAATCGTCCCGGCACGCAATGGGCAGCTTTTCAGAACCACGCCATGGACTCCGCCGGGTTAGGTGAACTGCGTTTTTTGCAGATTGGCGAGGGATGCAGTTTCGCCACAGCGCCGGAGCGATATCCAGATACGCAATTCGGAACTGGATGGCGTCACCTGCATTGCGGCTTCGTCAATTTGGAAACCGGAATGATTGAGGAAAGCGCATGAAATCAAGAACACAATTGAAAATTACGCCGTCTGACCTTCGACGGCAGGCCGAAAAGATGATTGCTTCTGGGACCATGCTGAATCTTGAAACGGTTTTGCAAACTGTTTCGGAAATTCGCGCCAAGTATGTTCCGCTCATCTTGAAGGCGCGAAAAGAGAATTCATGAAAACGAAAATCGCAATCGGGATTGTGGCTCTGGCGTTTGCGGCAGCCGCCCGGGAACCGGCAGAAAGAGAAATCATGGCGTTCAAGATTCTAAAACCTAGCTGGACTTTGGCTGACTTGGTCTTTCTCCGTGGCGAGGCTGGTGTCGCCATCGATGCGGAAACGTTGGCGGAAGTACGTCTGCAAGAGAACGTGCACCGTGATATCGCCGCTTGCTTACATTGCGGTGCCGTCCCGTTCGACCAGCACCAGTTGTCTTGTCCACGGTCATCAATCTTATTCGCAAACAATTGGTTCGAGATATTAACCCGAGGTGAATGACGCACGTCACCGAGACTGGGCGACGTAATCAGTAGCATTGTCCTAGAGTAGTAAAACTCAAAAATCACGGCTGCGAAAGCAGAGACGGGTTAGAAGGAACCCGTCCGTGATTTTATGCAATGTAGTTCGCCGTACAGCATCCCTCGAAATAATCCGCTCGAAGGTCGAATCAAGCCACATACAGTTTACGGCGGTGAAGTGATGGAACGGCGAGTGATTCCATCACCGGGCAAACCCGGAGGTCCGCATGACTATCCGTGCGGCCATCTCGCGTGTCACGAGAAATATCAAATCGCCGGAACACTTTGCAGAAAGTGCTCGCGGACAATTGGCTTCGATATCGAGTTTGAGCGCACCGACATTGGCCTCCAACACGTCGTTTGTCCCGGCGAGGCCGCCGAATGATTGCCTGCAACTTGATTGAATTGCGCCAAGCGCGTTCGCTTTCTCGACTGCAACTAGCGCGAAACGCAAAGGTGGGCCGTGTACATTTGTGGGCAATTGAGACCGGGCGAAACATTCCGGGCATTGCGACGTTGGAAAAACTTTCCGAAGCCCTTGGCGTCAGTTTGACGCGGTTCTTAACGAAATCGGATGCGGAATTTTTGCTTGAAGACCCTTTTGTTCGAAGCGTTCGGCCACTTTTGCCTCATCTTATAGTAACGCTCAACATCGGCAGTCGATTCTGAAAACTCTGCAAGCGGCTCCGAAAAAGGCTCGAAAAAGTCCCGGTGTTTAAGAAGCAGACCGGAGTTGGTGAACTTGGACCGGCGCGACAGCTATTACTGGAACCGAAAGAACGGCGCGAATCGGGCGAGGACCAGCGCGAGTTCGAAGACCTTCTCAGACGAGACTGGGACGAGTTAGAACGGCGGAGAAAACGATGACCGGCGTTCCTCAACTGGAGCAGAACCGGCAAGTCACTCGGTCGAAGGAGCCGACGCCGTCATCTGCTCAGCCAAGCCAGCATAGTCTGATGAGGGATTGGGCAAAGTATGGGCGAGAAGTGAGGGTTGAACGGTTTCGGAAAAGCTGGACCAAGGCAGGCACAACAAAATCTAATTAGCGGATCGACTCCGACCCCTGCCTTTAATAAGGGCTTGCCACGTGCCGACGAACACGGCATCACTCTTGTTAGTTTTCTCGATTCGCGGATAGGAGTTCCTCGTCAATAATCTTCTCGAATGCCGTGGCAGGTTGCGCACCGGCGAGAAAGACCCCATTGATGAAAAAACCTGGTGTTCCGAAGACCCCTGCACGAAGGCCGTCCTGAAAGTCTTGGTCGATCTGGGATTTGTACTTGCCGGAATTCAAGCAGGAGTCGAACTGCTTCGTATTAAGGTGCAGTTTTTTGGCGGACTTAACCAAGTTTTCCCGAGCGAGGTTTCCTGGATTGTCGAAAAGCAAGTCGTGGTATTCCCAGAATTTGCCTTGTTCTGCCGCACAGCGAGAGGCCTCCGCCGCTAATTGCGCTTGAGGGTGGAGTTCACTCATGGGGAAGTCGCGATACGCTAAGCTTACCTTTCCTTGATACTTCGCGAGTACTTTCTTCAACGTAGAATCGACTTGTTCGCAGAACGGGCAACTAAAATCTGAGAACTCAACGATGGTAACCAGTGCGTTGCGGCTCCCCTTAAGTCGTACCGGATCATTGCTAATTTTCATTCTGGGCGGGTTCAAGAACACAACAACTTCAGCTTGCTGCTGAAGAAGTTTCAGGTAAGCCTCTCGGGCAGTACGGAGCTTCGCCTGCTTTAGCTCATTTTTCAGTTTAGGCTTGGCTTGGTCGAGAGGCTCGGAGACTTGCTCCCTCTGGTCCTGGTAATACGCCTCAAGCTCTCCAGGATCGGGGTCAACCACTTTCGCGTCTACCTCGATTTCCAACAGCTTTTCTACAGTGACAGCTTTTTTCTGGGCCTCGGCCTCCAGCAGTCTGTGATTTACGATCTCTTCGAGCGCCGCTCGTCTCACCTCAAATTCCTGCTGATGAAACCGGTGTAATTGTCCTTGTACAGTGGAAGGTAATTGCTCATCAAAGATCCCTTCGCCTGCGACTATCGCGATAGGTTTGTTTGATTGCGTCGAGTCTGTGTCCTGAGCGATGCAGGCCGGAAGAAAAAGAACCGATGCGGCACAAAGGAATAAACAGCGTTGGAATATCTTGCGCATTGGGCTATCCCATCGATATCAGAGGACCCGCTAACGGGATCACTAATCGCACTCGTTTAAAGCACGCGCCGTGCCTCCCGCGGCTGGGCAGTATTGGCCAGACTTTGCGGCGTCTTGCTTCCAGTTTCTGGGCGCACTAAATAAGAATGCCCAGGAATGTTTGCCTCCGATGGGTGAGGCGGGATCTGGCTCAAACAGGTAAGTCCATCCTATCGGCTGAAGACTCGGGGGGAATTGCTCCATGGCCTCACTAGCGGCGTTCAGAATCTGACGCACCGTGGTGTCCTTCAGATGCAGGCTCGACTTGGGTGCATTTGGGTCTTCGAACACGCTCCCCGCAGTTCCGCTTGGCTGGGGGTAAGCCGACATTTTGGGCCTTAGCCGCGCAGCGAGTTCGGGTATGAAGTCCGTCGGCCTCGTAAGAACTTGCGCTGGGTCCACATTGACGGCATCGAATCGGGGTACTGGGGTATTCAGCAGATCTACGGGATCCTTTTTCGCGCCCGCCGGATAGATATTGACCATATGCGCGGAGATGACTTCATACTCGTACCCGGGAATTTGGCTCATGATCTGGCGGAGACCGTCCTCGAAATGGCTGCCAGGAGGTAGATTGACAGTCACCAAGGGTTCCTGCCCGTCTTTTGAATGGAGTTCGAGACCGAAGAGGACATAGCCCTCTTGAACGTAAGTTCCCACTACGCCCAAGGCCTGTGTCAAAGGGACGTGGTTGCGGACGATGTCAGAGGGGAAGAGGGGCAGGGTCAGAACCGTCTGCTCATCGTGATTTGCGGGTTTCTGGGCTTGAGCAGCGGTCACAAGAGTCAACATCCAGAGTAGGCTAACCACAGTAGTTCTCATGGCAGTCTCCTACGGCGTCAGGCTGACGCTGGTGCAGGTCCAATTGATTGTTTCGGAGCGCACCTGGTTGCCGTTTACATAGATGATTTGCGTTGGAGCGGTTTGTGCGCCGCACCCAGGACCGCCTGAGAGGCAGCAGGTATGGCAGAGGAAGAAGCTGTCAGGGAACGTGCTTTGCTGAAATGAGCCCGTCTGAATGGTCAAGTTTGGGCACGACGTAGAGGTTGGTAATGTCTCTGTCACGTTTGCAGCGGAGATTCCCACATTGGAAAATTGTTGTCCGAGTTGATCAACGACACTGTATTGACGCGTCCTCAAGTAAGAATTGTAACTGCAAGGAGACGCACTGGCGTTACAGGTCAGACAGTTCACGCTGCAGGAGGCCCCTGAGGGGTTGGTCGTATCGGAGAGTACGGTCAGCGAAGTTGGATTATGTGTTGTAAGGGGGCTGGACGTCGCGGTCGCGCTCTGACTGTTTGCTGTATACGTCACCGAGATGGTTGTATCTCCCTGGCTGCTGCTCGCGGAATTGGCGGAGTATGAGATTGATGCGCTGGTCGTGCCGCCAAGATTTACAGTGCTTTTATTGACGCTCCATGAGAATGTGCCGCCGGAAGGATTGACCTGCGTCGTACAGGAACCGCTCGTGGTATTCGGAGGTGGAGAGGGGCCAAGGGCGAGATCAGTAGGAGTACAACTCACAGTGATACTCGGTTTGACAGTAGCGGGAGGGGCCTGCGAAATGCAGCACCCATTCGAGGGGTCACACATCTGTCCCGTCTCGGACGTCGAACCGACGCCCGCGCCGTAAAGGCTCACTGATTGGCTTGTGGACGACCCCGAAATCTGAGTGATGCTATTATTCCCTGAAGACCAGGAATAATTATAGCTGCCGCCCGCAGAGCTGACGACCGAACCTTGGTTGCAGCAAGGACCTGGAAACGGAGACTGACAGATGTTTCCGTTGATGCCGCCGAATCCAACGGTTGACGCGATTGGGAACGTGGTCGTACCGGGACTGAACGATGGGGTGCAAAGGCAGTAGTAGCCGGTGCAACTGAAATTGCGGGCCATAGCTAACTCTTTGTTCGATTCCAATAAGCGGCCTTTGCCGTTTGCCCCACTGAACCACTCCACCAGGCCACTCTGGGTGTCCTCGGGCAATGTCTTGCCTTTGTCGTCCGGAACTCTCTCTAAGATCAGGTTGCGGAGATTAATCTCCTGAGTCTGCATTGAGGCCAGCTGATAGATTTTCTGCCAAAATACATTTCCTCCCGAGATGAGAACCGTAAACGCCTGGGGCTCTGTAGCGGGATTGAACAAGAGAAGGGTAGCATCATTTCCCTGTTCGAGGGACCACGGATGGCTTCCGCCGTTCCCAGACTTTTCGTCTTTCGCAAGTATTTCCACGTCGTGCAAGGCGGACTCGCTTGTGGACACCAGTTTGGCCATCAAATCTCCCGGAGCTCCGTCGGAGTTGATGACAAAAGAGTTTTGAAGCCCCGCACCTCCATGAAGGTTGTCAAGGTTGAGTTGCTTGGTACTGCTGGCCGGAAGAGTCAAATCCTTTGCATTCTCCACAGCTGGGGAGTCACCTGTGGTCTGCGCGTATTGAATCCGCACGCGAAGCGCCCGTGCTGAAAAATTGGTTATCGCTACTTGCGGAACGTATTTTGCTTCCGGCAGGAGGGACGACGATCCAATAGGTACGCCAGCAAAGATTGTGCTCGTCGAGCCGATCATTTTGGGGTCGGTGAAGTTGACCGCGCTGAAATAGCGATCGTTGCCCTTTTTGTGCGGAGCTAGTGCGAACGCGGCAAAGGAACCAGGCGTCGCATCCGAAGTCAGGGAGACGCCGACAGCACGGTCTGACTTGCCGTTCAAATCGGCCCAGACGGCCCCGAAATCGGAGACCTGCCGGTTCTCACACGACTGGGCCACAATAGTCTGTCCAGCGCCAAGTTCGACAGTCATAGGGGAGCTTGCGCCTGTTTCCAAAAGGCATTCAATCACAACGTGCTGGGGAACACCAGTAAGGCTTGTCACGGCCACAATGGGTGATCCCGCGGCGCGGTCGGCCACGGCGCGCAAAATTTGCGAGCCTTCAGCGCTGGGCATAGCTGTTTCTTCATCGATATAGGTCTGGTGCACAGAACCTTTTTCTTCATCGATATAGGTCGGATGCACAGAACCTTGGTAGGTAATAGACAACTGAGCGGCGATTGCCATGCCCTTGAGATCGGGACTCTGCATGATCGTGATTCGACCCATCACAGCGGGCGAAGCTACTTCTTGTAAGAGGTGCCTGACTTCAACAGCACGCTGACTGTGGGGGGCGAACTTGACGCGCCGGTGGTTGATTTCCTTTCCGTCCAGTCCAGTGAGGGCGACATCTGCATATGTGGATTCGGCAGATCCGTTCACAAGTACGATCGTACTCGCGAATTGCTCATCTTGAAGAAAGAGCGGTAGAACGAGTGGCATTTGCATCATCGGTTGTGCCATCTGTGTGGAAGCCTGGCCGTTCTTTGTTTTGACGGTCGAAACAGCGGCTACCTTCTTTGCAGGCGACGTTTCATTCGCATTGGCTTGCAATGACATCGGTCTGATTATCAGCACTAAGAGACATACCATTGCAGTCCGCACAAATTGGGCGCCGAAAATGAAAGACCCACCGATGCGATTCCAGTCCTGAAACATAACGTTCTCCCTTCTTTGAGACGCCAAGAAATTATTCGACCTAATTGGAGCTCTCCTCCCACTCAGTCCTTGGCTTGCCGCCGTCGTCCACGACCAGGCTTTTCGTGCCAGGCGGCAAAACTTGCAGGGTCTTGAGAAACTCGATGATGGAATCCTTCTCGTAAGGGCTGAGCGGTTCGAAAGCTTGGCGCGAAGCGAGGGCTTCGCCGGAATGAGCGAGGATGGCCTCGCGCATAGTGGTGAATTTGCCGTGATGCATGAAAGGCCCGGAATTGGCTGTGCCCCAGAGTTTGCGGGTGATGAACTTGGTGTTGCCTTGGAAGAAGGCGGCAGAACCAGCGGGCTGATTCTGGTCGAGAGGTTCGGCGTTGGGGTCGGATGGGCCGGTGGTGATGTCGTGGAGCTTGAGGTCGGTGAAGGCCAGGACCCAAACGATGCCGTGTGGATCGGGCTTGAGGCGCGGGCCGGGAAGTTCATCGCTGGTGAGATCCACGGCGAGCGTGGGTGCGTCGCCGACACGCAAATTGCCGGAAGGGTTGTAAGGATTCGGTTCGGAATAAATCCAACCTCTATTTGTCAACGGAAGTTTGGGAACGTGGCAGATGGCGCAGCCAATATCGGAAAAGCGCTGCTCGCCGATGTGCACGGCATTTTCCACTGCCGGGTCGTTGGAAATGACGCGGCCCGGAACGGGCAGAGCCGCCTGATAGAGCGTGACGGCGGTAATGTCGGCTGTGGTTAGTTCGTTGACGAAACCGTCGCCATCTTCGTCGACGCCCGGCCCGAAGCGTTCTTCGGACTGCATGCCGTGATGCTGATTGAAGGCGTTGTTGGTGAACTGCCTCAGGGAAATGGCGGCGCCCGCTTGATGAAACGGCATGAGAACCAGACTGGGAGGATGGCTTGCGTCTTGCGAAGCCAAGCTGGGCGCGGGCAAACCTGCGACGCCGGAAACGTCCCAGGAGCCGTCGGCGCGCCGGGCGAGCAGACCAAAAGAAATCCCCTTGGTTAGCAATTGACGAGATGTGCCGGGAACGAGGGAGTCACGGATGGCCTGAAGGTCGGCGGTCATCTGACGAGCGAGCATTTCGATGAAACCCGAGCCGTTCATACCAATTGTCTTGCGCTCGTTGGCGAAGGTTTGCTGCGTAACGAATTGACCGCGCTCGTCTATAGAGGCCATCGTGGGAATTGCATCCGTGTGGTCGAACGTGATGAAGTCGAAGCGTTGCCCGAGTACAAAGACGTCGGTGACTTTATCACCACCGCCTCCGGTGAAAGGCAGGTTGTGGCAACCGGAACAGGAATTTGCGTCTGGTCCGGATAGACGATTGAAGTTCAGCGGGAAAATTAATGGCGTTGAAGATTGAGACAAAGGAGAGCCGTTTGCAGTTCCCTTGGCTAGGGGCCGCCCAGCGCCTTCTTGAATTGTCCAGCGGGCAGTGAAGAGCTTTTCGCCAAAGGCGATGAGTTCAGGGATCGAGAGTTGAAATTCCTCGCCGTCTTGAAGGTGCTGTGAAATGGCAATCTCGCGCCCAATGTCGCTCAAAGTCACCAGTGGGATGAGAGCGAGAACGACTGCTGTGCAAACCATTCGGCTAGAAAAGCGCATGCCGAAGTAATTTAGCTAGAACTCTCCCGAGCGCCAGCGCGCAATGCACATTCTGCGCATTGTGCGCGTAATTCGCGAATTACATCAAATCAATCAGCATGAGCCGAAGCCCGACCGCGAAGGTAGCCCAACAGCGACGCGAGTTCGACCTGAAACTTCCTACCTATGGGAACGGCACGAACCAGCCCAGCGTCGATCCATGCCTGAATAGTACGCTGAGAGACCCCGATGCGCTCCGCAGCGGACGCGGTATCCACAAATAATTCCTTGCGCTTTGCGGGTGAAAGGCCGAGATACAAGGTCAGGAGATCGGGGTCCGTTGATTCCGTGTTGGAGAGGACGGATGCATTGATATGAAATTGGCGCGAAGCGTTTCCTGACATATTGGCCCTCGCTCAGAACACTCGGGAATAGGGGAACCGCTCGCAGCACTCATCGATATCAGCGGGCTGGAGAACTGCGATGGCCTGAAGGCGGAAAGCGGTTTGTTGAGTGACGGACGGAATTAGGATCAAAGCGCTAAGAACGAAAGAAAAACGAAGGCGAGGAAATCGCATAGGGCCTCCGAGTCGTGGTCCACGGACCGTTCGGGCAAAACCGGTGAGACGTGGGCGACGTTTAATT
>WNFJ01546532.1_pt2 | contig 37344 bp, 38 predicted proteins | sample 5400461 | NCBI WGS metagenome assembly WNFJ01 (sample SAMN13153349, study PRJNA577476) | soil metagenome | isolation source: 115 cm saprolite on Douglas fir-dominated hillslope | place: USA:California | collected 2013-09-17
CTCGAGTCGCGGCTCGACAACATGGTGTACCGGATGGGCTTCGCCGCCTCAAGGCGCGCCGCGCGCCAACTGGTGCGGCACCGTCACATTCTCGTCAACGGCCGCCCGGTGGACGTTCCGTCCTTCCGCGTGCGCCCTGGCGACGAGGTCCGCGTGAACGATGCGAGCCGCGAGCTCGTCCCGGTGCGCGCGGCGTTGGAGCAGTTCGGGCGCACGCAGCCCGTGTCGTGGATCAGCGTGGATGCCGAGAAGGCCGTCGGCAAAATGACCGAACGGCCTACCCGCGATGCCATTCCGATCGCGGCCCAAGAACAATTGATCGTCGAGCTCTATTCCAAGTGATGACGACTCTCGATGTGAGCGGGTTGGTCCGGCCGCACCTGGTCGAAATGACCAAGCGCGAGGACAACCCCAATGCCGCCGAGTTCCGCCTGCAGCCGCTGGAGCGGGGCTACGGCTACACCCTCGGCAACGCGCTGCGGCGGATGCTGCTCTCTTCGCTGCGCGGCGCCGCCGTGTGGGCGTTCCGTCTCGACGGGGTGGTGCACGAGCACCAGACGATCCCCGGCGTGGTCGAGGACGTGCACCAGATCATCCAGCGCCTGAAGCAGCTCACGCTGATTCTCGCGCCCGAGGTGGACGAGGCGGTGCTGCACATCCGCCACGACAAGACCGGCCCGGTCTACGCCCGCGATATCGAGGCGCAGGGCTCGGTCACGATCGTCAACCCCGACCAGCTGCTCTTCACGGTGCAGGACGCCAAGGACATCGGCGGCGACCTCTACGTGAACAAGGGCCGCGGGTACGTCGAAGCCGAGCAGCACCCCGTGGATCGCACGCTGCCGGTGGACGTGGTGCGGATCGACTCGATCTACAATCCCGTCCGCCGTGCCAACTTCACGGTGGCGGAGACGCGCGTCGGCCAGCGCACCGATTACGATCGGCTCACGCTCACGGTCGAGACCAACGGCACGATTTCGCCGGAGGATGCCGTGGCGTATGCGGCGGCACTGGCCCAGGAGCACTTCCGCTTCTTCGTGGACTTCGGCAAGGTGCCGATGGTGGCGGCCGAGGCGGGCGAAGACGGCGGCGACACGCAAGCCGGCCTGCGCGCCACGCTGGCGCGCTCGATCGACGACGTGGGCCTCTCGGTCCGCTCGGTCAATTCGCTCAAGAATTCCAACATCCTGACGCTGGGCGACCTCGTGCAGTACCGCGAGGACGACCTCCTCAAAGTGAAGAACGTGGGCGAGAAGGCGCTGGGCGAAATCGCCGAGCTGCTGCGCCGCGAAGGGCTCAACTTCGGGATGCGGTGGGAAGAGCTGAACGGCGAGATTCGCGTGCTGGACGAGGGCTCGGCCCCCGCCACCCCGTTCACGGCGGGCGAGGAGCTCTGAGATGCGGCACCGCGCCAAAGGGCGCCAGCTGTCGCGCACGTCGAGCCACAAGAAGGCGACGCTGAACAACATGGCGACGAGCCTGTTCAAGCACGACCGCATCGTGACCACGGAAGCGAAGGCCAAGGAGCTGCGGCCGTTCGCCGAGCGGCTGATCACGCTGGCGCGCCGCGGCGACCTGCATGCGCGCCGCCAGGTCGAGCGGCGGCTCAAGGACAAGGCGGTCACGCACAAGCTCTTCACCGAGCTGGGCAAGCGCTTCGCGGCGCGACCCGGCGGCTACACGCGCATCATCAAGCTGGGGCACCGCGCGGGCGATGGTGCCGACACGGCCCGGATCGAATTGCTGGGTGAGTGAAAGGGCGGCGGGGCGTGAAACGATGAGGGGGACCCCGATGGGTCCCCCTTTTTCTTCAGGCCGCTTTGACGACCTTGTTCTTCGTTTTGAGGCAGCGCGTACACACGCGGATGCGACGGGTGGTCCCGTCGATCACCGCGCGCACGCGCTGCAGGTTCGGGTACCAGCGGCGGGGCGTCTTATTGTTCGCGTGGCTGATGTTGTGCCCGGTGATCGGGCCCTTGCCACACAGTTCGCAAACTCGAGCCATGGCTCCAACAGTCCGGCGAAAACGTGAGCGCCAAACCTAAACACGAGCCCCACGAGCGGCAACCCCGCAAGACTGCCCTGATCACCGGCGTGACCGGCCAGGACGGCTCCTATCTGGCCGAGCTGCTCCTGGACAAGGGGTACGAGGTGGTGGGCGTCGTGCGGCGGACCTCGCACGACTCCTACGAGCGCATCGGGCACCTGCTCGACCGCCTCCACGTGGTGGCCGCCGATCTCCTCGACCAACACTCGCTCACGTCCGTGATCCGCGACGCCCAGCCGGCCGAGGTCTACAATCTCGCGGCGCAGAGCTTCGTGCCGACCTCGTGGACCCAGCCGGTCCTCACCGGCGAGTTCACCGCACTGGGCGTCACGCGCATTCTCGAGGCCGTGCGGCTGGCGCATCCCGCAGCCCGCTTCTACCAGGCGAGCTCGTCGGAGATGTTCGGGCGGGTGCACGAGACGCCGCAGACGGAGACCACGCCGTTCTACCCGCGCAGCCCCTACGGCGTCGCCAAAGTCTACGGCCATTGGATCACCGTGAACTACCGCGAGTCCTACGGGTTGTTCGCGGTGAGCGGCATCCTCTTCAATCACGAGTCGCCGCGGCGCGGGCTCGAGTTCGTGACGCGCAAAGTCACGCACGCCGTGGCGCGCATCGTCCGCGGCCAGACCAAGGAGCTGCGGCTCGGCAACCTCGACGCCAAGCGCGATTGGGGCTACGCCGGGGACTACGTGGATGCGATGTGGCGCATGCTGCAGCAGCCGACACCGGAGGATTTCGTCATCGGCACGGGCACGGCGCACACCGTGCGCGAGCTGTGCCAGGTGGCCTTCGCGCACGCGGGGCTCGACTGGCAGAAGTTCGTGACCGTCGATCCGGCGCTGGTGCGCCCCGCCGAGGTGGACCACCTGCTGGCGGATCCGGCCAAGGCGCGTCGCGTCCTGGGCTGGCAACCGGCCGTCAGCTTCGAGCAGCTGGTGAAGATGATGGTGGACGCCGATCTGGAGCGGGTGAAGTGAGGGTGCTCGTCACCGGGGCCGACGGGTTCGTGGGACGCTGGTTGCTGCGGCGCCTCGTGGCCGACGGCCGCGAGGTGTTTGCCGCCGTGCGGCCGGCCCAGGGCCACGGCGCCGGGGACATCTTGTCGCCCGAAGAGCAACGGGCGGTGCGCTGGCTGCCGCTCGAACTCGAGGACCTGGAGTCGGTCCGCAAGATCGTGGACTTGCCCTACGACGCCGTGGTGCACCTCGCGGCCGTCGCGTCGGGCTCGGACGCGCTGCGCGATCCCGGGTATGCGTGGGAGGTCAACGCGGCGGGTACCGCCCGCTTGATCCACGTCCTGATCGACGCGAAACGCAACGGCCGGGCCGACCCCCTGGTGTTGGTGGCGTCGACCGGCGAAGTCTATGGCCGCGGCACGGCGGACCTGCCGCGCAAGGAGACCGACGCCGTGGCGCCGTGCTCGCCGTATGCGTCGAGCAAGCTGGGCGAGGAAATCGCGGCGCTGGAAGGGTGGCGGCGGGCCGCGGTGCGCGTGGTGATCGCGCGGGCGTTCGCGCATACGGGCCCCGGGCAGGACACGCGGTTCGTCATTCCGGCCTTCGCCCAGCGCCTCAAGTTCGCCAAGCGCGCCCAGGCGCCCGTGGTGAAAGTCGGCAACCTGGAGCCGGTGCGGGAATTCCTGCACGTCCAGGACGTCGTGGACGCGTACGCGCGGCTGCTCGTGAAAGGCGAGCCGGGTGCGGTGTACAACGTGGCGTCGGGGGAGGGCGTGTCGCTCGAGGACGTCTTCTTCCGGATGGCGGGGCTGCTCGGCATGCGGCCGGTGGTCGAAGCCGACCCCGATCTGCTGCGGCCCGCCGACATTCCTTATTTAGTGGGGGACAGCGCCAAGCTGCGCCACGAGACGGGCTGGGCGCCGCGCCACTCGCTCGACGACACGCTGCAACAGGTGCTCGATGCCCAAGCGGACTGACCTGCGGCGGATTCTCCTGCTCGGCTCCGGCCCGATCGTCATCGGGCAGGGGGCCGAGTTCGATTATTCAGGCACCCAGGCGGTCAAAGCGTTGCGGGAAGAGGGCTACGAGGTGATCCTCGTGAACTCCAATCCCGCCACGATCATGACGGACCCCGAGATCGCCGACCGCACCTACATCGAACCCGTCACCCCGGAATGGGTGCGCAAGGTCATCGAGCGCGAGCGGCCCGACGCGCTGCTGCCGACCATGGGCGGCCAGACCGCCCTCAATGTCGCGATGGCCTTGTCCCAGGACGGCACCCTGGAGCGGCTCGGCGTGGAGCTGATCGGCGCCAACGCGCGGGCCATCAAGATGGCCGAGGACCGCGCGGAGTTCGCGGCCGCCATGCGGCGCATCGGACTCGACACGCCCGCCGGCCGGACCGTCGCGAGCGTGGCGGAGGCGATCGAGGCCGTGGCCGAGACGGGCTACCCCGCCATCCTGCGGCCGTCGTTCACGCTGGGCGGCACGGGCGGCGGCATCGCCTACAACAAGGCCGAATTCGAGGAGATGGTGGCACGCGCGCTCGACCTCTCCCCGGTGCACACGACGCTGATCGAGCGCAGCGTGCTCGGCTGGAAGGAATTCGAGCTGGAAGTCATGCGCGACCGCCGCGACAACGTCGTGATCGTCTGCTCGATCGAGAATCTCGACCCGATGGGCGTGCACACCGGCGATTCAATCACGGTGGCGCCCGCGATGACGCTCACCGACCGCGAGTACCAAACGATGCGCGACGCCGCGATCGCCATCATCCGCGAAATCGGCGTCGAGGCGGGCGGCTGCAACATCCAGTTCGCCGTGAATCCGGCGGACGGCGAGATGCTGGTGATCGAGATGAACCCGCGCGTGTCGCGCAGCTCGGCGCTCGCGTCCAAGGCGACAGGATTTCCCATCGCCCGCATCGGCACCAAGCTCGCCGTGGGGTACACGCTCGACGAGCTGCCCAACGACATCACCAAAACCACGCCCGCGTCCTTCGAGCCGGTGCTCGACTACGTGGTCGTGAAGGTGCCGCGCTTTGCCTTCGAGAAATTCCCGACGGCGGACTTCCGCCTCACGACGCAGATGAAGTCGGTGGGCGAGGCGATGGCGATCGGCCGCACGTTCAAGGAAGCGTTCCAGAAGGGGCTGCGCGCGCTCGAGACGGGGCGGCCGGGGTGGGTGAGCGGCGCCACGCTCGCCGACGACCGGCTCACGAGCGACAGCGCCGAAGACCTGCGCGTGGCACTCCGGGTCCCGACGCCGGAACGCGTGTTCCAGATCAAGCGGGCGCTCGAGGCGGGGCTGTCGGCCGAGACGATCGCGCAGGCGAGCGGCATCGACCCCTGGTTCCTGTATCAAATGGAAGAGCTGCTGGCGGCCGAGCGCTGGTTCGCGGGCGTGCCCGAGCCCGGCGCCGCCGACTTGCGCCGCATGAAGCGGCTGGGCTTCTCCGACCGCCAGCTCGCGCAGCTCACCGGGACCAGCGAGACCACGGTCCGCGAGCGGCGCTGGCAGCTGGGCGTGCACCCCGTGTACAAGACCGTGGACACGTGCGCCGGTGAGTTCCCGTCGTCCACGCCCTATCTCTATAGCTGCTACGACGACGAAAACGAATCCGCGCCGCTGGGCGAGCAAGGCATCGTGATTCTGGGGAGCGGACCGAACCGCATCGGGCAGGGCGTCGAGTTCGATTACTGCTGTGTCCGCGCCGGGCTCGCCTTCCGCGAGCTGGGGTTCAAGACGATCATGATCAACTCGAACCCCGAGACGGTCTCGACCGACTTCGACATCTCCGACAAGCTGTACTTCGAGCCGCTCACCTTCGAGGATGTGATCGAGATCGTGCGCTGGGAGCGTCCCAAGGGCGTCGTCGTGCAATTGGGCGGCCAGACGCCGCTCCAGCTCACCAAGCCGCTCGAAGCGGCGGGCGTGCCCATCCTCGGCACCACGCCCGACGCGATCGACATCGCCGAAGACCGCGAGCGCTTCGCAGCACTCGCCCGGCGCCTCGGCGTCACGCAGCCCGAGAACGGCATGGCGCGCTCGGTGGAGGAGGCGGTGGCCATCGCGGTCCGTATCGGGTATCCGGTGCTGGTACGGCCGTCCTACGTGCTGGGCGGGCGGGCGATGGAGATCCTGTACGACGAAGGGACGCTGCGCGATTACTTCTTGCGCGCGGCCCGGGTGGCCCCCGAGCATCCGGTGTTGATCGACCGCTTCCTGGAGGATGCGTTCGAGGCGGACGTGGACGCCATCGCCGACGGCCACCGCTGTGTGGTGGCGGGCGTGATGCAGCATATCGAGGACGCCGGGGTGCATTCGGGCGACTCGGCCTGCGTCCTGCCGCCCTACCTGATCGGCGACCGCCAGGTGGAGGAAATGCGCCGCCACGCCCAGGCGTTCGCCCAGGCGCTGGGGGTGGTGGGGTTGCTGAACATCCAGTTTGCGGTCAAAAACGGCATTGTCTACGTGCTCGAGGTGAACCCCCGCGCCTCCCGCACCGTTCCTTTTGTGAGTAAGGCGACCGGGGTGCCGCTGGCCAAGCTGGCGGCGGCGGTCATGGCGGGGCGCACCCTGGACGAATTGGGCGTCCCCGATGAGCTTCCCGTCCCTGGCGTGGCGGTGAAGGAGGCGGTGTTCCCCTTCACCAAACTGCCGGGAGTCGATACCGTGTTGGGCCCGGAGATGCGCAGTACCGGCGAGGTGATGGGCATCGCCGACAGCTTCGGGATGGCGTTCGCCAAGGCGCAGATCGCCGCGGACGGCAGTTTGCCGCTCGCGGGGGCGATCTTCGTAACGGTGAACGACTCGGACAAGCCGACCGTGGTGCCGATCGTCCGGCGCTTCCACGAGCTGGGGTTCCGCATCGTGGCGACCGACGGCACGGCGAAGTACCTCCGCGCCCGGGGAGTCCCGGCGGAGCGGGTGGCGAAAGTGCACGAAGGCCGGCCGAACGCGATCGACTTGATCGTCTCGGGCGAGGTGCACCTGTTGATCAACACGCCGCTCGGCAAGTTCACGCAGGCGGACGATTACGCGATCCGCCGCACGGCGCTCGTGCACCGGGTGCCGTATACGACGACGATGTCTGCCGCGAGCGCGGCCTGCGACGCGATCATCGCGCTCAAGAGCCGCACCGGCAGTGTGAGGAGTCTCCAGGAATGGCACGAAAGAACGACCGTGGAAAATCGGGTGGCGGCGCCGGCAAACGCGCCGCCGCGCGGCCCGCGGGCCGTGCGCGCGTAGCCGACAGCCCCAAGAGCGCCAAGGGAGCGAAGCCCGGGGCGAAGGCGGGCAAGCCCGTGAAGGTGCCCGCGCCGCCGCCGCCGCCCAAGGTCAAGTTCAAAGGGCGCCTGCTCGAGAACGAGCCGCTCTCCAAGTACACCACGTACCGGCTGGGCGGCCCGGCGCGCTTGCTCGTCCTGCCCGCCGACGTCGAAGACGTGACCAAGGCGCTCGACATGGCACGCGAGCGCGGGTTGCCGTGGCTCGTGCTGGGCCTCGGGTCGAACGTGCTGGTCAAGGACACGGGCTTCCCCGGTCTCGTGATCCGGCCGGGGAAGGGGCTCGACAAGTTCGAGATGAAGGGCGCCACCGCGATCGTCGGAGCCGGCATGCCGACGCCGATTCTCGCGCGCCGCACGGCCGAGGCGGGGTTCGTGGGCGTGGAGCGCTTCATCGGGATCCCGGGTACGGTGGGCGGTGGCGTGTACATGAACGCCGGCGCGCACGGGGCGGAGTTCGCCGAGATCGTCACGGAAGTCACCGTGATGGACGCGCAGGGCAAGGTGAAGCAGCTCACGCGCAAGCAGATCCCGTTCAAGTATCGCGCCTCCAATCTCGGCAACGTGATCGTGCTCGAGTCCAAGCTCGGCCTGGGCGAAGAGGCGCCGGCCAAGCTGAAGGACCTGCAGGGCAAGCTGCTGCGCTGGCGCAAGGCGGGGACGCCGTTCGACCAGCCGTGCTGCGGCTCGGTGTTCAAGAATCCCAGCGGCCCCAAGACCGCCGGCATGCTGATCGACGAATGCGGCCTCAAGGGCACGCAGGTGGGCGGTGTGCAGGTGTCGACGCTGCACGCCAATTATTTCGTCAATCTCGGCAACGGCACGGCGGCCGATGTGCTCAAGCTCATCGACCAGGTGCAGCGGACCGTCGCCAAGAAGACGGGCGTCGAGCTCGGGCTCGAAGTGAAGATCGTGGGTTGAGATGGCGGACTATTTCGTCCACGAGTCGAGTTACGTCGACGACGGCGCGGTGATCGGCAAGGGTACCAAGATCTGGCACTTCTCCCACGTGATGCCGGGCGCGGTGATCGGCGAGCGCTGCAACCTCGGCCAGAACGTGGTGGTGATGCCGGGGACCCGGCTGGGGAACAACGTCAAGGTGCAGAACAACGTGTCGATCTACGAGGGGGTGACGCTCGAAGACGACGTGTTCTGCGGGCCGTCGATGGTGTTCACCAACGTGCTCAACCCGCGCAGCCACGTGTCGCGCAAGAACGAGTACCGCGCGACCCTCGTGAAGCGTGGCACCTCGATCGGCGCCAACGCCACCGTGGTGTGCGGCGTGACGCTGGGCGAGTTCGCGTTTGTCGGCGCGGGCGCCGTGATCACGAGCGACGTGCCGGCGTACGCGCTGATGGTGGGGGTGCCCGGTCGGCGCGTGGGCTGGATGTGCCAGTGCGGCGAGCGGCTGCAGCTGTCGGGCGGCAAGGCCGCCTGCGCCGCCTGCGGCGCGCGCTACGAAGAAACGGGCGGCGTGCTCCGCCTGACCCAACCACCGCGAGCGCAGCCGTGAACGTCCCGCTGCTGGATCTGGTGGCGCAGTACCGCGCCATCAAGGACGAAGTGCTCCCCGCCATGATGGCGGTGATCGAATCACAACAATTCATCATGGGCGCGCCCATCGCCCAGCTCGAGGCTGAGCTCGCGACGCTCTCCCACGCCAAGTTCGGCATCGGGTGCGCCAGCGGCACGGACGCGCTGCTCTTGCCGCTCAAGGCCCTGCAGCTCAAGCCGGGCGACGAAGTGATCACGACGCCGTTCACGTTCTTCGCGACGGCCGGAGCCATTCACAACGCGGGTGGCACGCCCGTGTTCGCCGACATCGACGCGGGCACGTTCAACATCGATCCCAAGGCCGTGGAAGCGGCGCTGACATCCCGCACGCGCGCCATCCTGCCGGTGCACTTGTACGGGCAGATGGCGGACATGGAGCGGCTGCTGCAGCTGGCCCAGAAGCGCCATATCCCCGTGATCGAGGACGCGGCGCAGGCGATCGGCGCCCGCCGCAAGATCGACGGCGAGTGGCGCCTGGCTGGGCTGGGTCACCGGCTATTCCTTCTTCCCCAGTAAGAACCTCGGCGCCTGGGGCGATGGCGGCATGATGGTGACGTCGGACGCGCCGACGGCGGAGCGGTTGCGCAAACTGCGGCTGCACGGCGGGGCCAAGCAGTATCATCACGAGGAAGTCGGCACCAACTCGCGGCTCGACACGCTGCAGGCGGCGGTGCTGCTCGCCAAGTTGCCCCACCTGGCGACATGGTCGGCCGCGCGGCGTGACAACGCGGCGTACTACACCAACGGCCTGGCGGACGTGGCGGGCGTGCGCACGCCCACGGTGGAGTCTGCCAACGAGCACATCTTTCATCAATACACCCTGCGCGCGCAGCGCCGCGATCAGCTGCAGGCGCGGCTCAAGGAGCAGGGCATCGGTTCGGCCGTCTATTACCCGATTCCGCTGCACCAGCAGGAATGCTTCGCGCACTTGGGCTACAAGACCGGCAGCTTGCCGCAATCGGAGCGCGCGGCGGCAGAGGCGATTTCGCTGCCGATTTATCCCGAGCTCAGCCGCGCGCAGCTGGATTTTGTGATCGAGACGATCCGCGGATTTTACGCGTGAGTCGTCTGCGATTGGGCGTGATCGGGGCGGGGGCGTGGGGCAAGAACCACGTGCGTACCGCCGCGGCGCTCGCTGACGCGGAGCTCGTGGCCGTATGCGATGCCGATGCCAAGGTCCGCGACCGCGTGGCGCGCCAGTTCCCGGCGGTGAAGGTGACGGGCGACGTCGCCGAGCTGTTGGGCCTCGTCGATGCGGTCATCATCGCGGCGCCGGCCAAGACCCACGCCGAGTTGGCGCTGCGCGCGATCGCGGCCGGCAAGCCGTGCCTGGTCGAAAAGCCGTTCGCCCTCGCCGTCAAGGACGCCGAGGCGGTAGCGCGGCTGGCGGCCGAGCGAAAGGTGCCCGTGGTGGCGGGCCACCTGCTGGTGTTTCACCCCGCGCTCGAACGGCTGCGCGCGTTGATGGTGGCGGGTGAGCTGGGCCAGGTCTACTACCTGTATGGATTGCGTGTCAACCTTGGGCAGGTGCGCGCCGATGAGAACGCCTTGTGGAGCTTTGGCCCCCACGACGTGTCGGTGGCGCTATTCTTGCTGGGGGAAGCGCCGGTGCGCGTGGCCGCGCACGGGCACTGCTACCTCCAACAAGGCGTGGAAGACGTCGTGTTCCTGACCATGGAATTCGCGAGCGGCGTGCTGGCGCACGTGCAGCTGTCGTGGCTCGATCCGCACAAGGAGCGCAAGCTCACGGTGGTGGGCGCAAAGAAGATGGTGACCTTCGACGACATGGAGCCGCGCGAAAAGCTCCGCATCTACGACAAGGGCGTGGATCGCCCCGAGTATGCCTCCTACGGCGAGAGTCTCGCCGTGCGCGAAGGCGATATTTTCATCCCCAAGATTCCCAACGTCGAGCCGCTCAACGCCGAGCTGTCGCACTTCGTGCGCGTGGCGCGGGGGCAGGAAGCCCCCCGCGCCAGCGCCGAGGACGGCGTGCGCGTCGTACGGGTCCTCGAGGCGGCGTCGCGCTCGCTCGCGGCGGGCGGCGCGCCGGTGACACTGTGAGTAAGACCGCCACGGCCCTCATCGCCAAGGCCCAGGACCGCTCCGCAGTCTTCGGTGTGGTGGGCCTGGGCTACGTCGGCCTGCCGCTCGTGATGGAGTTGATCGGCGCAGGCTATCGCGTGCTCGGCTTCGACGTCCAGCGGAAGCTGGTGGACGCCCTGAACGCCGGACGCTCGCACATCCGGGACATCCCCTCCGACGCGGTGGCCGCGGCGGTCAAGACGGGGCGCTTCTCGGCCACGGCGGACCTCGGGCGGCTCAAAGAGCCCGATGCGATCTCCATCTGCGTGCCGACGCCGCTCTCCAAGACGCGCGATCCCGACGTGAGCTACGTGCTGGCGGTCACGGAGTCGGTGAAGCAGGCCCTGCGACCGGGCCAGTGCATCGTGCTCGAGTCCACGACCTACCCCGGCACCACGCGCGAGCTGCTGCTGCCGGCGTTCGAGAGCACCGGTCTCAAGGTGGGCGAAGACTTCTTCCTGGCGTTTTCGCCGGAGCGCGTCGATCCGGGCAACGCCAAGTGGCAGACGCGGAACACGCCGAAGGTGGTGGGCGGCATCACCGAGCATTGCCTCGAGGTCACGCTGGCGCTGTACCAGCCGGCCATCGAGCGCCTAGTGCCCGTGTCATCCACGGAGGCGGCCGAGCTCACCAAGATTCTCGAGAACACGTTCCGATCGGTGAACATCGGGCTCGCCAATGAGATGGCGATCGTGTGCGACAAACTCGGTGTGGACGTGTGGGAAGTGATCGACGCCGCGGCCACCAAGCCCTTCGGGTTCATGAAATTCACGCCCGGGCCCGGCGTGGGCGGGCACTGCATCCCGCTCGATCCGCATTACCTCGCCTGGAAGATGCGCACGCTCAACTACAAGACGCGCTTCATCGAGTTGGCGGGCGAGCTCAATGCCGAGATGCCAGAGTTCTGGGTGGCGAAAGTGGCCGATCGTCTCAACGACGCCGGCAAGGCAGTACGGGGCAGCAGCGTGCTGGTGCTCGGCGTCGCCTATAAAAAGGATATCGACGACATCCGCGAGAGCCCGGCGCTCGACGTGATCCGGCTGCTGCAGCAACGCGGCGCGCGGATCTGCTACCACGATCCCCACATCCCGCATCTACACGAGGACGGCCTGGACCTGCGCTCGACAGCGCTGACGCCGGAATCGCTGAAAGAGGCGGACTGCGTCGTGATCGTGACAGACCATTCCACGGTGGACTATGCCGCAGTCGCCCGGCACGCGCGCATCGTCGTGGACACGCGGCACGCGCTGCCGCGGGCCGACACCCACGCATGAAAGTCGCCGTCATCGGTACGGGTTACGTGGGCCTCGTGGTCGGCGCCTGTCTCGCCGAAACCGGCAACGACGTGTTGTGCGCCGACGTCGACGCGGCCAAGATCGCGGGCCTCCAGCGCAGTGTCCTTCCGATTTACGAGCCGGGACTCGAACCGCTGGTGTCGCGCAACCAGCGCGACGGCCGCTTGCGGTTCACCACCGACGTGGGCGATGCGGTGCGGCACGCCGACGTGGTGTGCATCGCGGTCCACACCCCGCCCGACGAGGACGGCTCAGCCGACCTGCGCCACGTGCTGGCCGTGGCGCGCACCATCGGCGAGCACATGGATCGCCCCAAGGTCGTCGTCACGAAGAGCACGGTCCCCGTGGGCACGGCCGAGAAGGTGCGCGCCGAGATCGCCCGCCACACTACGGTTGCGTTCCACGTCTGCTCCAACCCCGAGTTCTTGAAGGAAGGCGCGGCCGTGGAGGATTTCATGAAGCCCGACCGCGTGATTGTGGGGGTCGACTCGAAGGACGCCGCGGGCGTGCTGGAGGAGTTGTACGCGCCGTTCGTGCGCACCGGCAACCCGCTCATCTTCATGGACATTGCGTCGGCCGAGATGACCAAGTACGCCGCCAACGCGATGCTCGCGACGCGCATCTCGTTCATGAATCAGATGGCGCGGCTGTGCGAGGCGGTGGGCGCCGACGTGGGTGTCGTGCGGAAGGGGATCGGCGCCGACCGGCGCATCGGCCCGGCGTTCCTGTTTCCGGGGCCCGGCTACGGCGGCTCGTGTTTCCCCAAGGACGTGCAGGCACTGATCCGCACCGGCGAGGAGCAAGGCGTCTCGCTCGACATTCTGGTCGCGGTCGAGGCCGCCAACGCGCGCCAGAAGCGCGTGCTGTTCGAGAAGCTGGAGCGGCATCTCGACGGCGGTGTCAAGAAGCGCACGGTTGCCGTGTGGGGACTCGCGTTCAAGGCAGAGACGGACGACGTGCGCGAAAGTCCGGCGCTGGTGCTGATCGAGGCGTTGCTCGCCGGGGGCGCGCGTGTGCGCGTGCACGATCCCGAGGCGATTCCTCCCGCGCGTCGCCTCCTGGGCGACCGCGTGACCTACGCGGAGCACGCCTACGACGCCCTGGCCGGGGCCGACGCGTTGGCCATCGTCACGGAGTGGCGAGAGTACCGCAATCCCGACTTCGCCCGCATCAAGCAGCTGCTCGCCCGCCCGCTGATCGTGGACGGCCGCAATCTGTACGATCCCGGCAAGCTCGCGGGACTGGGCTTCACGTACGACAGCATCGGCCGCCCGGTGGCATGCGCGTCCTCGTAACCGGCGCGGCAGGCTTCCTCGGCTCCCATCTCTGCGACCGCCTGCTCGCCGCCGGATACGAGGTGGTGGGGATGGACAACTTCATCACGGGCAGTCCGGCAAACGTCGTCCATCTCGAGCGGCATCCGCAGTGGCACTTCGCCCGCCACGACGTCACCGCCTACATCGAGGTCGACGGACCGCTCGACGGGGTGCTCCATTTCGCCAGCCCCGCGAGCCCCGTGGATTACCTCGAGCTGCCCATTCAGACGCTGAAAGTCGGCTCGCTTGGTACGCACAAGGCGCTGGGGCTCGCCAAAGCGAAGGGCGCGCGCTTTCTGCTGGCATCGACCTCGGAAGTCTACGGTGACCCGCTGGTCCACCCGCAACCCGAGCAGTACTGGGGCAATGTGAATCCGGTGGGTCCGCGCGGGGTGTACGATGAAGCCAAGCGATTCGCCGAGGCCATCGCGATGGCGTACCATCGCTACCACGGGGTGGATACGCGCATCGCTCGCATCTTCAACACGTACGGGCCGCGGATGCGCCCCCGCGATGGGCGGGTCGTCTCCAATTTCATCGTCCAGGCACTCAAGGGCGAGCCGCTTACGGTGTACGGCGATGGCGGCCAGACGCGCTCATTTTGCTACGTCGACGACTTGACCGATGGCATCGTGCGGCTGTGGGAGCGAGGTGACGCCGGCCCGACCAACATCGGCAACCCGGACGAATTCACGGTGCGCCAGCTGGCCGAGCGAGTGATCGCGTTGACGGCATCGCACAGCGCGATCGTCGAGCGTCCGCTCCCGACCGACGATCCCAAGGTGCGCCAACCCGACATCACCCGGGCCCGCGCCACCCTCGGGTGGGAGCCGCGCGTCGCACTCGACGAAGGTCTGCGGCGCACGATTCCGTATTTCCGCACCGCCCTGGGACTCTGAGCGTGCGCGTTGTCGTGACCGGCGCCGCCGGCTTCATCGGCTCGCATGTGTGCGAGGCGCTCGTGGCGCGGGGCGACGACGTGGTGGGCGTCGACAACTTCGATCCGTTCTACCCGCGTGCCGTCAAAGAGCAGAACCTGGAGGCCCTGCGGCGCGAGTCGCGTTTCCGGCTGCTCGAGGCCGACGTGGCGCGGGACCCGCTGCCCTTCGCCGGGGCCAGCGTCGTGATCCATCTTGGTGCGCGCCCGGGCGTGCGGCCGTCGCTCGAGGACCCGGCGGGCTATGTCGATGCCAACGTGCGCGGCACAACCTGCGTGCTGGATGCGGCACATCGAGCGGGCGTTACGCGCGTGCTGTTTGGCTCCTCGTCCTCGGTGTACGGCGACGATACGCCCGCGCCGTTCGCCGAGTCCGCGCTCGCCGTTACGCCGATTTCGCCATACGCGGCCACCAAGCGAGCCGGGGAGCTCATGGCCCAGGCCTTCGCGCACCTCTATGGCGTGCGGATCGCGTGCCTGCGTTTCTTCACGGTGTACGGCCCGCGGCAGCGGCCCGATCTCGCCATTCATCGTTTCACCGCGGCCATCGCTCGGGGCCAGCCGATCCGCATGCACGGGGACGGTTCGAGTGAGCGCGACTATACCTATATTACGGACGCCGTGGCGGGCATCCTGGGTGCGGTAGCGTGGACCGACCGCGCGTCCGTGGGCGCGTGCGTTGCCTTCAACATCGGCGGCGGCGCGCGCGTGCGGCTCGACCGGCTGATCCGCCTGATTGGCGAGGCCGTGGGTCGCGCGCCGGTGATTGAGCGACATCCTGACCAACCGGGCGACGTGCGGCTCACCGCGGCCGATCTAACGCGCGCGCGCGCGGACTTGGGCTACGCACCCAGCGTCGGCATCGCGTCAGGCATCGAGTGGTTCGTCCGCTGGTACGAGGCGACGCATGGACGTCAGTCCTGAGCATCTGGTTGTGCAGGCGCGCGAGCGCTTTCAGCTGCAGGACTATTACGGCGCCATCCACCTGCTCGAAGAAGTGGTGGCCACGGGGCGCGCGTTCGCGGACGCGCACCACCTGCTGGGCTTGTCCTATTCCCTGGTGGGCCAGAGCGACAAGGCGCTGGAGCAATTCGGCCGCGCGTTGCAGCTCAACCCGCGTTACGTCGAGGCGCTGATTCATACTGGGATCGTCCTCAACGAGCTGGGCCGGGAAGAGGAAGCGGCCGCCGCGCTGCGGCGGGCCAGCCAGGTCGGCGCCGAGACGCGGGGCGGCTTTCCGATGCACGTCGCGGCCAAGCTCGCCAACGAACACGCGGCTTTGGGCGAGGCGTATCTCGAGGCGGGCGGGCTGGCCGAAGCGATCGACCAGTATCGCGCGGCGCTGGGACTCGGACCCGGCTTCCAGGATCTGCGGTATAAGCTGGGGCGCATGTTGCTCGAGGCCGGCCGCGCGCTCGACGCCCGTGAGCAGTTCGCGATCATCGTGACGGAGCGGCCGGCGTTCATGGATGCGGCGGTGATGCTCGGGCTCGCCTCCTATCTCGCGGGCGATGGACTCGGCGCGCGCGCCATCTGGGACGACTGCCGCGAGCGGCGGCCCGAAGACCCGCGAGTGGAGGCGTATCTCGCCATGCTGGAGCGCAGCGACACGTCGGGCGCGGAGCTGGTGTCGGCCGCGCCGCTGCCCGCCACCGGTCGCCCCGCCAAGGGCGCTCGCAAGAAGAAGAAGTGAGCCCACGCCTGCTGCTCGCGCTGGCGCTCGTGGCCGCATGCGCCCGCAGCGCCGCCAACCACGAGGAGCTGGGCGATCGCGCGTACGCGGCGGCCGGCTACCCCGACGCGCTGGCGGAGTACCAGCTCGGCCTGAAGGCGAGCCCCGGCACCGCGTCGCTGCATGCCAAGGCGGCCGCCGCCGCCTTCCACACCGGCAATTACATGCTCGCCGCGACGGAATACCGCGCGCTGGCGCAGGCGGACCGCTCGCGCGCCGACGAAGCGGCGCAGGGACTCGAGCGCGTGGCGCGCCAGGCGCTGGCCGCCGGGGATCGCGTCGCGGTCACGGCGGCGCTGCAAGGCATCCGCGAGGTCGCGCCCAACCGGCCGTTGGGGCGCTACGCTCGGCTCGTGGCCCTCGATGCCGCCGACAACGGCGATACGGCCGCCGCCATGAGCTTGCTGCCCGTCGCGGTGGCGAGTGCCACCGACGGCGCGACGCAGGATTCGCTGCTGTACGCCTACGGTCGGGCGGCGGTGCGGGTGCGCCAGTGCGCGATCGCCGTCCCCGTGTTCGAAGGCGTGATCCGCCGCCAGCGCCAGCCCGCCGTCTTGGACGGCGCGCGCGAGGGGCTGGGCCTGTGCGCGCTGCTCGAGGGACAACAGGCGCTGGAGAAGGGGCAGCCCGGCGTGGCAGGGGACTGGTTCCGCCGCGCCAGCGCGCCCGGCGCCGCGCCCGACGTGGTGCGCGCCGCCTACCTCGGCCTGGGCGACGTGCTGTTGGCGCAGGGCGATATGGCCGGGGCGCTCAACAGCTACCAACAAGCGCTGGCGGGTGGCTCGCCCGGGGATACGATCACCGTGAAGACGCAAGCGAAAATCAACGCGCTGGGCCGGGCCGCCGATTCGACGAGCCCGTCGAAACCGTGAGGCTGATGCCCCGTCTGCGAATTGCCCTGGTGAGTGCCGTCGTCGTGGTGGCCTCGTGTCACTCCGGCGCGCGCGTGGCGAGCGGTCCCACGCCCGAACAAAACCTTGCGCGCGCCACCGAGGCCTTCCGCCACGGCGATTTCCGGCACGCGCAGGATCTGTATCAACGCCTGCTCTTCGACCTGGGACCCGGGAATCCGCAGTTGCCCGAAGTCCGCTATTTCCTGGCCGAGACGAACTTCCAGCTGGGACAGGTGGTCGAAGCGGCGCATCAGTTCCGGCAGGTGGCGGATCAGTTCCCCGAGAGTCCGTACGCGCCCGTGGCGCTGCTGCGCGCGGCCGACGCCAACATGCGGAGCTGGCACGATCCCGACCTCGACCCGACCTACGGCCAGGCGGCGCTCGCGATCTACCAGGAGGTGCAGGGGCGCTATCCGCAATCCGACGCGGCGGCGCGCGCGCGCGCGCACGCGGTCCAGGTGCGGGCGTGGCTCGCCGATAAGAGCTACCGCAACGGCTTGTTCTATCTGCGGCGGCGGGCCTACGATTCGGCGATCATCTACTTCAAGGACGTGATCGCGAGTTATCCCGAGGCCCCCCGCGTGGCGGACGCGCTCTTGCGCCTGATCGACGCGTACGCGGCCATCGGCTACACCAGCGAGCTGCGCGAGACCTGCGACAACGTGCGGCGCTACCACCCCGAGGCGGCGCGTCAGGCGCGGGCGTGTCCCGCGGATTCCACGGCCGCGAAGTAGCCGTGGAGGCGCTGTTCGGCGGCTCGTTCGACCCCGTCCATCTGGGGCATCTGGTGGTGGCCGAAGCGGCGGCGGACGCACTCGGCTGCCGCGTGCGCTTCCTTCCGGCCCTGGAGCAACCGTTCAAACGCGCGGCCCACGTGGCCGACGGCGCGCAGCGCGCCGACATGCTCGAGCGCGCCGTCTCGGGCAATCCCCGCTTCACCGTCGAGCGCATCGAGCTGGGGCTGCCGGCGCCCTCGTACACGGTGCGGACGTTGCGCGCCCTGCTGGAGCGTGAGCCCGGGAACCGGTTTACGTTGCTGTTAGGGGCGGATGTCGCGCGCGAGCTGGCCGGCTGGTACGAGGCGGAATCGCTGCCGCGGCTCGCCGATGTGGTCGTGTTCGCGCGGCCGGGGTGGGAGGTGCCGCGCCACCCGCTAATCACGCGGGTGGTGGACGTACCGGCACTTGCCGTGTCGGCGACCGACATCCGAGCGCGGGTGCGCGCGGGCGCGTCCATTCGCTATCTCGTGCCCGATGCCGTGCGGGAGTACATCGCGGCGGCCGGGCTGTATCGCTAATAGGGGAACGATGCTGAAGACGCTGGTCACCAAGATCACGGGCACGCGCTTCACGCGGGAGCTGAAGCGCATCCGCCCGCTCGTGGATGCGATTCACCGTCACGAGGAGCAGCTCAAGTCCGCGAGCGACGACGTGCTCAAGGCGCAGACCCAGAAATTCCGGGCCTGGCTCGCCGAGCGCGTGGGTCCGCTCGCCGCCGAGGTCGAGCGGCTCAAGCAAGAGAAGCACGATCGTCCCGACGCGGCGGAGCGCGCCGCGCTGGGACAAGAGCTGACGCGCGCGCAGAAGCAGTACCGTACGGCCCTGCAGGCGGCGCTCGACGAGCTGCTGCCGGAGGCGTTCGCCACGGTGCGCGAGGCCTGCCGCCGGCTGGTGGGCAGCACGGTCGTGGTGACGAGCCACGAGCAGCAATGGGACATGGTGCCCTACGACGTGCAGTTGATCGGCGGGATCGTGCTGCACCAGGGCAAGGTGGCGGAAATGGCGACGGGCGAGGGCAAGACGCTCGTCGCGACCCTGCCGTTGTACTTGAACGCGCTCGCCGGCCACGGCGCGCACCTCGTCACCGTCAACAACTACCTCGCGCGGCGCGACTCGCAGTGGATGGGCCACTTGTTCACGTGGCTCGGCCTCAGCGTCGGCTGTATCGACGACACGCAGCCCGCGTCGCCCGAGCGCAAGGCCGCCTACCTCTGCGACATCACCTACGGCACGAACAACGAATTCGGCTTCGACTACCTGCGCGACAACATGGTCGTGCGGCTGGAGGAGCGCGTGCAGCGCGGTCACCACTACGCCATCATCGACGAGGTCGACTCGATCCTCATCGACGAGGCGCGCACGCCGCTCATCATCTCGGGCCAGGTGGGGACCGAGTCGGACGAGAAATACGCGCTCTACAACGCGCAGGTCGTGCAGCTGGTGCGCAAGCAGACCGCCGTGGCGAACGACTTGATCGCCAAGGCCGAGCCGCTGCTCAAGGATGAGGCCACGCAGTACGAGGGCGGCATGAAGCTGTATCAGGCGCAGCTCGCGATGCCCAAGAACAAGCGCCTGATGAAGCTGCTGCAGGAGACCGGGATCAAGACCCTGGTGCAGCGCGTCGAGCTCGACCGCCTGGCGGACCGCAAGCAGCCGGCGGCCAAACAGACGATGCGCAAAATCGAGGACGACCTGTACTTCGTCCTCGACGAGCGCGGCCATTCGGTCCACCTCACCGACAACGGCGTGGAGACGATGTCGCCGCAGGACCCGATGCTCTTCGTGGTCCCCGATATCTCCGAGGCAGTGCACGCGATCGAGCGCGACGACCAGCTGAGCCCCGCAGAGAAGCTCGAGCGCCGCCGCCAGGTGGAGGCCGAGTACGCGCAGAAGAGCGAAATCCTGCACATCATCCACAAGCTGCTGCAGGCGCACGCCCTCTATGAGAAGGACGTGGAGTACGTCGTGCAGGACGGCCAGGTGTTCATCGTCGACGAGTTCACCGGCCGCCTGATGCCGGGCCGCCGCTGGTCCGACGGCCTGCATCAGGCCGTGGAGGCGAAGGAAGGCGTGGCGGTGCGCGAGGAGTCGCAGACGCTCGCCACCATCACGATTCAGAACTACTTCCGCATGTACCAGAAGCTCGCCGGTATGACGGGCACGGCGGAGACCGAAGAGACCGAGTTCTTCCAGATCTACAAGCTCGACGTGATGGTGATCCCCACCAACCGCCCGGTGCGGCGCGTCGACAAGCACGACCTCATTTACAAGACGCGGCGCGAGAAGTACAACGCGGTCGTGGACGAGATCGACCGCGTGCACCAGCGCGGCCTGCCGGTGCTGGTGGGCACGGTGAGCGTGGACGTGTCGGAGACGCTGTCGCGCATGCTGAAGCGGCGCGGCCTGAAGCACGAGGTCCTGAACGCCAAGTACCACCAGCGCGAGGCGGAAATCGTGGCGGGCGCGGGCCAGGGGGGCTCGATCACGATCGCGACCAACATGGCCGGCCGCGGCACCGACATCAAACTCGGTCCGGGCGTCAAGAAGTGTCTGGTGTGCGGCATCCGCGCGCGCGGCGAGGCGGCGTTCGGCCAGGTCAACGAGACGGCGGATCTGTCGGCCGAGGAAATCAAGACGCGCGCGTGCAACGACGATCCGCCCTGCGGGCTGGTGATCATCGGCACCGAGCGCCACGAGGCGCGCCGCATCGACCGGCAGCTGCGCGGCCGCTCCGGCCGCCAGGGCGATCCGGGCCAGAGCGTGTTCTTCCTGTCGCTGGAAGACGACCTGATGCGGCTGTTCGGCTCCGACCGCATCGCGCGCTGGATGGACAAGAGCGGCGCGCAGGCGTATCGCTGCACGGAGTGCGGCCAGAGCCAGGAGAAGCTGACCGAGAAGTGCGAGCACTGCGGGCGCACGGGCACCCTGGTGGAAGAGAACGAGGTCATCACGCACCCGCTGGTGACGCGCGCCATCGGCCAGGCCCAGAAGCGCGTCGAGCTGCAGAACTTCCAGAGCCGCAAGCGGCTGCTGGAATACGACGACGTCATGAACCAGCAGCGCGACGTGATCTACTCGTTGCGCCTGTTCGCGCTCGAGGGCGGCGAGGAGCTGCGCGCCGAGGCGGCGCGCATGGTGGAGCAGGCGATCGAGCGGCAGGCGGATCAGATGGTGGCCGCGACCGACGACCCGGTGCAGTGGGACCGGAAGCTGATGGAGACCGAGCTGCTGCAGAAGTTCCTGCTCTCCGTGGCGGACATCACCGATCCCCGCAAGATCAAGAACCGCGACGATCTGGTGGCCGCCGCCCTGCAGGCCGCGCGCGACGCGCTCCAAGCGAAGACGCAGTACTTGAAGGAGATCGAAACGAAGATTGCTGGCACCGGGCTCGCCGAGCAGGTGCTGTCGTTCGAGATGTTGCGGGTCATCGACGAAAAGTGGAAGGATCACCTCTACGACCTGGACCAGCTGCGCGCCGCGATTCAATACCGCGCCTGGGGCCAGAAGGACCCGCTGGTCGAGTACAAGCAGGAAGCATACGGCATGTTCGTGGATCTGATGCACGACCTGCATTCCACGTTCGCCGAGCGCTGGCTCAAGCTGCAGGTGCAGATCGGACCGGCGCCCAGACCGGGACAGACTGTGACCGGACCGCTCGGTGGTCCAAAAAAGTCCGGGCCGATGATCGCGACCAAACCGGCTGCGGACGGCCTGATCAGTCCGGGCACTGCCACGGGTCCCAAGCCGCCGCCCGCGCCCCCCGGCACGCCGGCCCCAGCGAGCCCCTACGCGGGCGTGGGCCGCAACGACCCCTGTCCCTGCGGCAGCGGCAAGAAGTTCAAGAAGTGCCACGGCGCGAATCTCTGAGCGCGTTGCGCGTTTTTTTGGTACCGCTCCGGCTGCTGTGGCGGGCTACGTTGCAGCCATGCGCCTGCGCCTCTCCGAGCACCGTGAACAAGACCGTCCCGGCGAGCGTTTCTGGGCTGTAGGGCCGGCCGCGTTGACGGGTCAAGAACTCCTGGCGATTGTGTTGGGGACGGGCGCGGCGGGGCGGGACGCCCTCGCGGTCGCTGCCGACCTGCTTGCGAAGAGCGGTGGCTCGCTGCGGCGTCTCGGGCGTCGGCCCATGGCGGCGCTGGCGCGCGTGACGGGGGTCGGGCGGGCCAAGGCGGCGCGCCTCGCGGCGGCGCTGGAGCTGGGACGCCGGGCGGTCCGCGAAGCCGACCCCGCGCCGGCGCGCATCGTGGCGCCCGGGGACGTGCATCGCTTCTACGCGCCGCAGCTGCGCGATCTGAGCGTCGAGGAATTCCACGTGCTGGCGCTGGGCTGCCAGAGTCAGGTGCTGGCCGATTTGTGCATCACCCGCGGGATTCTCAACAGCTCGTTGGTGCATCCGCGGGAAGTGTTCCGGGCGGCGATCGCCGAGGCGGCGGCGGGTATCATCGTGGTGCACAACCACCCGAGCGGCGATCCCACGCCGTCCGCCGATGACCGCGCGGTGACGCGGCAGCTGGTGGACGCGGGCCTGCTGCTGGACGTGCCGGTGTACGACCACGTGATCGTAGGAGGAGAGCGTTACGTGAGCTTCGCGGAGGCCGGTCTCTTGTGACCACGACGGTGCCGTTACTCGCACCGGAGCTGGCGCGCGCCGTAGCGCCGCAGCGGGACCGTCTCGACCTGGACCTGCTGGCGCGCGCCTACGCCGTCAGCGCGCGCGCCCACCGCGGCCAGAAGCGCGAGTCGGGCGAGGCGTTCCTGTCGCACAGCGTGGCCGTGGCGACGATTCTCGCCGAGCAGCAGCTCGATGCGACCACGATCGCGGCGGCGCTGCTGCACGACGTGGTGGAAGACTCCAACGTCTCCCTCGACGACATCCGGCGCGATTTCGGAGCGGAGGTCGCGGGGATCGTAGACGGTCTGACCAAACTGTCCAGTCTCACGTTCCGCTCGTCGGCCGAGGAACAGGCCGAGAATTACCGCAAGCTGCTGCTGTCGATCGCCAAGGACGCGCGGGTGATCATCATCAAGCTCGCCGACCGGCTCCACAACATGCGCACGCTCGATCCGCTGTCGGAGGACCGGCGCCGGCGCATCGCCCTCGAGACGCGCGAGATCTACGCGCCGCTGGCCCACCGCTTCGGCATGGCCGGCATCAAGGCGGAGTTGGAAGACTTGGCGTTCAAGTACCTGGAGCCCGTCGACTACAAAGCGCTGGTGAAAGCCGTACGCGCCCGCAGGGCTGATCGCGAGGCCACGATCGAGCGCCTGCACGGCCCGCTCGAGGCCGAGCTGCAGGGCGCCGGGCTCCCGGATTTCGAGATCACCGGCCGGCCCAAGAACCTGTGGTCGATCTACAAGAAGATGAAGAAGCGCGACAAGCCGTTCGACGAGATCTACGACCTCCTCGCCGTGCGGGTGCTGGTGAGCGGCGTGCCCGAGTGCTACCACGCCCTCGGCGTGATCCACCACAAGTGGACGCCGTTGCAGGAGCGCATCAAGGACTACATCGCCAGCCCCAAGTCGAACGGCTACCAGTCGCTGCACACGACGGTGTTCGGCCCCGCGGGCCAGCTGTACGAAATTCAGATCCGCACGCGCGACATGCACCGCACGGCGGAGTACGGCATCGCGGCGCACTGGCTGTTCAAAGAAGGCAGGACCCGTGACGAGCTCGACCGGCACCTGGCGTGGTTCCGCCAGCTGCTGGAGCTGCAGCAGGACGCGCACTCGCCCGAAGAGTTCCTCGAGTTCCTGAAGATCGACCTGTACCAGGACGAGATCTTCGTGTTCACGCCGCGCGGCGACGTGAAGCGCTTGCCCAAGGGCGCCACGCCGCTCGACTTCGCGTTCTCGGTGCACTCGGAGGTGGGGCTGCACTGCCAGGGGGCCCGCATCAATGGCCGCATCGCGCCGCTGCACCGCCCCCTGAAGAACGGCGACACCGTCGAAGTGGTGACCAGCCCGCAAGCGCGGCCGTCGCGCGACTGGCTGGCCCACGTCCAGACCGGCCGCGCCCGCCACAAGATCCGCCAGTGGGTGAAGCAGGAGGAGCACGACCGCAGCGTCGCGCTGGGCAAGGAAATCCTGGAGCGCGAGGTGCGCCGCCGCCGGCTCGAGGCGCCCGCGGACGAGCGCCTCGCGCGCGCCGCGGAGACGCTCTCCATCGGGACGGCCGAGCAGCTCGTCGCCGCGCTGGGCGCGGGCGACGTGCCGCTGGGGCAGGTGATCAAGGCGCTGTACCCCGAGATCGCCAGCGACGACGTCCAGCCGCCCAAGGCCACCGTTTTCGGCCGCATGATGCAGCGCATCCGCCTGGGACGCGGCATCAAGATCCAGGGCGTGGACGGCTTGATGGTGCGCTACGCGCAGTGCTGTCAGCCCGTCCCGGGGGACCCGGTCGTAGGGTACGTCACCCAGGGCCGCGGCATCTCGATCCACCGCGCCGACTGCCCCAACCTGCTGACGCTCTCCGCGGAGGCCGAGCGCCGCGTGGACATCGACTGGCAGGAGTCCGAGGGCGAAGTGTTCATGGTGCGCCTCGCGGTGGCGGGCGAGGACCGCCGCGGCCTCTATGCCGACATCTGCCAGGCCATCAGTGAGACGGCGACCAACATCCGGAGCGCGGACCTGTCGTCGCGCGACGGCGCCGTCTTCGGGTCGATGCTCGTCGAAGTGGAGAACCAGACCCACCTCAACAAGGTCCTCAAGGCCATTCGGAAGGTGAAGGGTGTCACCGAGGTGTCGCGCCGCGATTCGGACGCCCACTCCGCGCCACCGCTCAATTAAGTTTCCTGGATGCCGTTCGACCTCGTCTCCCCGTTCCAGCCGGCCGGGGACCAACCCCGCGCGATCACCGAGCTGACGGCCGGACTGGCCCGCGGGGACCGCTACCAGACCCTGCTGGGCGTCACGGGCTCCGGCAAGACGATGACGATCGCCCACGTGGTGGCGCAGTTCGGCCGTCCCACGCTGGTGCTGTCGCACAACAAGACGCTCGCGGCGCAGCTGTACGGCGAGTTCAAGTCGCTTTTTCCGAAAAACGCGGTCGAGTTCTTCATTTCCTATTACGACTACTACCAGCCCGAGGCGTACGTGCCGCAGACCGACACGTACATCGCCAAGGACTCCTCCATCAACGACGACATCGAGTCGCTGCGGCTGCGCGCCACCTCGTCCCTGATGGAGCGCGACGACGTGATCGTGGTCGCCAGCGTGTCGGCCATCTATGGCTTGGGCGATCCCGAGGCCTACCGTCAGCGGCTCGTGACGCTGGCCGTGGGCGAGCAGCGGGGCCGCGACGCCCTGTTGGGCGAGCTGGTGGGCGTCCAGTACCAACGCAACGACGTCGCGTTCGAGCGCGGCACGTTCCGCGTGCGGGGCGATACGATCGAGGTGTTCCCGGCCTACGACGAGCAGGGGCTGCGCATCGAGCTGTGGGGCGACACGGTCGAGCGCATCAGCAAGATCGACCCGCTGACGGGGGACACCATCGCCGAGCTGCAGAAGGGCGCCGTGTATCCGGCGACGCATTTCGTGACCGCCGAACCGCGCATCCAGACGGCCGTCACGGCGATCCGCGCCGAACTCAAGGAGCGCCTGGCCGTGCTGCGCGGCCAGAACAAGCTGCTCGAGGCCCAGCGCCTCGAATCGCGCACCCAGTTCGACATCGACATGCTGCTCGAAGTGGGGCGCTGCACCGGCATCGAGAACTATTCGCGCCACCTCACCGGGCGCGCCCCGGGGGAGCGGCCGGCGTGCCTGCTCGACTATTTCCCGCCCGACTACCTCTGCGTGATGGATGAGTCGCACCAAAGCCTGCCGCAGATCGGGGGCATGTACGAAGGCGACCGCTCCCGCAAACAGACGCTGGTGGACTACGGCTTCCGCCTGCCGTCGGCGCTGGACAACCGGCCCCTGAAGATCGACGAGTTCATGCGGCTCGTGCCGCGCATCGTGTTCGTGTCGGCCACCCCCGGCGACGAAGAGCTGCGGCTCTCGGGCGGCGTGGTGGTGGAGCAGATCATCCGGCCCACGGGGCTCGTGGACCCGGAGGTCGAAGTGCGGCCCGTGAAGGGGCAGGTGGACGACTTACTCCACGAGATCCGCCAGCGCGAGAAGAAGGGCGAGCGCGTGCTCGTCACGACACTGACCAAGCGCATGGCGGAAGATCTCACCGACTACTTGCAGCAGCACGGCGTGCGGGTGCGCTATCTGCACTCCGAGATCGACGCCATCGAGCGCGTCGAGATCATCCGGGGGCTGCGCCTGGGTGAATTCGACGTGCTCGTGGGCATCAACCTCCTGCGCGAGGGTCTCGACCTGCCCGAAGTGTCGCTGGTCGCGATCCTCGACGCCGACCAGGAGGGCTTCCTGCGCTCCGACCGCTCCCTCATTCAGACCGTGGGCCGCGCGGCGCGCCATCTCCACGGCCGCGCCGTGCTCTACGCCGACCGCCAGACCGGCTCGATGCAGCGCGCCCTCGGCGAGATGAACCGGCGGCGCGCCACGCAGCTCGCGTACAACGTGGAGCACAACGTCACGCCGCGGTCCATCGTCAAATCGGTGGGCGACATCCGTTTCGTCACGCGCTTCGCCGACGCCCGCACCGGCAAACCCGACGAGAAGGGCGTGGTCCGGCCGGCGGACGCCAAGGAGCGCGAGGCGCTGATCAAACTGCTCGAGAGCCAAATGCAGGCCGCGGCGGAGCAGCTCGATTTCGAAATGGCGGCGGTGCTGCGCGACCAGATCCTCGAACTCCGGGCGGAAGGAGATCCCGTTCGCCGTGCGCCTCAACGCGGCCGAGCTCAGCCGGTTCGGTGAGGACTTGGGCCGCGGTCTCCAGGCCCCGGCGGTGGTTGGGTTCTCGGGGGACTTGGGCACCGGGAAAACGACGCTCATCCAGGCCATCTGCCGCGGGCTGGGTGCGTCGGCGCCCGCCACGAGCCCCACCTACGCGCTGGTGCATCGCTACGGCGCGCCGGGCGGCCCCGTCTATCACGTCGACTGTTATCGCCTGCGCCACCCCGATGAGGCGCGCGATCTGGGCTTCGACGATATGACGCGCGAACGCGCCGTCATTCTGATCGAGTGGCCGGAGCGGGCGGGCGCGTGGGTGCCGCCGCTCGAGCGTCATCTGCGACTGGCCTACGATCGGGACCCGGCCTATCGCGTGGTGGCGGAGGGATGAGCGAGGCGTGGCTGGCGATCGACACCGCGACCGACATCGCGAGCGTGGCGGTCGGCACGGTGGCGCGCTCGGTCCGCGGTGCGCGCCAGCATGCAGCGCGCATCGTGCCGCTGGTGGACGACGTGCTGGCGGGCGCCGGGCTGTCGGTCCAGGACATCGCCGGCATCATCGTGGGCGACGGACCCGGCAGCTTCACGGGCCTGCGCATCGGGTGGGCCGTGGCCAACCCCTGATCGCGATTCCCTCCCTGATGGCGGCGGCGCATGCCGCCGGTGTCGAGACGGCCGCGGCATGCTACGATGCGTTGCGGGGGCAGGTGTTCGGGGCGATCTACGCGTTTGACGATCGTAGCGTCAGGACGCTGGTTGCGCCCGAGGTGTGCACGGTCCCCGAGCTCGCAACCAGAGCTCGGCGGCCGCCCGTGCTCGCGGTGGGGGACGGCGCCGAGCGTTATCGCGATGAGATCATTGCCTGGACTGGTCAGCCGCCCCTCGGCCTGGATGCGTTGCCGCCGCTCGCCGCGTCGCTGCTTGCGCTCTTTGCCTATGACGGCGCGCGCCGCGGGATTTCAGACCCCACGATTGCGGAGCCCACCTACGGGCGGCCCGCCGAAGCCCAAGTGAAATGGGAGGCCCGCCACGGACGCGCCCTGCCGCATCCGCCCGGCACAAGCGGCTGACACCGCCGCGGTGCTGGCGGTGGAGCGGCTGTCATTCGCGGATCCGTGGCGCGAGAGCGATTTTGCCGACGCGGTCGCGGGGGGCGTGCCGTTCTTCGTGGCCGAGCTCGACGGTCACGTCGCCGGTTACGCGATCGGCCGCGTCGCCGCCGACGAGGGCGAGATTCTGAACATCGGCGTGCACCCCGATTGGCGCCGTCGCGGGATCGCACGCGCGCTGGTGCGGGCGTTGCTCGACGCCTTAGGGGCCGCCGGCGCCCGAGAGGTGTACCTGGAAGTGCGGGAATCGAACGCCGCCGCGCGGCAGTTGTACGCCGCCTACGGCTTCGGGGAGATCGGGCGCCGCGCGCGCTACTACCGCCGGCCGGTGGAGGACGCAGTGATCCTACGGGCTGCCGTGGGAGCCGGCGGACGTCGCGCGTAACTTGGGTGCAAGTGGCGTATGTTTGATTGACAGAACAACTTGCGCCACATATAATGTCCCAGCCCTTGGTGCCCAACCCGCCTAGCATCGGGAGGTTTGTGTGAGCCGCAGCCTGAACAAAGCCATACTGATTGGGAACCTAGGGGCTGACCCGGAGGTCCGGAGCACGAACAACGGTGGCAAGGTGGCCAATCTGTCGCTCGCCACGAGCCGGCAGTGGACCGGGCAAAATGGGGAAAAGCAGGAAAAGACGGAGTGGCACAAGGTGATTTGCTGGAACAACAAGGGGTCCCAGAAGGGGTCCCAGCTGGCCGATCTCGCCGAGAAGTACATGAAGAAGGGCGATCGGATCTACGTCGAGGGGCGCATCGAGTACCGCACCTGGGAAGACCGGGAGAAGCAGACTCGTTACGTCACCGAGATCATCGCGCGGGAAGTGCTCCTGTTGTCGTCACGGGGCGGCGGGGCTGAGGGCGGCGAGTTCGCGCGCACCAAAGCTGCGGCTAAGGTCGCGCCCGACGGCAAGGCGGGGTCGCTCGACGCGTTCCCGGAGGCGCTGGATGAGGAGGACGACGATCTGCCGTTCTGACCGCATCGCGTTATTCGCTCTGGCGGTGTTGGCCGTGCCCGCCCTGCACGCGCAGGACACGAGCGCGGCCCACCGCCAGGACTCCGTCGCCGCAGCTCGCCGTGACTCCGCCGCGGCAGCCCGTCGCCAGGACTCCATCGCCGCAGCCGCGCACGACACCGGGCTGACGGCGCAGCTTCCTTCCGAGCACACGGTGGCGGCGGGCGAGACGCTGTGGTCCATCGCCCAGCTGTATTTCGGCGATCCGCTGCTGTGGCCCGAGATCTACCGCCTCAACACGTCGATCATCGAAGATCCGCACTGGATCTATCCGGGTGAGATCCTGTCGCTCGCGGGCATGTCCGCCATCGCGCAGGGCACCGACACAACGACGACCATCGCGCAAAACCCGCCGCCGTCGGCGGCGGACACGGTGAAGGCGCAGCAGAAACCCACCGCCGACACGGTGAGCGCGCGGGTCGACACGGCGCGGGCCAGGCCGACCGATACGCTGCCGCCCGACACGACCCAAGCGGTGATCGTAGCGCCGCCGCCGCCGCCGCCCAGTGAGACGTACGAAACGGTCTTCGACCATCCGCGCTCCAACCGCCAGCGGGTGCAGGATGTGCTGCGGGCCTACAGCCACCAGCCCTACCGCCCGTTGCGCCGCGGCGAGTTCTACTCCGCCGGCTTCCTGACGGAGCAGGAGCAGTTGCCCTTTGCTAATGTGATCGGCGGAACGGCACAGCCGCTGATCCGCAGTCTCTCGGGGCGGTCCACGGCGATGCAGTACCAGCAGGTCGCGTTGCGCCCGCCGTCACACGCGTCGTATCACGTCGGCGACTCGCTGCTGGTGGTGCGCATCGACCGGCCCGAGCCCAAGTGGGGCGAAGTCGTCGTGCCGCTGGGCATCGTGCGCGTCACTGAGATCCAGAAGAACCAGGTTCTGGCAGACATCGTGCTGCAGTTCGGCCGCATCCACGACGGGCACCTCGCCATCCCGCTGGAGCCCTTCAAGGACCCGGGGGAAGTGCGGCCGGCCGCGGTCGAGCACGGGCTGGAGGCGCACGTCATCGACCAGCGTGATCCCCACGAGCTGGCCGGCGCGCAGCAGATCATGTTCCTCGATCGTGGCCGTGCCGACGGGGTCGTCCTGGGCGACGTGTTCGAGGTCTACAAGCCAGCCTCGGGCGTCGTGGGCGAGCCGAGCGAGCAGACGCGGGTGATCCTGATGATCGTGCACACGCGCGAGCACTCGTCCTCCGGACTGGTGCTCAACGTGGTGCGACCCGATGTCGATCCCGGGTTGCCCGCGCGGCTCATCAAGAAAATGCCTTCCTGAGTCACGGCCGGGCCCCATCACGGGGCCCGGCGTGGTTTCTGCGTGGTTCTCTCCCTCCACCTGATCGCCCTCGCGCTGTACGGCGTGGCGACCGCCTTGGCGCTGGCGCCGTTTCTCGGCGTGGGCGCGCCGGCGCGCGTGGCGATGCTGGCCGCCAGCGCGGCCGGAGCGGCACTCCACGTCGTCGGTGTGTCGCAGCTGTCGGTGGTGGGACTCGCGCCGTCGCTGTCGTTGCTGGCGCTCTGTCTGATCCTGCTGCAGCTCGCCAGCGAGGCCGTGCTCCGGGCCTCGGCGGTGGCCCTGTTCACGGCGCCGTTGGCCGCGGGACTCGTGGGGTTGGCGCTGCTGCTCGGCCTCGCGCCCGGCGCCGAGGTGGCCTCGGGACGCGGCGCGTGGCTGCTGCTGCACGTGGCCCTCAGCTTCTTCGGTGTGGCGTTCTTGGCACTCGCCTTCATCGCGGCGGCGCTCTATCTGCTGCAGTTCCGCCAGCTCAAGACCAAGCAATTCGGGCAGATGTTCCAGCATTTCCCGCCCCTCGAGCGGCTCGACCGCTTGAATCAAGTCGCCCTGGTGGTGGGCTTCCCGACGCTCACGCTCGGGGTGCTGCTCGCCATCGGCTACGCGGTCCGTTTTGCGGGGGCGGTGCAGGTGGACAAGGCGCAGATCGTCTGGGGCATGTTCACCTGGGTCGTGCTCGGCTGGGCGGTGTGGGTGCGCGTGGTGCGGCACTGGACCGGACGGCGCGCCGCGTTCGCCAGCATCGCGGGCTTTGCGGCCGTGCTGCTGGTGTACGTCGCGCTCAAGCTCGCCGCCCCGGGCGCGGAGCGATTCCTCTGATGAGCGCGAGCCAGAGCGTGAGCATCACCGTGCTCGGCGTGAACCACGTCACGGCCCCGCTCGAAGTGCGGGAGCGGTTCTGGCTCCCGGGCCACGAGGTGCCGGCCGCGTTGCAGCGGGTGCTGGCCGCGGGCGCCCAGGGCGGTGTCGTGCTCTCGACCTGCAATCGCACCGAGTTCTATCTCGCCGACGACGGCAACGGGGCGCCTGCGGCGGTGTGGGCGCTGCTCACCGAGCGCCTCGGTGACGGCCGAGCGGCCGCGGACTTCGGCTACGTGCGGCGCGATCGGGACGCGGTGCGCCATCTGTATCGCGTCTCCGCGGGGCTCGACTCGATGATCCTCGGCGAGTCGCAGATCCAGGGGCAGGTGAAGGAAGCGTGGGAGCTGTCCCGTTCGCACGCCGGGCCGGTGTTGCACCGGCTGTTCCAGTCGGCCCTCGCTGTCGGCTCGCGTGTGCGCACCGAGACCGGCGTCGGGATGGGCAATGCGTCGGCGCCGTCGGCCGCCGTCGCGATCGCCGGCAAGATCTTCGGCGACCTGGCCGGCCGTGAGGCGCTGATCCTCGGCGCGGGCGACATGGCCGAGCTCGCCGCCGCGTGCCTCGTGTCGGAGGGCGTGCGCGTGTCGCTCGTCGCGAATCGCACCTACGAGCGCGCCCGCGCCATCGCCGAGCAGCTGGGGGCGGGGAGCCGCGCGCTGACGCTGGACGAGGCGTGGGAGCACTTCGCTGCGGTCGACATCGTGATCTGCTCCACCGCCGCTCCGCATGCGATCGTGACGTGGCAGCGGGTGGCGAATGCGCTCGCCGCGCGCCGCCGCCGGCCCCTGTGCATCCTCGACCTGGCGGTGCCCCGCGACGTGGAGCCGGCCGTGGGCCAGCTCGAGAACGTCTTCCTGTACGACATCGACGACCTGCAGGCCGTCGCCGCGGCGGCGGCGGCACAGCGGCGCAGCGAGATCCCGCACGCCGAGCACATCGTCGATCAGGAAGTGGAGGAGTTCTGGACCTGGTACGGCGGGCTCGCCGTCGTGCCGGTGCTGCGCGATTTCCGCCGCCGCCTGGAGGCGGTGCGCGCCGCGGAGCTCGAGCGCGCCCTCAAACACCTCCCCGATCTCACGCCCGCCGAGCGCGAGCAGGTGGCGCACCTCAGCGAGGCGCTCCTGAATAAATTCCTGCATCAACCGACGGTCGCGCTCAAGGCGGCGGCGCAAGACGGGCGGGGCTACGCCCTCCTGGACGCGCTGCGCCGGCTGTTCGGCCTCGAGACGCCACGGGAGTGAGCATGCGGGTGCTGGTCACAGGCGGGGCGGGCTACATCGGCGGGGTGGTGACCGAGCAGCTGCTCGCCGCCGGCCACCAGGCTGTCATCCTCGACAATCTCAGCCGCGGGCATCGGGCGGTGGTGCCGCCGGGTGTGCCGTTCGTGCACGGCGACGTCGGCGACGCCGCGGTCGTGCAGGCCGCGCTGCGGACCCACCGTATCGAGGCCGTGATGCATCTCGCGGCTTTTGCCCTCGTGGCGGAATCGGTGGCGCACCCCGAGATGTACCAGCAGAACAACGTCGCGGCGGGCCGCGTTCTGCTCGACGCCACGTTGGCCGCGGGCGTGCGGCGGTTCGTATTCTCCTCATCGTGTGCTACCTACGGCCATCCGGCCGTCACGCCGATCACTGAGGACACGCCGCAACAGCCCGTGAATCCGTATGGCCGGACGAAACTCGAATTCGAGGGCGGAGCACGGCCTCACAGCCGTGAGCCTGCGGTACTTCAACGCCGCGGGTGCGACGGAGCGCCTGGGCGAGGATCACGACCCGGAGTCGCACCTCGTTCCCAACGTGCTCGGCGCGGCGCTCGGCACCAAGCCCCCTGTGCCCGTGTACGGCACTGATTATCCTACGCCTGACGGCACGGCGGTCCGCGACTACGTGCACATCGCGGATATCGCCGACGCGCACGTCCAGGCGCTGGGCATCGCCCCCAACGGCGCCGTCGCCTTCAACCTCGGCACGGGCACGGGGCAATCGGTCCGCCAGGTGCTGGAAGCGGCGGGGCGCGTGACGGGATTCCGTTCGTGGACCAGCCGCGCCGCCCCGGCGACCCGCCGGTGCTCGTCGCCGCCGCGGAGCGGGCCCGCACGGCCCTGGGCTGGACGCCGCACCGCTCGGCGCTCGCGGCGATTCTCGAGAGTGCCTGGCGCTGGCACCGCGCGCATCCGCGCGGGTATGGGAGTTCCTGACCGGCAGTCTTCTTCCGTCGCGGAGGGTTGAGGCGTGCTGCTACAAATCGGGCGGGCGGTGCCCACGACCCCGTGGGAGCTGGTGCTCACGTCGAGTCCCGAGACGAAGTTCGTCCTCGCGATTCTCGTCGGATTCTCGGTGATCTCGTGGTACCTCATCGTGCTCAAGTGGTGGCAATTCCGCCGCATGCGGCAGCTCGCCGACCGCTTCATGGCCGAGATCGAGCGCGCGCCGCGGCTGGAGGACGCCTATCACGTGGCGATGCGCCTGCCCAGCTCGCCTTATAACCGGCTGCTGCGCGAGGGCGTCAACTTCTTTTCCGAGCTGAAGCCCGGCCCCCTGAAGAAGGAAACCGCCGTGGCGGCCGAGACGCTCACCACGACGCAGCTCGAGGCGCTGCGGATGGTGCTCGCCAAGGAGATCGGCGCCGAGCGCGACGCGGCGGCCCGCTTCATCCCGTGGCTCGCGACGTTCGGCTCCGTCAGCCCGCTGCTCGGCCTCCTGGGCACCGTGCTCGGCGTGATGGATGCGTTCATCGGCATTGCCGTCGGCGGCTCGGGCAACATCGGCGCCGTGGCTCCGGGCGTCGCGGAAGCGCTCGTCACCACCGTGGCGGGCCTGGCGGTCGCCGTGCCGTCAGTCATGGCCTACAACATCCTCGTCAACCGGCTCGGCCTGTTCGCGGGCGAACTCGAGGGCTTCGCGCAGGAGATCATCGGCACGCTGGCGCGCGAAGGGAGGCTGTAATGGCCGGTCTGGTGGGTGGCGGCGGCGGTGGATTGCGCGGGCACGGCGAGCTGCCGCTCAACGCCGATATCAACGTCACCTCGCTCGTCGATGTGGCATTCGTGCTCCTCATCATTTTCATGATCACGGCACCCATCATGCAGGGTGGCGTCGATGTGCGCCTGCCGCGGGCCGCCGCCCGGCCGCTCGAGCCAAAACAGGGCCTGGTGGTGACGGTCGCGCAGGACGGCAAGATCTACATGGATGAAGCGGCGCTGTCCTACGAGGACTTCCGCGCGACGTTCCCGGCCTTCGTGCGGACCAAACGCCCGCACGGGGTGTATCTCCGCGCCGACCAACGCGTGCCCTACGGCAGCGTGGTGCAGGTCCTGGCCGTGATTCGTGCGGCGGGTGTGACGGATGTCGGTCTCGTGGCCGAGCCGGAGGAGCCCGGGAAGTGACGCGCGGCCCGCGGTGGCCGACGAGCCCGGCGTTAGGGTTCGCGGGAACGCTCGTGGTGCACGGTGCCGCGATCCTGGCCCTGGTCGGCGCATCGGGCGCGGCGGTGCACGAGCCGCCGACCTACGCGGTGCACCTCGTAGCCGGCCCCGACGTCGCGGTGGACGAAAAGCGCGCGCCGGACGCCATCTCGCGACCGGCCGAGGAGCAGCCTGCGCCGGCGGTGCGCACCAAGCCCGCGCCCAAGAACACGGCGTCCAAGGCCGCGCCGCCGCCCAATCAGGATCACACGACGCGCGAGGCGGCGCCGCGCACGACGCCGAAAGCACCGCGGCTCCCCGGCGAGGCGCCGTCCACGGGGAACGACGTGGCCACGGTGAGCACGGAGGGGATTGCGTTCCCGTTCCCCGCGTACCTGTCGAACGTGCAGTCGGAGATTCTCAGGCGCTGGCACCGCAGCACGGAGGGGTACTACGCCGAGGTGTCGTTCTTCATTCATCGGGATGGGTCCGTGACCGGCACACAATTCGTGAAGCGCTCGGGCAACTTTGCCTTCGACCTCGATGCGATGGGTGCGGTGGAAGAAGCGAGCCGGATCAAGGCGTTCGGCGCGCTCCCCGAGGGCTGGCAGTCCGACGTGCTGTTCGTGCGGTTCTATTTCGCGCCGCGGCAGCCGTAGTGATGCGATTCGCGATCCTCGCTGCTTGTTTGGTGACGCGACTCGCCGCGCAGGATACGTCCGCCATCGATCGCGGCGTCCGCATCGGCATCATCTACCGGCCCGGCGTGCGGCCCGGGGTGGTGGTGTTGCCCGGCCGGCCGGCGGCGCTCGACTCGATCCGCGCCATGATCGCGCGCGATCTCGATTTCAGCGACCGCTTCGAGGAGATCACGCTCCCCAGCGGCGATTCGCTGCGCATCAGCACCCGGCCCGCGGCCCCGGCGCCGCGGCCCGGCACGCGCACGTCAGCGGGCGGCGGCGCCCAGACGCTCGGGCCCAACTATCCGCTGTATCAGGCGCTGGGCGCGGACTTCGCGGTGGATGTGGCCGCCGCCAGCGACACGACCGTGGTCACGGTGCACGATGTGGCGGCCGCGGCCGTGCGGCGCAGCCTCCGCGTGCGGTTGCCGCCCGTGAAGGATCCGGGGTTCCGGCTGGCGGTACACCGCTTGTCCGACCAGGTGGTGCAGGGTGCGCTCGGCGCGGCTGGCATCGCCGCCACACGTGTGCTGTTCGTGGTCAACGGGAAGGTGTACCGCATCGATCAGGACGGCGCCGACATGACGCTCGTCTCATCGTCGGACCGCGAAGCGATGTCGCCCGCGTGGTCCGAGGACGGCCGGCGCTTTTCCTACATGGAATTCTGGTCCGGGCACGGCCAGCTGTTCCTTCAGGACATGGCGAGCGCCAAGCGCGCGCCCGTGTTCTCGACCGGCCAGGCCCTCGACTTCACGCCGGCCTTCTCGCCCGACGGCAAGACGCTGGCGTTCAGTCGTGCGACGGAAGAGGGCACCGACATCTACACGGTTAACGTGAAGGACAACTGTTGTTTACAACGCTTGACCGTGGGTAAGTTTTCAGACAACTTGTCCCCGACGTACAGTGCGGACGGCCAGCGCATCGCGTTCGTCTCAACGCGTCCGGGATTGCCGCAGATCTACGTGATGGCGGCCGACGGGACGGACCAGCAGCTGTTCGCGCCGTTCGACTACGGCGTCACGGGGTCGTCCAACGCTCCGGAGTGGTCGCCCGACGGACAGTCCGTCGCGTTCCACCGCGACGTCGGCGGCACGCTGCAGGTGTTCGTGTTGGACGTCCGGACGCGCACGGTGCGGCAGCTGACCTCGGTGGGGCGCAACGAAGATCCCACGTGGGCCCCGGACAGCCGCCACCTGGCCTTCGTCTCCGACCGTGCGGGCTACCGGCAGCTGTGGATCATCGATCTGGAGACGGGTCGCATCCGGCCGTTGTTGCAGCGGAGCGGCGCGCGGTTGCCATCGTGGTCGCCGCGGTTACCCGAGGGCACCGGCGTCAACCCTTGAACCCTTAGCGAGAGTGAGCCCATGAACCGTGTGTCGATGCTCGTCGTTGCCGGCTTCGCCGTGGCCGTCGTGTCCGCGGCGTGTGGTGGTTCGAAGCCCGTGACGGCCCCCACGCCGGTCGCCAACGCGGATTCGATCGCGGCGGCCGAGCGCGCCCGGAACGATTCGATCGCGGCGGCGCGGCAGGATTCGATCCGCCGCGCACAGGAAGAGAGCGAGCGGGTGGCTCGCCAGCGGGGGGCGGACTCCCTCGCCGCCGCCCAGCGGACGACGGACGAGGTGAAGGGGATGCTGGTCGCGATGATCCACTTCGACTTCGACCGGGCGACCATGCGGCCGGAAGACACGGCCGTACTCGATCAGAAGATCGCGATTCTCCAGAAGAATCCCAACGTGCACATTCGCATCAGCGGCCACTGCGACGAGCGCGGCTCCGACGAGTACAACCTCGCGCTCGGTAACCGCCGCGCCACCGCGGCGAAGCAGTACCTGGTGAGCCACGGCATCGACGCCTCGCGCATCGAGACCGTGTCTTACGGTGAAGAGCGGCCGCTGGCGCAGGGCCACGACGAAGCCGCCTGGTCCCAGAACCGCCGCGACGAGTTCGAGATCACGGCGGGCGGCGACGGGCTCATCAAGCCCTGAGGCGCGTGCGGCTCGTTCGACGTTTCGCGCTCTGCCTGTGCCTGGGGCTCCCGGCCGGCTGCGCCCTCAAGGGCGACGTCCGGAAGGTGGAGCTCCAGGTGCAGGCGTTGCAGGCTGAGCGGACGCGGGCCGACACGGCCCAGCGCCAGCTCGTGGATTCCGTCCTCGAGGTACTGGCGGCGGTGCAGCGGGCACTCACGGCCCAGCAGGCCTATCTGGTGCAGCTGCGTGGGGACGTGCGCACCGAGCTGTTGAGCGTGCAACAGCAGCTGGTGACGGTGCAGGAGCTCACGGGCCAAAGCCAGCAGCGG
>WNFJ01508242.1_pt2 | contig 37321 bp, 32 predicted proteins | sample 5400461 | NCBI WGS metagenome assembly WNFJ01 (sample SAMN13153349, study PRJNA577476) | soil metagenome | isolation source: 115 cm saprolite on Douglas fir-dominated hillslope | place: USA:California | collected 2013-09-17
ACGGACACGTCACGGTCGCCAAGGGCGCCGACCTGCAAGAAGACCCCGCTCTGGCGATGCGTGTGGTGGCTGCCTGCGTGCGGCACAAGGCTCCGATTCTCGCCTTTGCGAGAGACGCCATCACCCGCAGCGCGACCGATCCACACTGGTGCGAGCGCCTGCGAGCGAGCCCCGAAGCGGCGTCCCTCTTCGTAGAGCTGGTTTGCACGGTGCCGGAGGCACGAACGCCTCGCGGTTCGATTGTCGCCGAGCTTCACGACGTGGGCCTTCTGCTGGCGATGGTGCCCGAGTTTCTGCCCGTCACCGGGCGCGTCCATCATGACGTTTACCACGTGTACACGGTGGACGTTCACTCGGTCGCGGCCGTTGATCGCTTGCGCCAGCTCGCGCGAGGGGAGCTTGCCCACGAATACCAACTTGCCTCGCGCATCGCAGCGGAAATTGCTCGCCCGACGCCGCTTTTTTTGGCAACGCTTCTGCACGACGTAGGCAAAGGCTGGCCCGACGCTTCGGGTTCGCTCAAGCAGCATTCGAAGGTGGGCGCCGAGCTCTGCGACCGAATCTTGCCGCGCTTGGGTCTGTCGGCCGAAGACTGCGACGAGGCACGCCAGCTCGTGCTCGATCACCTCCTTATGTACCGCATCGCGACCCGGCGCGATCTCGATGACGTCGCCACTATCGCTGAGTTTTGCCGAAGCGTGAAAGGGCGCGAAGGGCTCCGCAATCTGTACTTGCTCACCGTGGCCGACTTGAGCACCACCTCGCCTACCGCAATGACTTCGTGGAAGGCTCGCATGCTCGACGAGCTCTACTTTGCGGCAGAGGCGTACTTGTCCGGCGAGCAACCGCGAGCCGATGCCGAGCGAGTCGCTCGCGTTCGCGACGCGGTTCGCGAAGCGTGGTTAGGGTCGCCCGACAGTCTGGACGCGCTTCTTGCGTCGATGCCTGAAAGGTATTTGCTCGCCAATACGCCCGAATCGATTGTGCAGCATGCGCGTGTCGTCTTGCAGCGCGGACGGCAGGCGGCGCATATCGGGCGAGTGGATTCGCGGCATGCGGGGGCGGCCGAGCTTTGCGTCGTGGCCGACGACCGGCCGGGACTCCTGGCAAGCATTGCGGCCGCGATCACGGCCAACCGACTCGAAGTGCTGGGCGCGCAAGTGTACTCTCGGCAAACGGCGGGCCGCGTAGAGGCCGTCGACATCTTCTGGGTTCGCGATCGCGACGGCGGGACGGACGTGGTGGAGCAGACACTGGGTCGGCTCGCGCGCGATCTCGAGAACGTTTGCTCGGGTCGCGTGGACCCGACCGATCTCTTGCGGGAGCGGACTGGGTCGAGCTCTCCATGGAGCGAGCGTCCCAGTCCGGCCGTACCCACGGAGATTCTCGTCGACGACCGAGTATCGCCTCGTCATACCGTGGTCGAGGTGTTCGCCAAGGACAGTCCGGGACTCTTGTACCGGCTTGCCCGGGCTCTGCACGAGCTGGGGCTTTCGATCGTCCTTTCGAAAATCAATACCGAGGGAACGCGTGTCGCGGACGTATTTTATGTGAGTGAGCTGGACGGCAGCAAGGTGCCGCGCGGCCCGCGGTACAAAGAGATCCAGGAAAAGCTAGTCCTCGCCGTGCAAGGGTGAGCATTGGAGAAGTGCATGAGAGCGCTTGGTTCATGGGGTCTGGTGGCGCTTTTTGCCTGTGGAGGCAACGAACCTGCTGCCCGTGCACCCGCGCCGGTCGCGCCGGAGTCGCCGAGCGCTGCACCCGTTTCGACCCCGTCGCCGGCGGCGCCATCCCCCGAGCTCCTCGCAGGGATCAAGGCCTTCGATGCGGGCAACTACAGCGAGGCGCGATCGTCGTTTCAAGCCGCCGCGAAGAAGAACCCAAGCGATGCCGACGCACTCCACAACCTCGGGATGGCGTGCGAGAAACTAGGAGACAAAGCGGCGGCGGAAGCCGCATACACATCGGCGCTCTCGGCGAAGCCCGAGCTCGAAGCCGCGTCGATTGACCTAAGCGCGCTGTATGTCGACGAAGGTCGCGTCGACGAAGCGCTGGCGGTGGGGCGGGCGGGCCTCGCCAAGCACCCCGGCAGTGCAAAGCTGCACGAGAATCTGGCCACCGCCCTCGCGGCAAGAGGCAGCCAAGATCTCGCCATCAAGGAATTCGAGGCGGCCATCGAAATCACGCCGGCCGAGCCGCTGTTGCAATTGACCTTTGCGCATTGGCTCAACGCTTGGCACGTGCGCGGCGCGGGGGTGCATTTGGATGCGGCCGGCAAACTCGCGAAGAACGACTACGCTCTGGTCGCCTCGATTGCGCACGAGTACCGGATGGCGGGCGAGTTTGAATCGTGTGTCAAAACGTATGATCGCGCCGTGGCTATCAAGGACGGCGGCGAGGTCCGAACGGGACGGGCGTTGTGTCGGGTCGCCCTCAAGGACGAAAAGGCGGCCCTCGACGACCTGAAGGCCGCGGTGGTCGTGGAGCCGAGCTTCGCGCCGGCCCACTACTACCTGGGCGGCCGGCTCGGTGTCGCGAGGCGATTCAAGGACGCTGCAGCGGAGTACGCCAAGTATCTGCAGCTCGATCCGAACGGCTCGCTCACAAAACAGGCGACAGAGCGCCTAAAGGCCGCGCAAGAAGCAGCCACAAAGAAGAAGTGATTCAAGAAAACCCGCGCAGGACCCTGCCGCGTCCGGCTTCGTCCACTTCGCCTACAGCGACCAGGGCGCCACCGGGGTCGAGCCACGCGCAGGGGCCTGGCAGGGGGGCATCGATGTCGTAGGGACGCACCGGGCGTCCGTGGCGCGCGTCGCAGGTACCCGCTTCCGTGAGTTTTCCAAGCGCGAGCGCCCGGCCGGCGGCCGTCGCGATCGGTTCGATGTGGGCTCTAAGTTGGTGGGGGGGCGCGTCAGCCGAGATCGCCTCGTCAATGACGAACGGCCCCGAACGAAGGCGCCGAAGGTTGGTAACATGGCCCACCGTTCCGAGAGCGTTTGCAAGATCGCGCGCCAGGGCGCGGACGTAATATCCCTTGCCGACTTCGAGGGCGAGCGAGAGAAACGCCGGGTTGCTGCCCCAGGCGAGCAACTCCAGCCGTGCGACGCGTACCGGACGGGGCGCGAGCAGAGGCACAAAGCCGCGCCGCGCCGCGGCGAATGCCCGTTCTCCCTGCGTCCGGATGGCCGAATACGCGGGCGGCACCTGGGCTGTGCGCATGCGTTCGGCCTCGAGCGCGGCATTCAGCACCGGGGAGCTCTCGCGATCGCGCGGTTGTGAAAGGGCTTCGAGAAGCTCGGTGCCCAGGGTGGCGCAAATGACCTCGCGGCCTTCGGCATCCAGCGTGTCGGTCTGCACGCCAAGTGCAATTTCGGTCTCGTATGCTTTGTCGTGCGCCGTCAGCCAAGGCACTAGCTTGGTCGCCTCGCCCAGAGCGAGGACCAGTACGCCCGTCGCCATCGGGTCGAGGGTGCCCGCATGACCGATTTCCCGGATTCTCAGGGCGCGGCGCACGCTGGCCACGACGTCATGACTGGTGGGCCCACGCGCCTTGTCAATGACGAGAACGCCGCTCGGTGTGAGGACAGTCATCGGATGCAAGCTTAGGGTTACACGGCCTGCCATGTTAAGCTGTGGGGAAGCGAATGAAGGTCTCTTCCAGCCCAGCGCCCTTGCGCCTGGGGCCGTACGAGCTGCTTCGGCGACTCGCAACAGGCGGGATGGCGGAAGTCTACCTCGCTCGTCGCGCCGGTCCGCATGGCTTCCAAAAGCTCGTCGCCGTCAAGCGTATCTTGCCGCAATACACGCGCGATCCCGACTTCGTGGCCATGTTCATCGACGAAGCGCGAGTCTGCGCGCGGTTGGGGCATCCGAACATCGTCCAGGTTTTCGACTTTGGCGAGCAAGACGGCGAACTGTACATGGCGATGGAGTACGTCGACGGCACGACCGGCGCGCGCATGGTTCGCGGCGCCGCCTCCTACGGCGAAGAAATTCCCGTCGACATCTGCTTGTACACTGCGCTTTCCATTCTTCGCGCACTCGACTACGCACACAGCGCCCGCGATGACGGCGGCAAACCCCTTTCGCTCGTGCATCGAGACGTCTCTCCGGGGAATGTCCTCATCGACCGATCGGGGGCCGTCAAGCTCACTGACTTCGGAATCGCGCGTGCGGCGGAAATCGAGCGGCGCACCGATGCCGGACAGCTCAAAGGCAAGCTCGGCTACATGTCGCCGGAACAAGTCGTCGGGCGAGAGCTCGACGCACGCAGCGACATCTTTACCGTCGGGATTGTCCTGGCCGAGATGCTCATCTTGCGTCCGCTCTTCAGCGGAGGAAAAGAGCTCGATGTACTCCTGCGCATCCGCGACGCAGACGTTTCGGCAATCGACCGCGCTGGCACGCGCGTTCCCGACGACGTGCGCGCCGTTCTGTTCCGCGCGTTGTCGCGCGACCCAGCGTTGCGGTGGCAGAGTGCCGGCGCCGTAGCCGAGGCCATCGAAGAGATTCTGCGAAGGCGCCGATTGCAGGTCGGTCCGTCGCGGCTTTCGGCGTTCATCGAAAAGTTGGGCCTTGTCGTCGCCCCCGACATCGAGGCGCAAGATGCGGACACGGGCGTTGCCTCCGAACTGCCGCTTGAACACGAAGAGGAGAGCGAGACGACTTTGCGCTTCGCAGTGGGCGAAGAAAAGTCCGGAACCGCGCACACGGTCGGGGGAGCAGAGCCGTTTGCGCCGAGCATTTACCGCGTCCAACGAGTCGACGGAACAATCGTCGGTCCGGTTGCGTATCCGCAGCTCATCGAGCTCTTTGCGACCGGCCAAGTCGGCTCGAAGTGCACCATCGCGCGGGGCGAGCATGGGCGCTACAAGCCAGTCACCGAATACGCTGAGCTCGTGCGCTTCGTTGAAAGCCCCGCGCTCAAATGGGACGTCGAGCTGCCGGCCGACGCTGTGGACCGCGGACAGCTCGACCCGACGCGGCTTCCGACGCGTCTCTTTCATATCGCTGTTCGTCGCGAAACCGGCGCCCTCCTGCTACGCGACGGACAACGCAAAAGGCGTGTGTTCTTCGTCGAAGGATCGCCCGAGTGCGTGACGTCCACCGACAAGAACGAGCTGCTTGGCGAGTTTCTCATCCGCAGGGGGCAGGTGCTTCGTATGGAGCTCGAAATGGCGCTGGCCATGCTGCCCCGGTTTGGCGGTCGCATTGGCGATGCGCTCGTCGGGGTCGGAGTGCTTCGGCCGATCGAGCTTTTTCGCGCCATCCACGATCAAACCCAAGACCGGTTGCTCGAAATGTTCCGATGGAAGCGCGGCGAGGCGGCGTTCGCGCGTGGCCTCCGGTCGCAAGAGGAGACCTTCCCCCTCGGAGTCGACACCTACGAACTCATTGGCCGCGGCATCCGACATGGCTACAGTTACGAAGAGCTCGATGGGATGCTCGCTCCGGTACACGAGGAAGTCATCGAACCGGTGGCCACTCCTCCGGTTCGACTCGAGATGTTTCGATTGCCTGAACGCGAGGCGGCTGTCATCGAAGCTGTGACCGGCAAGACAACGCTTGCAAAACTAAGCGCTGAGCGGACGGCCAGCGGTATGTCCGATCCCGAAGAGGTGCTGCGCGCTGTGTTTCTTGGCCTGGCATGCGAGCTTCTACGCAGTCCGAAGTGGGTCGTCCCGCCAAGTTTCATCAAGGCAAAATAGAGCACTGGAGCCGCCGTGCGATTGGGAGTTCGCGCAAATCTGCGAGTCGTCTTGGTGGCCGTCGCGGTCGCACTAGTCGCGAATGCTGCGGACGCAATAACGCAATCGAATCGAGGCGCCGGTAACGCACTCGGTGCACTCTGGATCGGGTCAGCCCTTGCGCTTGCGGTAGCACTCCTCTTCTCGACCTTCGTCGCGACCCAGTTGGGCAACGTCGCCGAGGAGTTGACCGGCGCTGCGCGACGCATTGGCGAAGGGGATTTCTCGGTGAGAACGCGACTTCCCGGACATGACGAGTTCGCTGAGCTCGGTCACACGCTCGATAGGTTGGCGAGCAGTCTCTCCGTGAGCTTGGGCGAGCTGCGCGCCGAACGCGACCTGCAGAAAAAGATCCTGGAAGCCATGCACGAGGGCGTGGTCGTCGTGGACCGCGACGGGCGAATCGAGTTGGTCAACTCCGCTCTGCGCCGGATGCTTCTCTTGGGTGGCGATGCGGTCGGCAAGTTGCTTATCGAGACGGTTCGTCACGCGCAGCTTGACGCGATGCTCGAGACCGCGCGGGCCGATCCGGACGACCAGCCCGTGGAGATTGACCTGCCTGGGCTAAAGCCCCGGCGCATGCTCGTTCAGGTCGCGCCGCTGTCGGCCGGTGACGAAGGTTTGCTCTTCGTATTTGTAGACGTAACGGAGCTTCGACGCCTCGAGTCGCTGCGTCGCGACTTCGTTGCGAATGCTTCGCACGAGCTTCGAACGCCGATCGCAGCCGTTCGTTCGGCGACCGAGACGTTGCAGTCGGGCGCACTCGAAGAGCGCATCGCTGCGATCCGTTTTGTCGACATCATCGACCGAAACGCGCAACGTCTTCAGAGCTTGGTCGAAGACATGCTCGAGCTGTCCAAGCTGGAATCGAAGGAGTTCAAGTTGAAACGAGAGCGCGTCGAACTGCAACGCGTCGTCCCAATTGTGCTGGCCCTCTTCCGCGAGCGAGCCGAAAAAAAAGGCGTGCACTTGTCCGCGGAGCTTCCGCTGGCGCTTCCCGCCATCGAAGGAGATGCCCGGGCGCTTGAGCACGTGCTCTCGAACTTGGTCGACAACGCGGTCAAATACTGCCCCCGCGGCGCGCGGATTACCGTCGGCGGATCGTCGGATCCGAGCTTCGTTCAGTTCATCGTTTCGGACACCGGTCCGGGCATCGCGCCCGAACACCTGCTGCGCGTGTTCGAGCGGTTCTATCGCATCGACGCAGGGCGCTCCCGCGAACTGGGAGGCACCGGCCTTGGGCTGTCGATTGTCAAACACATGGTGGAGGCAATGCGCGGCAAAGTCGCTGTCGAGAGCTCTGTAGGTAAGGGATCTACATTCATGGTGTCACTCCTTCGAGCGGACCGGACCGTAGAACCCGACCCACCTCCCGCGGAGCTTCTTGCGCCGACGGAGCGAACGGAGCTCGAGCCCCGCACAGAAGTGACTGTCAACGACCGAGCCCCGATCACCTAGAAAAGGAAGAGATCACCTCTCGCCCCGGCTGGGGGGTGTGACCTGCTAGGGGACAACCTGGGGAAAAAACGACTGCCCGTCACCAAGAGTTCACGGAGGAAGTACAGCCTTCGTCACAAAGACTCTTGCTTAATTCGCATCGTGAGCTCCTCCCAACTCGCGGTCGGGTTGACGTTCGTGTCATTCGGGTTCTACGCCGCGATGACACTTCTCTTTTGGCGAGCGATGGTCTTGCGCAGCGCGGCAAAACGCCAGAATCCGACCGCTCCGCGGGCGCCGCGGGTGAGCATCCTAAAGCCATTGGCTGGATCGGATGACGAACTCGAGGACAATCTCGAGTCATTCGCGCGCATTGACTACCCGTCATACGAAATTCTGTTCGGTGTCGCCGATCTGAGGGACCCGGCCTTTGCCGTCGCTCGACGCTTTTGCGCACGCAATCCGCGCATCGACGCGAGAATCATCGTGACCGACCCCGGCGCCGCCACCAATCCCAAGGTCGCCCAGCTCGTTGCCCTCGAGCGGGTCGCGACAGGCGAGCTGTTCGTTATCTCGGATTCCAACATTCGGGTCGGCTCGCGATACCTCTGGTCGCTCGTAAGCGAGCTCTCGGACCCGCGGGTTGGGATTGTCACGAGTTTGTTCGCCGGGACCGGAGAGCGCACCCTGGGTGCTGCGCTCGAGAACTTGCAGATCTGCGCTTCGACGGCGCCGGGGATCGCCGCCGTGGATGCCGTCTGCACACGGCCGCTGACCGTCGGCAAGTCGATGGCACTGCGCAAGAGAGACCTCGTGCGCCTTGGAGGCTTCGTCCCCGTCGGTCACGTGCTCGCGGAGGATCACCTGCTGGGCCGTCGAATCCTCGACGCCGGCTACGTGGCGCGAACTTCGTTCGACGTCGTCGAAAACCGAAACGTCGGCTGCTCGCTTTCCGGGACCGTTGAGCGGCACACTCGATGGGCGAAAATGCGTCGGTCGCTGAATCCGGTTGGTTTTTTCATGGAGCCGCTGCTCTCGCCGATCGCTATTGCGTCGGCAGGCGTACTGCTGGCACCTGGCAAGGCCACGGCAGACTGCTTGGGCATTGTGGCCGTGGTGCAAACGCTGTGCGCCCTGCTGGCGGTTCGCCTTGTTCGGGGGAACGGCTTCGCTTGGTGGTACGCCCCCTTGGAGTTGGTACGCTCATACGTGGCGCTCTTTTGCTGGCTGCGCGCGTGGGTGAGCCGTCGCATCGCCTGGCGCGGGCACCCGTTCTTGCTGCAGCGCGGCAGCGTCATCGTACCTGTCGTTTCTGTCGATGCCCGGGTGTCCGCAGGTGCCAGGTCCGCCGCATGAGCGGGCCACCGAAGGGGCCTTCCTCTTCGTCACATGAACGTCACATTGAAGACACCCAACCCTCGTCGGGTGCGGCCAGAGTGCCGCCCGTGGTCGCGGCGGCGTCTTTGGCTACGGAGCAGAGCGCGCCGCTGAAAATGCGGACGCGCGGGCTCACTGTCCGGTACGGAGAGAAGAGCGCGATCAAGGACGTTACCCTTGACGTCCATGCCAAGGAGGTGCTCGCCCTCATCGGCCCCAGCGGCTGCGGCAAGAGCACATTTCTGCGCTCCTTGAACCGCCTGAACGACACGGTCCCCGGCGTCTCGATCTCCGGTCACGTCGAGCTTGACGGCGAGCCAATTTACGGACCGGACACCGATCCGGTGCTTGTCCGACGACGCGTCGGAATGGTCTTTCAGCGGTCAAACCCGTTTCCGAAGTCGATCTTCGAAAACGTGGCCTACGCCATTCGTGTTGGAGGAATTCGGGCTCGCAGCTCGATCGCCGACCGAGTCGAGCAAGCGCTCCGCCATGCGGCCCTCTGGGAGGAGGTCAAAGACCGATTGAATGAATCGGGGCTTAGTTTGTCGGGAGGTCAGCAGCAGCGGCTCTGCATTGCCAGGGCCCTGGCTGTCGAGCCCGAAGTGCTCCTCATGGATGAACCGGCGAGCGCGCTCGACCCGATTGCGACCGCCAAGGTCGAGGACCTCGTGTCGGACCTGCGAGACCAGCTTACGATTGTAATTGTCACCCACAACATGCAGCAGGCGGCGCGGGTATCGCAACGAACGGGTTTCTTCTACATGGGCAAGCTCGTCGAAGTCGGCGAGACCACAGAGATCTTCACGCGTCCGAAAGAGCGTGAGACCGAGGACTACATCACAGGGAGATTCGGCTAATGAGACTCACACTCGACCTTCGTACGCTCGTTCCTGTCGCGCTCGCGCTCGCACTTGCGGCCTGCGACAAGAATCAAACTCCGTCTGACAAGACCGCGGCACCTTCGGCCAGCGCGGCCACGCAGGCCCCGGTGAACGTCCCGCTGAACGGCGCAGGGTCGACGTTCATCTACCCCCTCCTTTCGAAGTGGTCGAGCGACTACCAGAAGCTCTTTCCGACCGTGCAGATCAATTACCAGTCCATCGGCTCTGGAGGAGGCATCCGGCAGCTCATCGCGCACACAGTGCAATTCGGCGCGACCGACGGACCGATGACGGAGGAACAGCTCAAGGAGGCCAAGTCTCCCGTCGTGCACATACCGCTGGTCATGGGCGCGATCGTTCCGACTTACAACCTGGCGGATCTCGCCAAACCGATTCGATTTACACCGGAAGCGCTAGTCGGGATCTTCCTCGGGGACATTAAGAGCTGGAACGATCCCAAGATTGCAGCGGCCAACCAAGACTTGAAGCTCCCCAAAACCGCGATCGTCGTGGTCCACCGGTCCGACGGCAGCGGCAGCACGTACATCTGGACGGATTACTTTTCTAAGGTTTCGCCCGATTGGAAGACAAAGGTGGGCGTGGCGACGTCGGTGAACTGGCCCACGGGGATCGGCGGCAAGGGCAACGAAGGGGTGGCCGGTACCGTTCGGCAGACACCCGGGGCCATCGGATACGTCGAGTTGACCTATGCTCTGCAGAACAAGATGCCCGTCGGCCAAATCAAGAATCAGGCGGGCAAATTCGTCGACCCCACGATTGAATCGGTAACCGCTGCCGCCGCGGGCGCGCTGCCGACGATTCCGGACGACTTCCGTTACTCGATCACCAATTCTCCGGGCGAAGGCGCATGGCCGGCGAGCGGGGTCATCTATCAAGACATGCCCGCCGGTCCGGAGCGCAAGGCCCTTGTCGGGTTTCTCCATTGGGCGTTGCACGATGGTCAAAAGGCGTGCGCGCCATTGAGCTACGCCCCATTGCCTTCGGAGCTCATCGGGCGAGTTGAGCCAAAGCTGAGTGCGATCGAGCCGGTGGCCGCGAAGTAAGGGCGACGACGTGGCCGCGCAGTCGGAATACGTCTCTTCGTCGACCCCATCGGTTCGCCGCCACAGCCTGCAGCGCTGGGGCCCGCCAGTGCTGCGTGGCTGGACGACCCTCGATGCGCTGTTTCGCAAGGCATGTGCGGCCTTCGGCCTGGCGATCGTCGGCCTCCTGGGCCTTATTATTTATGAGCTCATTCGGGGTTCGAGCTTGTCGCTGGCGCGGTTCGGAACCGCGTTCATGTTCACGAAAGTCTGGGATCCGGTAGCAGGGAATTTCGGGGCGTTGCCGTTCATTTACGGCACCGTCGTGACGTCGACGATTGCTCTCTTCGTCGCCGTGCCGCTCGGAATCGGGATCGCCATCTTCCTAGTGGAAATGGCGCCTCGCTCCGTGCGCAACATCGTGGGCTTTCTAGTCGAGCTGCTCGCGGCGATCCCGTCCATCGTTTACGGCCTTTGGGGACTGTTCGTGCTTGCGCCGCTCGTTCGCGACGACGTCACCCCGGTGCTTCGCTCCACACTGGGCTTCTTGCCCTTCTTTTCGGGCGAATCGCACGGCATCGGCATGCTCACGGGAGGTTACATCCTGGCGATCATGGTCTTGCCTTTCATTGCCGCGGTGTCGCGAGACGTGCTCGCGTCGGTTCCCCAGATGCAGCGCGAGGGCTCGCTCGCCCTGGGCGCCACCAAGTGGGAGACGATCTGGCACGTCGTCCTGCCCTACGGACGTGCTGGAATCGTCGGTGCCGTCATCCTAGCCCTCGGTCGTGCGCTTGGAGAGACGATGGCCGTCACGATGGTCATCGGCAACAGTCCGGAGATCTCTGCGTCTCTCTTCGCTCCCGCGTACACGATGTCGTCGGTCATTGCGAACGAGTATTCCGAGGCTTCGGGGCCCCTCTATCTCGCTGCGTTGACCGAACTCGGACTCCTCTTGTTTGTCGTTACCTTTGCCGTCAACGGTGTCGCCCGGCTCCTCATCTGGAGAATGACGCGCGGCCCGGAGTCACACGCATGACGGGCGCGATCGCAGCACGCAAGCCGGCTCACGCGATCTCGCGCAGTCGCAAGGTGTCGAACACATTGATGCTCGGCCTTTGCGTCGTGGCGACTGTCTTGGCCCTCATCATTCTGGCGTGGATTTTCGGTTACGTCCTCGTTCAGGGCGCAAGACATGTGAACTTGGCATTCTTCATTAACTTACCCCAGCCGGTTGGTGAGCCGAATGGAGGTTTCCTCAATGCACTCGTGGGAACGGGGATCATGGTGGGTGTTGCCTCAGCCATCTCGATCCCGATCGGCGTCTTTGCGGGAATCTACCTTGCGGAGTTTGGTGCCGGAGGGGTTGCGCGCATAGTGCGCTTCGTCAACGACACTTTGAATGCCACGCCGTCCATCGTCGCAGGCCTGTTTGCCTACACGCTCATTGTCCTCGAGGCGCATCGGTTCTCCGCCTTTGCCGGCAGCGTCGCGCTCGCGGTGCTGATGATTCCGACCATCACGCGGACGACCGAGGAAATGATTCGCCTCGTGCCCCGCACGCTGCGCGAGGCGGCGCTGGCGCTAGGAGTCCCCGAGTGGGGGATGACCCTTCAAATCGTGTTGCCGGCCGCGGCTTCGGGGGTCATCACGGGTATCATGCTCGCGATCGCGCGCGTGTCGGGAGAGACTGCCGCGCTGCTTTTTACGGCGTTCAACAACCGGTTTCTGTCGACGAACCTCAACCAGCCGATGAGCAGCGTACCGGTCCAAGTTTATACGTACGCCATCGCGCCGTACGACGATTGGCACCACCAAGCATGGGCCGGCGCTCTGGTTCTCGTAACCCTCGTAGCCCTTTTTAGCGCTGCCGTGCGCATTGCGACGCGCAACCGGCACCGCACCTTGGCCTGATCAGTCCCCCGGAGCTCCTGGAGTGCCATGACCAAAACCACGCACACGAGCCGTGACTTTGAATCCGAGCTGCGAGAGCTCCGAGCGCACTCGCTCGCGATGGGAGCGCGCTGCGAGCGAGCTATGCAATTGGCACTAAAGGCATTTTGGGAAGGCTCGACGCAGCTGGCCGCAGAGGTCGAAGAGCTCGACCGCCACATCGACCGCGACGAGATGGATATCGACGCCCTCGCGTTGCGCGTTCTGGCGCTGCGGCAACCGGTCGCCTACGACCTTCGTTTTCTCGCGGGTGCGCTGCGCTTGGTGACGGACCTCGAACGCATTGGCGACGAAGCGGTGAACATTGCCGAGCGCGCGAAAGAGGAGCACGGCAGCGCCAAGGAAAAGGTGCGCGGCGAGCTAAAGGCGATGGGCGAACAGGCCCAGGAGATGCTGCGCGACGCGCTCGACGCCTTCGTCCAAGGCGAGGCCACGCGCGCCGAACAAGTTCTCGTCCGCGATGACGCGGTCGACGACCTCTACGGACGCATCATCCGTGCGATGACGGAATTCATGGGCCAGCATCCGAGTCAGGTAGCCGAAGCGATTCGCGTCATCCACGTCGCGAAGTACCTCGAACGCGTGGCGGACCACGCCACGAACATCGCCGAGGAGGTCATCTTCATGGTGCGCGGAGAGGATGTTCGGCACATCCGGACTCACCCGCCTCCGAGGGTCACGAACCTGCCAGGGTGAATCGTCCCGTCCGACTAACGAGTGGCTTGGGGTTGGCTCAGATCCGTGCGCATGAGTCCGCGTGAGCGTTCGCCTCTCGACGGCGCCGCCGCACCACCGTTGCTGAGCTTGAAGAAGGCAATGAGAGATCGAAGACCGCTGGCTCGCTGCGCGAGTTGGTCGGCCGCCTTCGACATCGCGTTCGCCGCGACCGCGGTATCGCGGGTGACCGAATCGATTTGCGTCATGGCCTGCTGTATCTGGGCAATTCCGGTCGCTTGCTCCCTCGACGCCATCGTCACGTCCTGAACGATTCCGGCGGTCGTCTGGATTGAAGGCACCAGACGCATGAGCATTTCTCCGGAACGATCTGCGATGCCCAAGCTCGAGGACGTTAGCTCCCGAATCTCGCGCGCGGAGGTCCTGCTTCGCTCGGCGAGCTTGCGCACCTCCATGGCCACTACCGCGAAACCCTTGCCGTGCTCCCCCGCACCGGCGGCCTCGATGGTGGCGTTGATGGAGAGCAGGTTCGTACGTGACGCGATGTCCTCGATGATTCCGATCTTGGACGCGATGGTCTTCATCGCCTCGACTGTGTCCTTGACCGCGCGCGCGGCATGATCGGCGTCCCTGGCACCGGCGAGGGCCATCTGCTCCATTCGCACGCAGTTTTTAGCCGTAACCGAAACCGTCGTGCTCATTTCGTGAAGGCTCACCGCAGTCTCCTTCACGCTGGCCGCTTGGTCGTTCGTCGCGCGGGATAGGGTGCGGGAGGTGGCCGAGACGTTCCCCGCAAGAGAGGAAAGCTCGACGGCGCCGGACCCCACTTCGCCGATGATGCCGGTGAGCTTTTCGGTCATCTTTTTCATGGACGAGAGAAGCTGACCGGTCTCGTCTTTCGAGCCTGACTCGATCGATACCGACAAGTCTCCCGCGGCGATTGTTCCTGCGGCCCCCACCACCTTTATGAGCGGTCGCGCGATGCTGCGCGCCAGGAGCCAGCCCATTGCCAGTGATCCAGCGACGGCGATCAGCATGGCCAGGAGATTCGTTGCGAGCGCAAGCGACGCAGCACGCTCCAATGCGCTTGCGCTGGCGGCTAAATCGCTCGAGAGGACGTCCTCCACCTCCTTCATGTTGTTAATTTTCGTCGTCATCGTCTTGAACCAAAACGCGGGGTCGACGCCGAAGTCGCCCGCCGTCGCCCGGTCGATCGCGATCTGTCGCATCTTAAATTGCTGCTCGTTATTTTGGTCTTGGACCTTGTCAGCATAAAGAGCCGCATGTGGCTGCGCGGCGAGCCCGAGGAAGAGGGCCGTATACAAGTCTTCCTCAGCGAGATTCGTCATGAATTTGGGGAAACTCCCGAGCGCGAAGGTGTCCTCGCTGAACGCGAGGGTCAACATCGCCCGTTCGATGCCCGCTCTCTCTTTGGCCTCCAGGTAGTATTGGTACGCAGCCACGTGGCCGGAAAGCACCGCGTTCGACGAGAGCCGCGAGATGTGAGCGATGGTCCGAAGGAGAAGTGTATTGATCTCCGTGTAGACCGCGATGGCCTGGCCGCCGCTCAGTTCGTCGTGGTCGACGGCTTCCCGTAGCGCCGAAATGCCGTCGACCTTGACCATCGCGGACGTGAAGTGTGCTGCGAAAGCGGCGCCCAATCGATTGGCATCAAAGTCTCGAAGAGATTCCTTCAGCGCCACAATCTTGAGGTCCGTGCGTGCGCGCTGAGCCTTGAGAGTTGCAGCGAAGCCGGTCACCTTCCCGACGAATCCGGCAGTGATGCCGCGCTCCTTCTGCGTTTCGTGCACGAGGGCGCTGATGCCGACGCACAGACTCGTGAGCCAGCGAAGGTCGCGCGTTTCTTTGGTTACGTTCGCTTTCTCAAGAATCGTCGAAGTGTGAAAGAAGATGAGAAACCCGAGCGGCAGCAAAAGCATCAAGACAAGTTTGGTGCTGATGCGAAGATCAGCGATGTAGCGTCTCAACATGGTTCCCTCCCGTGCCCTCCCCCGCGTATCCCACAACAACGCCCATCACGATATCAGGAGTCGTCGGCGCGCGGCGCCAGCCACTGTACCGAGCTCACGCCCAAGCCGGCCAACGGAAGGGGTGATAACGGGAGAGGGACAGTGTGCTCAACCGTGTGTGGGTAACCTGTGGATAAATGATGCACAATCGTTGCATGGGCGTTCGCTTCCTGTCTTGTCAAAGGGCCATTCTAGGTACAAGGGAGCGCCCAGGTGGCGCTCTCGTGCGAAGGAGAGCTCATTATGGAGGCGACGGGGATGACGCGAATCGCACATCTGTCCGATTCGCACATGCTCGACCCAAGACCGAGCCGGACTCGGTCAGGGTGGTCGATGCGGGTTCGATTCTTGAGTTTCGGCCGACCGCTCGACGCGGACAATCGGCATAGAAAACTGAGCCGGTCACTCGAGGCGGCTCGCCGAACAGGCGCCCACCACATCGTCTTATCGGGAGATCTGACGGAAGTTGGTGCCCCAGGAGAGTACGAGGCTCTGGCCGAGGTTCTTCATGATTCGGGGATTGCGCCCGAGCGTTTGACGCTTGTGCCCGGCAACCACGACCTTTACTCCGCCCCGAATGCTTGGAAGTGGGCTCTGCAGGGACCGCTGGCGGCGTTTGCGAGGACGAGCGCAAGCGAGCCCGGAAAACTCGTCGACGTCGGAGGCGCGACGATCTTGCCGCTCGACGTGGCGTTTCATCAGCCCGTCACGCGATCGGCGGGGTACATCAACGCAAATTCGATTGAAGCTCTCGAGGCGCGGGCGAGCGACCCGGCGCATTCGCACAAGCCGCTCGTTGTCGTGCAGCACCACCCGCCTTTCGAACGCAAGACCAAGGCGTGGGATTGGATCGACGGACTCATCGGGGCGAAGCGAATGATGGGTTTGCTCGAGGCGTTTCGGCATCTTTTCGTGCTTCACGGCCATCTACACTACGTCGTCGATCGCGCTCTGAGCTGTGGAGTCAATCGGATCCTCGGCGCCACCGCCGTCGTCGATGACAAGGACGCACCCCGAGTGCGCGTATACGACATATCCGATGGACTGCTGAAGCGCGCCGACGTCTCCCCGCATCGCGCAGCAGCCGAGGTCATACCGCTTTTTGCATCACCGGGTACGGCGCCTCACCGGCGATTCGCATGAAGCCTAACGACGCAAAGAGCCTCTCGGTTCCCATCCACGCGTGCTCATCGTAGGTCCAATCCCCGGTGTGTCGGGGATACCCTTCCACCCTCCGTCCGCCCCACTTGCGGACAAAGTCACACGAAGCATTGACCAAAGCTCGCGCGACCCCGCTCTTTCTGTGGGCCGGGTGGACAAGGAGGCAGCCGATACTCCAGGTTCCTTCGTCGGTCCCGAGATCGAGGGCTTGATAGGCGCCCTGGCGCAGCAGTTTCTTTAGAATGGTGCGCGGGGTAAGTTTCATCCAACCAACGGCGCTCGAGCCCTCAAAGGCCAAGAGCCCCTGGGCCTCTGCACGCCCATCGTGAATCAACGCGAGCTGTTCGTGGCGGTTGCGGTCTGGCTCCTGCGCGCGGCGGGCCAACCAGTCGTTGTTGGTCCCTTCGTAGTGCCACCAGCGGCAAAAGCACGTGCACCCGCAGGCTTCAAATACGCCGGCGCGGTGCCGGCATCAACCGCCGCAATGTTCATGCAGCGGGTACCGCCATCGCCGGCAGGCGCCCACGTGCCGGAGAACGAGCCTCCCAGCTCGCTGCCACGGCCAGCATGGTCGCCTCGTCGAGCGGGCGCGCCATGACTTGCAGACCGATCGGAAGGCCGCTGGCAGTGGGGGCACAGGGAACGCTCATCGCGGGTATGCCCGCGAGGCTTGCTGGGAGGGTAAAAACGTCATTGAGGTACATCGCCAAGGGGTCGTCGTTCTTTTCGCCCAGACGAAACGCCGGAGTGGGCGATGCGGGCGTACAAATGACGTCGACCTCGCGGAAAGCGTGCTCAAAGTCGCGACGAATCAGGGTCCTCACTTTCTGCGCCTTTAGGTAGTACGCGTCGTAGTAGCCAGATGAAAGAACGAAGGTTCCCAGCAAGATACGGCGTTTCACTTCGGCGCCGAATCCGGCGTCGCGTGTCGCACCATACATCCCCAGAAGGTCGCGGCGCGTATCCTTCTTTGCGGCGTCGCCAAAGGCGCGCAGTCCATATCGAACGCCATCGAAGCGCGCGAGATTGCTCGATGCCTCGGCGGTTGCAATCACGTAATAGGCGGCGACGGCAAAATCCGTGTGAGGCAGTTTTACTGTTTTGATCACGCATCCCTCCGCGACCAGTTCGCTTACAGCGGCGCGAACGCTGGCGGCTACCTCTGGGTCCAGCCCGGCAGCGAAGTATTCCTCGGGCAGGCCGATGCGCAGGCCGCGGATGGAACGTCCACACGCGGACTCGAAATCGTACCCGGGTACGTCGAGCGAGGTGGAATCCAGTGGATCGTGCCCGGCAATGACGGTGAGCAAACGCGCCGCCGCACGAACGTCGGTTGCGAACGGGCCAATTTGGTCGAGGCTCGACGCAAATGCAATGAGACCGTAGCGGGGCACTCGCCCGTAGGTCGGCTTGATTCCAACGGTGCCGGTAAAGGATGCCGGTTGCCGAATGGATCCGCCCGTGTCGCTTCCGAGGGCGCAAGTCGTCAGCCGAGCGGCAACGGCCGCGGCGCTGCCGCCTGACGAACCCCCGGGGGTGCGCGTGACGTCCCATGGGTTCTTGGTGGGGCCGAACGCGCTGTTCTCAGTTGAGGAGCCCATCGCAAACTCGTCCATGTTTGTCTTGCCGATGAGGACTGCATCGGAGGCTCGCAAGCGCGCGATGACGGTAGCGTCGTAGGGAGGGCGATAGCCGGCCAGTATCTTGGACGCCGCCGTCGAAGGAACCCCGCGAACGCAAATCGCATCCTTAATGGCGACAGGCAGCCCGGCCAGCAGGCCGAGGCGCTCCCCGCGCGCGCGCTTTTCGTCGATCGCGCGCGCCTGGCAAAGCGCGTCTTCGGCGACGTACGAGAATGCGTTGAGCTGACTATCGAGGGCAGCAATGCGGGCCAGAGCCGAGGTCGTAATGTGCTCAGCCGTCACCTCGCCGCGCTGCACCTGCGTTGCGACTTCAATGGCGCTGACTTCGCGGTCCGCCGTCATCATTCGACAAAGGCGGGCACGGCGAAGCCGTCTGCCTCGACTTGGGGCGCTTGCATGAGGACCTCATCGCGCGCCAAGCAGGGGGCCAACTCGTCCGCACGACGGGGTGTGTGTTCGATTTGCACGTGCGCGGTCGGCGGCACGTCGGTCGTGTCGAGCGCATTCAATTGCTCGACGTGAGCCATGATGCGCCCCAATTCGGAAGCGAAGCGGTCCACTTCGGAATCCGTAAGTGACAGGCAAGCCAACTTCGCGACGTGCGTCACGAGCGCGCGGTCGATCTTGGGAGCGGGCATGGCGCCCGGCAACCTAGCACGCCGCGGCGCATCTTCGGCTCACGTGCGTCTCGCCGACAGCCAAGCCCGACACGCGTCGCCTCGGCGCGCCGTGTCGGGCCGTCTCCTCTGGGATCAGAAGAAGTAGAACGCGCTTAGCTCGAATCGATGATTGACCTCGTTGCCGCCGTCCCCGGAGTACGCCGGAAGGAACTTCTGAAAGGTGCCCTGCCAGGACAAATTGAACTGCGCGGCGCCGCCGAGGCCGATGTACAGGTTGGCGTCGACGTAGTCGATTTTGTCATACGAGGCGGAGAAGTTTGCGGGCACGAAATTCTTCAGATTGCCTGACTCGTTGTGCCCGTAGTTTGCCGAGACGCGGAAGAGCTTCCCCTTCTCGACGGGCAGCGCGTACTGCAGGCCGGCGGTGTACCCCATCCAGTCGATCGTGTGCGAGACGCCGAAGGCGTCGTAGGTGACCAACCCCGAATCGATGAAAGAGTTGGTATACGGAACGGGCGCCCCGCCCATCATGGCGGGGGGGAAGGTTCGCCACGTGAAGTTGCCAGGCATACCCACGAACATGTCCGCGATTCCGGTGCCCGTCGTGAACCCGCCGTACAGGGTGAGCGCGTTGCTCAAGTCGTCCGCGGTGCCGGGGACAATCGGCACCCAAAGATCGGCGTTGATACCGTAAGCATTCTCGCTGTTGCGAGTGGTGGTCGGAGTCAGACCTGTGTTGGAAAATGGGCCGAAGTTGAGGTGCCTGTAGAGGGCTGAGGCGCCAATTTGAAGCGGTGCGGCGCTCGCCTGCCCGGCCCCGTGCGTGCCCAGCCCTTTCCATTTCGGAAACCAAACACGCACCGCGCCTTCGCCATCGGGGGCTTCGCCGTCGCGCGCCGGAGGACGCTGCGCGCCCACGCTGATGTCTACGCCAAAGTCGTCGCTTGAAATCGTTTTACTCAGGATAAATTGCAAACTTCGGCCGTAGGGCAGGCCCGGGATGCTGAGGAACGCGGTGGTCGCGGGGAGAAAATACGGGGACAAGCCAAAGAGAAAGTTCTGTTGGCCGGCCGAAATGTCGACGATGTCCGTGGCGACCTTCACCCATGCCATGCGCACGCGAAGGACCGTACTCCCATACCAGTTCTGTTCGGTGTTGGAGTACTGGGTGAGTCCCTGAGGTGGGTAGGCCACGCCGCCTTCGTTGCCGTTGAAGTCGGTCTCGATCTGCCCCGTGGCCTTGATTCCGTTCCACTCGGGGGCGGACAGGTTGAACCCGATGCGCGTGTTCTTCAGGTTGAACTGGGTCCTGCCGCGCTGCCCCGCGAAACTGCTCGAGCGGGCAATCTTGTTCAGGTTCACGCCGTCCTGGAAGCTTTGCGTCGAATCGTGCATCGCATCGACCTCGACGAAGCCGTAAAAGGTCATGTCAAAGTTCTTGCTGCTGGTGACAGGAGTCTTCGGCTTGGGCGGGGGCGCCGGGGCCGGCGCCGGCGCCGGCTCCGGTGCAGGGGCGGCAGCGGGTGGCGGTGCCGGCGGCGACTCGGCGGGGGCGGCCGGCGGGGCCGCTTGCGCGCGTGCAACCGGTGCAGCGAATACGATGCTTGCGGCCGCGAGGGTCTTGAGTGTCCAAGAATTCATGTTCGTCTCCAGTGGTTCAGTGACTCGGTGGTGCGGCGGTGGGACTTCGCAAATCGACGCGGGTCGAATTCAACTGCTTCGCAAGAGAGTGGCTGTACGCGGAAATGTGCGAGCAAACTGTCGTTTACTGCGGGCCGCGATCCGGCGGCGGCTAAGGCCACTCGCTCGATGGGGCTACTGACTACTTGGAAAAACTGGGCGTCCGAACGCCGCGTTGCGTTATCAAGTGCCGAACGTACTGCAAAAAACCCCTCGACCCGGCGGGGCCGCTGGAACAACTGCGCCTAGTTGCGGGGCAGCCGGCGGTGGTGTTCATGCGACGTTCGGGCGACGTTTGGAGGCCCCCATCATTGCGCCCGTGGCCTTACGAAATCCTCAGGGGTAGGTCAATAGCAATCTGAACGGCGTGGTGGCCGGCGGGCCGGTCTGTCCTCGGCGCGGGGTGCGCCCCTGGTCACCAACCGTGAACCAACCGCGGGCTGAATTGTCCCGAGTTCGTCACCCGTATGGCACGAAAATTATTGCACGGTGCGTATCTGGAAAGAGGTTCACGCCGTGAAACGAAAGGCCACTGAATCACTTCTTGTTCTCTCCCTCTTGTGCACTGTCGCGCGCACCGACTGGGCGCAGTCGTCAACTCCACCCGTCCCACCGCTCGCGCCCCCTCCGCTGGCCCCCCCCGTGCCCTCGACTGCTCCCCTTGTGGCGCCCGGGCCGGCCGCGCCCTCCCCGCCGCTTGATCCTGCCCCGTCGCCTCAGTCAAGTTTGTCGGTTGGGGCCCCGACCCCAAGCACTCAGGCCGCGTCGACTTCGGCTCTGCCAGCGCCACCAGCGCCGCCTGTATCGGCCACCAAGTCAGCGGCATCCGCCGCGCCGGGCGGTTCGAAGGGCTCGCCGATCGAGCTCATGTCGCTGCGTCTGATGCGCGAAAAGGGCATCCTCACACAGGCGGAGTACGACAGCGCGGTGCACGATCTGGCCGAGACCTCGGGCAAACGCACCGCCGACAAAGAGAGCATCGTCATCGGCAAGTGGGCCACGACTCTCTACGGGTTCATCGAGTCGGACATGATTTTCGACACGACCCGAAGCTTCTCTGCGGAGGCGCCCGGCGGGACACCAATTGCGCGCGCGAGCACACCTGGCAGCCCGGCGCCCGCGGGTGACAATGCGCGCTTCATGTTCAGCGCGCGCGCAACCCGACTTGGAGTTCGAATCAAGGCACCCGAGTTTCAGCAAGTCCGCGTCTCGGCGACGCTCGAAAGCGACTTCCTCGGCAATCAGCCCGGCGTGCAGACCGGTCCGTATCCGGCGACTCCCTTGCCGACGAATCCGTACATCAGCGAGGGTGCGTTCTTCACCAACCCGACGTTTCGCATTCGGCATGCGAACTTCAAAGTCGAGACGCCGGTGGTCGACGTCCTCTTCGGACAATATTGGCAGCTTTTCGGCTGGCAAGCGGCCTACGCACCCAACACTGTAGAAATTCAAGGAGTGCCTGGCGGAATCAATGCCCGGTCACCGCAACTGCGCATCAGCAAGACCGTCAAAGCAAGTCCCGTCACGTTCGAGGCAGCGATTGCAGCGTCGCGTCCGGTTCAACGTGACAACGCGTTTCCCGACGGCCAGGCGGGCCTGCGCCTCGCGATCGACACGTGGACCGGAGCGCAGACGGTGGGTTCGACGGGCACGCAAATTTCGCCACTCTCAATTGCGGTCACGGGGCTGCTTCGACAGGTGACGCTCAACCAGTGGGCGCCCGGCAACTCCTCGAAGTACACCAACCGTCTGACCCTCAGCGCGCTCGCGGTCGACGGCTTCGTGCCCATTGTGCCCGCCACAAAGGACAAGAAGGACAACTCCTTCTCGCTCAATGGTGAATTTGCGACCGGCTACGGGTACGCCGACATGTACACGAGCACCAACTTCGGCGTTGGATTTCCCGCTCCCCCGGGCGCGGGAATCACGACGACGATACCCGCTGGCATGGCCAGTGGGCCGCTCAAGGCGACGTACTACTCGCCGAACATCGATGCGGGGATCGTTAGCTACGATGCTTCCGGCAACCTGCACGGCATCCAGCTATTGGCCTACCTTTTTGGCGCGCAGTACTACCTGCCCGGCGTCGACGGCAAAGTCTGGATCTCCGGAAACTACTCTCATCAAGAGAGCGTGAACTCGTTTCACTATGGCCCCGGAAACTCGACCTTGGCCGCGATCGACTGGTTCGACGTGAATCTCTTCGTCGACCCGCTCCCGTCGGTTCGGGTTGGAGCCGAGTACGCCAACACGACCGATACCTACGTTGACGGCATCAAGGCGGTAAACCACCGCGGACAGGTCTCCGGCTTCTTCCTATTCTAGAAACCCAGCATCGAGTGAAGAGACCTGCGCACGAACCACCATGCGCATCGAATAGGCAGCGCAAGTGGCATTGAGCACGCTCAGTTGCGTTGCCGTGGTGTTCGTAAACTCAGCGAGCGAACCCGAGGCCGTGGTGTAATTCAGGTGTGGGGCTTCAAGCGCATTGCCATCCGCGCCGGCGTCGCCGTTGTCGGCTGCAGGAGAAGGATTGTCGGACGAAACATAGACGTCCACCGAAGTCGGCAGGTGCCCCGAAAGCCCAGGAGGAAATTGGATGACGTAGGTGCGCTGTCCGGGGAAATCGAGCCAGGGTCCAACGATGGGCGTAGTCTCCCAAACTAGCTCGTAGCCGGAGGCGGAAAGGTTCGTGGATACGTGCAGATTGTACGGACCGGCGTCACCTGTGATTGGCGTTCCGCCCGAATTCGGTGCGCAGGCGTCAGCCTGGTTCACCTTGCTCATCAAGCCAAGGCTGTCGACACAGACCATGTCGCTGTCGCACTGATGCGTGTTGCATCCCACCCCGCCAGCAAGGCCAGCAAGGATCGCCGCCGCGCCTATCGCGCCTATCGCGCAAACAGCCCACGGCCTCATGGCGAACCCTCGCGGCTGGGCTGAGCCCCCCCATCCACGCCGCCATCCGTCCCAAGCCACCTCTGGCTGTCGGGGCGATCATTCTCTGAGCCCGGTTCCTCATATTCCGGGGGCGGAAGAGTGGGTCGTCCGTGATGCCCTGCGCATCCGGCCGCGCTCAAGAGAACGAACGTCGCCAAAGAGAAAGGGCAACGCGGAATGTGCAGCATCGTGTCCAAGAGTCCACACTAGTATCTCGGGCCGAGGCGAGCCGACGCGAAGAAAAGGGGAGGGCGCACGTAAGAGCTTGCTTTTTCGCGTTCCGTGCGTACCTTTCGCAGCCCGGCTCGGGAGGCCTGCGCCAACCGAACCCCTAACCCCACACGCTCTCCCGCGCGAGCTTTCGCCCGGTGCGCCGCCCTCGGGCGGCGTTGGTGAAGGACGGAGAGCGGAGGCCCAACCGAAAGGACGCGCTGAAATGACACAAACGACAGAGCTCACGGCCCAAGGGCTGCCGCAACTTCGCGGCGATGCCCCACTTCCGTTGCGATCGCTGCTCGATGCGGGCGTTCACTTCGGGCACCAGACCAAGCGCTGGAACCCCAAGATGAAGCCCTACATCTATGGCGCCAGAAACGGCATCCACATCATCGACCTCGACCAAACGGCGCGCCTTTTCGCCCGCGCGTATCACTTCGTGGTCGACATGATCGGTCGCGGGAGCCATCTCCTGATGGTCGGTACCAAGCGGCAAGCCCAAGAGATCGTGCAGGAAGAGGCAACGCGATCCGGCAGCTTCTTCGTCGTGAATCGCTGGCTTGGCGGCACCCTCACGAACTTTCGCACGATCAAGGCCGGCCTTGAGCGGATGCGGCAGCTCGAGCGGATGAAAGAGGACGGCACGTATCAATCGATCACCAAGAAAGAGGTGTCGCGCCTGGAGAAGGAGCGCGACCGCTTCGAGAAATACCTCGGCGGCCTGAAGAGCATGGGCTCTTTGCCAGGCGCCATCTTCGTGATCGATCCGGCCAAAGAATCGATTGCCGTCCAGGAGGCGAACAAGATCGGCGTACCGATCATCGCCATCACCGATACCAACTGCGATCCGGACCGGGTCGACTTTGTCATCCCTGGAAACGACGACGCGATTCGATCGATCAAGCTCATCACATCGCGCATCGCCGACGCGGTCGTCGAGGGCTCGCAGCGTCGCAAGGAATTCATGAACCGCAGCGACGAGTCGCCGCAGGGTGGCCGCCGGGACGGACCGCAAGCAGAAATCATTCGCGGTCGAGTGCGTCGAGACGACAGCGCCGACCGTCCGAGCTGAACGTTGTCGCTTCCAATTCACCAGGAACTGAGTCCATGGCCGAGATCACTGCTGCGAAAGTCAAAGAGCTGCGCGAACGCACCCAAGCGGGGATGAGCGATTGCAAGACCGCCCTCGTCGAGGCCGAAGGAGACATGGAGCTGGCTGTCGTGAACATCCTCAAGAAGGGGAAGGTCAAGGCAGCCGCGCGCGCCGGCCGGGTGGCGTCCGAGGGCGAAGTCGCCACGTGGATTTCGCCCGATGGAAAGCGCGGCGTCATCGTCGAGATCAACAGCCAGACGGACTTCGTGTCTCGAGGCGACGACTTCAAGGGATTTGTGAAGAGCGTCGTCGAAGTGGCAACGAAGGCACCAAAAGGCGCAGACCTGGGGGCCCAAAAGCACCCGGGGACGGACAAGACCGTTGACGTGGTCCGACAAGAGCTCGTCGCAAAGACGGGAGAGAACTGCGTTCTTCGCCGCTGGGCGTCGCTTGAGGCCAAGGAGCCGGGGGGCATCGTGCACGCGTACGTGCATGCCGGTGGAAAGCTTGCCGTGCTTCTTCACGCCGAGGGCCCCGATCCGAAGAACCCGGACTTTCGAGGGTTCGTCGACAACGTCGCCATGCAGGTGGCGGCAATGAACCCGGCGGTCGTTCGGCGGGAGGACATATCGCCAGCGGAAATCGCCAAGCAGAAGGAGATCTACGAGGCGCAGCTCAAGGAGGAGGGTAAGCCGGAGCAGGCATGGCCCAAGATCCTCGATGGAAAGCTCGCCAAGTGGTTCACCGAAGTGACCCTACTGGGTCAGGACAACGTGTGGGATCCGCCCGCCGGCAACATCGACAAGATCCGCCAAGAGCTCGGAAAGAAGCTGGGCGGCGAGGTCAAGATTCACGCGTTCGTTCGCTACTCGTTGGGCGAGGGCATCGAAAAGCCGCCGCCCGAGGATCTGGCGGCCGAGGTGGCCAAGACGATCGGCGGTTAAGATCGCAGCTGCGCTTTGTCGAAGGAGGATTCGCTATCCGTCGTCAGGCGCGCTCGCGTCGCCCGAATTCGGCGCATGAATCATCGCCAGAATCTCCCCTCTTAGCGCGTTGAACTTTGTCCCCGTGACGACTCGAGGGCGGCTGAGCGGCACCGAGACGACCTTCGCGATATGTCCGGGGATTCCATGGCTCGGGCCCCCCTTCATGACCACCACCCGATCGGCGAGGTACACCGCTTCCTCCGCGCTGTGGGTGACCAAAACGACCACCGGCTTTAGCTCTTGCCAGATGCGGCACAACTGCTCCTGCATCGTCTGCCGCGTGAGCGAATCAAGGGCCCCGAAGGGTTCGTCCATGAGAAGGACGGCCGGGTCGTTTGCCAGAACGCGGGCGATGCCGACGCGTTGTTGCATTCCTCCCGAAAGTTGATGGGGGTATTGATCCGCGAATCGCTCCAGCCCGACAAGCTCGGTGAATTGCTTGGTGATCTCTTGGATTCTGTCGCGCGGCAGGCCCCTTTCGATTGGGCCGTAGGCGATGTTGTCCCTCACCGTCAGCCAGGGGAACAGGCCGTAGTCTTGAAAGACGAAGCCGCGATCCGGCCCTGGCCTATCGACCACGCGATCACCGACGCGTACTACGCCCGAACTTGCGCGCTCGAATCCACCGATAATGCGCAAGAGTGTGCTCTTGCCACATCCGCTGGCTCCCACGATGCAAATGAACTCACCCGCGGCCATCGCGAGATCGACTTCTCCAAGCGCTTGCACGGGCGCCCCCGCCCCGTTCGCCGCCCCGCCGTAGGTCTTGCTGACCCGTTCGAGCACAACACCACCGGTCGCCGACCCGGGGCTCCGCACTGACAGACGGCTCTCGCGTTCTGCAAGGGTCTGATGGGCCGCGACCATGGGCGATCTCTCCTTACGCCACGATCAGAGGTCGGTTGCCGAGTAGCTTCTGCATAAGGAGCGTTAGAAGCTTGTCGCTTGCGAGGCCGGCGACGCCTATGAAGACCATTCCGGTGACGATCACTTCGGTGCGGCTAACTTCCCTGGCCTCGGTAATCACCGAGCCGAGCCCTGTCGACACGCCAACCGTTTCGCCGACGACGAGGACGACCCAGGCCAGGCCCAGAGCGATCCGCATTCCGGCAAAGATCGACGGCAACGCCGCGGGCAGGACGACCTTGTAAAGCATCGCTCGGTCGCCCGTGCCGAGCATCGCCGCGGCCTCCGTCAGGCGGCGCGGGACGCCCTTTACCCCGGCTATCGTATTGATGAGTATTGGGAAAAAGGAACCGATAAAGATAAGAATCACCGCCGAGCGCGAGCCAAGCCCGAAGAGGATGAGAACGAGAGGGACCCAAGCCGTTACCGGGATGGGCCTGAGAACGCCCAGCGTCGGCTCGATCATCGCGGCAAGACGCTTGCCGCGCCCGAGCAAGATGCCGAGGGGCACGGCGGCCGCGCTGGCGGCTGCAAACCCGGCTAGGACTCGGCCTGTGCTGGCCCACAGGTGCGTGACGAATGTCGCGCTATAGGCATCGCGACGCACCCCTCCCACGGTGAAATCGGCCATCTCTTTGAGCACTTCGAGCGGGGAGGGGATCAAAGTGATCCACTGCTGGCTCACCGCAATCGACCAAAGGATTGCGATGCCGACGGGTACGGGCAGCGCCCAGAGGGCGCGTTTCATCGACGCGCCTGCATGAGGGGCTGCACGAAGCGCGTCTCGAAGACAGCTTGATAGTCGGGCTGCTGCTTGATTTGCTTTAGCTCGAGAAGCTGTTCGCCGAGCACGCGCGCTTGCTGGATGTACGCGTCGTCCATTTCCCAGCGAAGCGAGATGTTCTTGATGGCGAGGCGTACGGCTTCCAGGCTTGCTCCCCAACTCTTGATGGTCGTTTCGGCCCAAACGTCGGGATGTGCCTTCATGAAGTCGGTGGCCTTGGCGTGGGCGCCGACGAGCGTCCGACACAGCTCGGGCTCCTTCTCGATCATCTCCTGACGCGTGCCGAAGATGATGTTGATCTTTCCCATTTTCGTGTCGTACGGATAAAGGAGGACTTTGGAGTTTCCACGCACCAGAGAGTCCGACGGGCCCGTCTCCGCGCCCGTGAACGCGTCGATGTCGCCTTTCTCGAGAGCGTTGGCCATGTCCCCAAAGCCGACCTTCAACAGGCGAACGTCTTTCTCGGCGTCGAGCCCGCGGTCGCGCAGCGACAGGCGAAGGAGAATGTCTTGGGCCGATCCGGGGACGTAGCCCACTGCCTTGCCGCGTAGGTCCGCGAGCGAGTCGATGTGCCGATCGATTCGCGCGACGATGGCCGAGGCGCCATCGGCGGCGGCCGCAAGAACGCGAAAAGGTTCTCCACGCGACGCCCCCTCAAGTGCGGCGGTCACGCCCGTCACGGCAAAGTCGACGGATCCGGTCACGACGGCCGTCTTGACTTCGGTGGAGTTGTTGAACGGGATGGTCTCGATGGCCAGCTCGGGGGGCAAGAACTGCGAATAGAACTTGGGCGCCATCAGGTGCGGACTGATACGAAGCTGGCCAACCTTAATCGTTCGCTTTGCAATCGCCGCGTTGCTGCCGGTGCTGCGACTGCAACCGGCCGCCACAAAGCCCCAAGCGATCGCAGAAAGCGCCGTGCGCCGCCCGAGGCCTGCATTCGCCGGCGGCGAGCTTCTATCAAAAGAAGCACGAATAGGGCTCATGGGCGCAACGTCACAGTAGACAGGACGTGTTTCCCGAAGATGTCGCCCGGTCAGACAGACCACGATTCCCATGACTAGAGGCGCTCGCGTCCGACGCTTGCGGTTGCATGGCTCTGACTAGAGGCGCTTATGTCCGACGCTGCGCATGGATGGCTCCAACGAGAGGCGCTCGATTGAAGGAGCCGGCGAGCGAGGTCGACTGCGATTCCGCAACCGGAGCGAACTCCCCCGTACGCGCATGCTAGCTCCTTGTCGATGGATCAAGGATCCGAAGAAGTCGATCAAGCATGGCTGGTAAGTGGCGTTTGAGCTCGCACAAGACACACGAAGCCGGGGAAACGCGTCCGGCTGGGGGGTGTGGTGGGAGCGGCCTCGCTCGCCCCATGCCCGCCGTTGGTGAACTCCCGGGCCGGAACGGAGCCGCGCCGGAGGCGCGGCGGAGTGAGGCTCATGCTGAACCGGGTGAATTAACGTAAGGAGAACTCCTTTGCGTCTTTGCGCCGTGAGCGTGGATCTCGACGAGATCCCCAACTACTTCGCGATTCATGGCCTTCCCGAGCCCGTCGGGGCCGCGCGGACGCTTGTCTATGACGTCGGTCTCGATCGGCTGAGCGAGCTTGCCTCCGAACTCGCCATCCCATTGACTCTCTTCGCCATTGGGAGCGACCTCTCGCGGGCCGAGTCGGGGGCCAAACTGAAGGCGCTATCGACCGCCGGGTTCGAGATCGCCAACCATTCGCTCGACCATCGCTACGACCTCGTTCGCCTGGGCCGGGTCGAGATGCGGCGGCAGGTGGTGGAGGGCGCACGGGCAATCGAACAGGCGACCGGAACCCTGCCGGTCGGCTTTCGCGCGCCCGGCTACACGGTCACCGACGAGCTATTCGGCGTGCTCGCCGAGCTGGGCGTCGAGTACGACTCGTCGGTCTTTCCCTGTCCGGTGTACTTGGCCGCAAAGGCCACGAAACTACTGACAATCGCGATGCGAGGGAGGCGCAGCCACTCGATCTTCGGTAGCCCAATGGTCTTGGGCGCTCCGACGCGACCCTATTGCGTGGGGAGCCCCTATTGGCGCCGCGGCGGCGGCCTGCTCGAGCTTCCGATTCAGGTTACGCGCCACATGCGCCTGCCGTTCATCGGCACCACCCTCGCGATGGCCGGGCCCAATGTTGCGCGACGGCTTGCGCGGGCATGTGTGGGCGAGCCACTGGTGAACTTGGAGCTGCACGGCATCGATGTCCTCGACGCCAGCGACGGGCTGGAAGCGCTGGTCCGGCACCAGCCGGACGTGCGTGTATCGCGCGCCAGAAAGCTCCATTCGCTGCGCTCCGCCGTCGGCGAGCTGGCGCAGGCGGGGTATTCGTTCGTTACGCTCCGCGCGGCAGCTCAGGCGATTCGCGGGGCCTCTTAGGGCCATAAGTTGAGGAGCGCTTCTCGACTCGATATCGTGTGGTGATGACAGCGGAAGGGGTGGGCCACGCGAACGAGCCCTCGGGCACAGAGGGCATTCCGCCGTTGGGGGCGATGGTTGGGGGCAAGTTCGTCGTCGAACAAATACTTGGCGTGGGTGGGATGGGGGTCGTGGTCGCCGCACGCCACTCGCAGCTCGGTCAGTCGGTGGCCATCAAGTTCCTGCAACGAAGCGCGGCCAAGAGCGAAGATTCGGTCAATCGATTTCTTCGCGAGGCGCGTGCCTGTGTGGGCCTGCAGAGCGCGCACGTCGTCCGCGTCATGGACGTGGGAACGCTCGAGGATGGCTTGCCCTACATGGTCATGGAGCACTTGCACGGGACCGACTTGGGGCAGCTTCTCGAGGCGCGCCGCGTGCTGCCGATGGAAGAAGCGGCGGATTACCTGCTGCAATCGATGGAGGCGATCGCGGAAGCGCACTGTCTCGGCATCGTTCACCGCGATCTGAAGCCGTCCAACCTATTCGTCACTTCCCGTCCCGATGGGTCTCCGCTCGTCAAAGTGTTGGACTTTGGTATCTCCAAGGCGACCGGCGCTGGTGTCGAGGCGGCCGCGTTGACGGCGACCACGACGATCATGGGGTCGCCCTTCTACATGTCGCCCGAGCAGGTGCGCAGTACGAAGAACGTGGACGCGCGCACGGACGTCTGGGCGCTCGGGGTGATTCTGTACGAGCTTCTCGCCGGAGCGCGCCCCTTCGAGGCGGAGACGGTCACGGGTCTGTGCGCGAAGATCGTCGCGGATCCGCCGGAGCCGTTGCGCTCGCGCCGCCCCGAAGTGCCGCTGGCGCTGGAAGACGTGCTCATGCACTGCCTGGAGAAGGACCTGAAACGCCGGTACCAATCGGTGGCCGAGTTGGCGGCCGCTCTCAAACCGTTTGCATCCTCCGAGGGCAGGACTTCCGCCGACCGCATTTCGCGCATCGGCGGTGCACAGCGCGGGCCACAATGGAGCGCGCAAGCGACTGCCCGTTCACCGAGCGGCTCCTTGGCTCAATCGCCGAACGTCCCCACACCGCATCCATTGCCCGTCGCACTCGCCGAGAAGGTCGTGGGCGCCGCAGGATACGCAGAGACGGTGGCCAGCGGACAGACTAGGCGCCCGGTGGCAAAGCGCTGGATCATTGTCGCCGCTGCGATCGCGCTTCTGTGCGTTCTCGCAGCGAGCGGCATCGGATCGATGCGCTCACGGGCAAAGGTTGCCGCCGGTCGCGGTGATCCTGCGCCGACGAGCGCTTTGGGGAGTTCGCTTGCCGCGGGTGCGCCGCCGCTGGCGGTAGAAAACACAGCGCCGACCGCAGCGCCGGAAAGGCTCGCGCCGCCAACCGAGCCCTCGGCTTCTCTCGTGACCGAACCGGCGCGCGCCAAGGCGCCCGTCGTGCGGGCTGTAAGCCCGAAGCCGCACGCGGTTCCCGCCAAGACCGCGTCCGACGACTTGCTTCTAGATCGGAAGTGACAAAGGAACGTCAAGGCGGCGGTCGTAGACTCTTGACGGTTTCGACATCGACGCCCGAGTTCGCGATGAATTCACGCGAGATTCGGTTCGTGCCATGCGCAAGCTCTTCGGGAGTTCCGCGCGCAACGACTTGACCGTCGGCGAGCAGCGCAGCTTGGTGGGCAATGCGAAAGCAGGTCGTAATGTCGTGGGTGATAACGATGCTCGTCACCCCGAAGCGGCGTCGGGTGTCTTCGATGAGATCGTCGACTGCGCGGCTTGTGACCGGGTCGAGACCACTGGTCGGTTCGTCGTAGACGACGATGGGCGGGTCGAGCATGAGAGCGCGGGCGAGGCCGACGCGCTTGCGCATTCCTCCCGAGAGCTCGGAGGGGAATTTGTTGAGCACACTCTCGTCCAAGCCCAGGATGCGTAGCTTCTCGACCACGCGCTGGCGGATCTCCTTTGACGACAACTTCGTATGCTCTACGAGCGGAAAGCCAACGTTCTCGAACACGTTGATCGAATCGAGGAGCGCCGAATACTGGTAGACGACTCCGAACTTCTGCCTCACTCGGTTGAGCTCGCGTTCGGGCATCACGACGATGTCCTCGCCCTCGATGCAGATTTGACCGCTCGTCGGTTTGTCGAGCGCCACGATAAGTCGCAAGAGCGTCGTTTTACCGGCCCCTGAGCCGCCGACGATGCATGTTGTCTCGCTGCGGTGAAAGACCATGTCGATGCCCTTGAGGATCTCGGTCTCGCCGAAACGCTTGCGCACTTCCTTGAGGACGACGATCTCCTGCGCTGGCGCGGAGCGCTTTTCGAGCGCACGGGTGCTCTTCGGGGGGGGCGACATGGGCGAATGCTAGCGGACGTTACCAACCGTAGCGTACGAAGGGCCAGGCTAGGCGAGACGAGGCGAGACGACCGGTGTTCGGTCGACGTTTGGCGCGGTTCGGGGTATGCCATTCGCTTATGACGGGCGATCATCTCGAAGCGATTCTCAAGACGGCAGGCGCCAAGTACGAGAAGGACGGGTGGTCCATGCTGCCGGAGGGCACCACGATGACACTGCACGTCGCTCACGACGGCGCGGGCATGAACGTTCCGCGCGTCGAAGCCGTCAAGCAAGAGGGCGAGCTCGTGTACGCGCGAAATTCCAAGCGCGAGCTCTTTGCCCTGGTGCGCACGGACGTCTTCGCGATTGCCCTCGAAGGCGACGCGGGTGCCGGAAAGGTGGCTCGCCGCGCCGGCTTCGGCTGAAGCGCGGCGGCGAACTCGCTCCGCCATGCACGATCCGCTGGTCATCGCCGGACGCCGCTTCGAGAGTCGACTCATTGTCGGCACCGGCAAGTACAAGGATGTCGCGCAAACCGAACGCGCGATCGATGCCTCGGGAGCAGAAATCGTCACGGTGGCCATTCGTCGCGTCGATTTGAGCGAAAAGTCGGGCAGCTCGCTGATGGGGCTTCTTTCACGCAAGAAATGGCTCGTTCTTCCCAACACGGCCGGCTGCTACACAGCGGACGACGCCGTTCGCACACTGCGTCTTGCGCGCGAGTTGGGGATCGGGTCAATGGGGGCGGGCTCCGGCCCTCTGGTCAAGCTCGAGGTGATTGGGGATGAGCAAACGCTCTACCCGGACAACGAGCAAACGCTGGCGGCGGCGCGGCAACTCGTGGCCGAGGGCTTTGTCGTGCTGCCGTATTGCATGGACGATCCGGTTGTCTGCCGCAAGCTCGAAGAGGTGGGCTGCGCTGCGGTGATGCCACTGGCCGCGCCGATTGGCAGCGGCCTCGGAATTCGCAATCCGCACAACCTTGAAATCATTCTTGAGCGTGCGCGCGTGCCGGTCATCGTGGATGCGGGCGTCGGTACGGCGAGCGACGCGAGCGTCGCGATGGAAATCGGATGTCACGGCGTCCTGATGAACACCGCGATTGCACACGCCAACGACCCCGTGCTCATGGCGGAGGCGATGTGCGAGGCCGTCCGGGCGGGGCGCAAAGCGTTTCTCGCGGGCCGCATGCCCAAGCGGCGCTACGCCAGCGCATCAAGTCCGACGACAGGGCTGGTGGCAAGTGGGGCGCCTGCGGGCGCGAGCAAGAGCATCGAGTGATTGGGGCGCGTGCGCCGGCGATGCCAAGGCTCGTCCTGATTACCGATCCGTCATTCACCGACGACCAAATACTGCGGGCCGTGCAGGCGGTCGCAAGGAGGCTCCCGCGCGGAGCGTTTGCTGTGCAGTTGCGCGACAAGCGCAGGGCCAAGGTGAGCCTGCGTCTTTTCGCCTCGCGTCTGAGGATCGCCACCCGTGCCGTCGGCGCCAGCCTTTTGGTGAATGGAGACGTGTCGGTTGCGCGTGATGTCGGTGCGGAGGGCGCTCACCTTGGCTACGGCGCGTGCAGTGTTGCGGAGGCCCGCAATGTCATGGGCGCGCGTGCCTGGATTTCTGTTGCGACGCACTCTGACGAAAATGTACGCCGCGCTGCGGCACAACGCGCGGATGCGGTGCTCGTTGGCCCGATCTTTCCGAGCCATTCCCCGTTTCGGTTTGACGCGGCGAAGCGTGCGCGCGGCCTCCAAGCGGTTCGATCGGCGCTTGAAGCCGTGCGAGGAAAGGTTGCTGTGTACGCATTGGGGGGAGTCACCGCCGACACGGTGCAAGCGTGTGTTGCCGCTGGGGCCGACGGTGTCGCGCTCATCCGTGCTTGGCTACAGGGTGCTGAGCCCGGTCGTGAGGTACGTGCTATCCATGACTCGTTCGCGCTGCGCTGATACCATTGTCGCCATGTCCAGCTACGATGAATCTCTTCAGATCACGTGTGAGCTGGTGCGCCGCCATCTCGACGACGCGCGTGAGATCCGGCCGTCGGACCATATCCAGAACGATTTGGGGCTCGATAGTCTGGGCGTGATGGAGTTCGTGTCCGACGTGGAGTCGCATTTCGGCATCAGCATCCCGTCGGAGATGTTCGAACGGATTTCCACGGTGGAAGACGTCGCCCGCGCGGTGAGCAAGCTGCAGCATCGGCCAGTCGCGGTGGGACCGTAAGAGAGGTCCGCCGCTCGCGTGAGGGCGCGAGCAAGAACGTACTGCGATCGGCCTTGAGTTCGCCAGGTCCTCGACAAGGAGCAAGGTATGCAATTCGGAATGATTGGCCTCGGACGAATGGGCGCCAACATGGTGCGGCGTCTCATGCGAAACAAGCACACTTGCCTGGTTTTTGACCGCTCGAAAACGGCCGTGGAAGGCCTGGTCAAGGAGGGCGCGACCGGCGCCAACTCGCTGGCGGATCTGGTGAGCAAGATGGCGAGGCCTCGCGCCATCTGCCTCATGGTTCCCGCGGCATTCGTGGACGCGTCCGTCGAAGAATTGGCCCCGTTGCTCAACGAGGGCGACATCATCATCGACGGCGGGAATTCGCACTACCACGACGACATCGCGCGAGCGAAGAAGCTCTCGCCGAAGGGCTTGCATTACGTCGACATGGGGACCAGCGGGGGCGTCTGGGGGCTTGAGCGCGGCTACTGTTTGATGATTGGCGGAGAGGAAGAGGTCGTGCGGCATCTCGACCCGATTTTCGCAACTCTGGCGCCGGGGCGGGGAGATATCCCGCCCACGGGCGGCCGTGAAGGCTCGGGCGGGACGGCCGAAAGCGGCTACTTGCACTGCGGCCCTGTCGGAGCAGGGCATTTCGTCAAGATGGTGCACAACGGCATCGAATACGGCTTGATGGCGGCCTATGCCGAGGGGTTCAACATCTTGTCGAAGGCGAACATCGGGAAAACCTCGGGGCACGCGGCCGACGCCGAGACGACTCCGCTGCGCCATCCTGAACATTATCAATACGACTTGAACCTCGCGGACATCGCAGAAGTGTGGCGCCGCGGCAGCGTCGTGACGTCCTGGCTCCTCGACCTCACGGCCTCCGCGCTGGCGAAGAGCCCAACTCTCGAGCACTTCGGAGGCAAGGTCGCCGACTCGGGCGAGGGACGATGGACGGTAGCCGCCGCCCAAGACGAGGGGGTCCCCGCACACGTGCTGACGGCAGCGCTCTTCGAGCGCTTTGCCTCTCGGGGCGAAGACGAATTCCAGAACAAGGTGCTTTCGGCCATGCGTTTCGGCTTCGGCGGCCACGTGGAGAAGAAGTGAGCCCTGCCAAGCCGCGCTCGGACGCTCTGGTCTTTTTCGGCGCAACCGGAGATCTCGCCTACAAGAAGATTTTCCCGGCTCTGCAGGCCATGGCAAGGCGCGGGCACCTGACGTTCCCCGTCATCGGCGTGGCCAAGTCGGGCTGGAATCTCGAACAGTTCCTCGGGCACGCCAAAAAGAGCGTGACCGAACATGGCGGTCTCGATGCCGAGGCTTTCGCCCGACTTTCGTCGCGCCTTCGGTACGTCGACGGGGACTACAACGATAGCGACACCTTCCGGCGTCTCAAGACCTTGCTCGGGTCATCGCAACTTGCGACCCACTACCTCGCGATTCCACCGAGCATGTTCCCCACAGTCGTCAAGCAGCTTGGCGAGAACGGTTGCGCGGACCACGCTCGCGTCATCCTCGAGAAACCGTTCGGTCGCGATCTCGAGTCGGCTCGAGAGCTTAATCGCATTCTTCACACTGTCTTTCCGGAGGAATGCATCTATCGGATCGACCATTACCTGGGCAAAGAGCCGGTCCAGAACATCCTGTACTTCCGATTTGCCAATGCGTTTCTGGAGCCGATCTGGAACCGGTTCTACGTCGAGAACGTCCAAATCACGATGGCCGAGAGCTTCGGCGTCAAGGGCCGGGGCAAGTTCTACGAGGAGACCGGAGTCGTCCGCGACGTCATCCAGAATCATCTTTTGCAAATCGTGAGCTACCTCGCGATGGAGGCTCCATCCGCCGCCTATGGCGAGGCCATCCGCGAGGAGCAGTCGAAGGTCTTGCGCACGGTGCGCCCGATGACCGTCGAAAATATGGTGCGCGGGCAGTTCCGCGGCTACCGCGACGAACCGGGGGTCTCCAAAGACTCGTACATGGCCACCTACGCGGCGCTACGAATGTACGTCGACTCGTGGCGTTGGCACGGTGTGCCTTTCTACGTGCGGGCGGGCAAGTGCTTGAAGACCACCTGCACGGAGGTGATGGTCGAGCTCAATGTGCCGCCCCAAGTGGTCTTCCACGAGGCCAAACCCTCGATCGGAAACACGATCCGCTTTCGATTGAATCCGCAAGTGGTCATCGCCATCGGGGCGCGCAAGAAACATCCGGGCGAAGGCATGGTCGGAGAGCCGGTCGAGCTTGTGGTCACCGAGGGGGAGGAGCCAGGCAAGGGCGGGCAAATGGACGCCTACGAACGGCTATTGGGCGACGCTATGGCAGGCGACCCGACGCTCTTCGCACGTCAAGACGTCGTCGAGGCGGCCTGGTCGATCGTCGATCCCGTGATTCACGGCCCCAGCCCGATGTACGAATACGAGCCGGGAAGCTGGGGCCCCGCGGAAGCCGATCGCTTGGTGGAAGGCGTGGGGGGCTGGAACACGCCGCAGTGAGTGCGACTTCGTTTGTCACGTCTCGATCACGGTCGACGAGAGCGCTGATGGCCATCGACAAGTCTCGCGCTCACCTCGACGGATGCTGGGCAAGCCGAAGGCACCTTGTCCTGAGAGTGAGCACCATCTTGTCCCACCATTCGTAATAGCTATCGGTGCGGCGAGAAGGGCGAGAAAGGAGATGCGAGTGGGCACACGACGACATCCGGCGGCGGGGGAGAGCCGACGTGAGGCGGTGCCATGATGCGCGTTGCAGCGCGAGATTGCCCGCCGGCGCCGCGCTTCGCCTCATGCGGCGGCGGATGCATGAGGAGGGTTCTGCGAATGCAGTCGGTCGACGGGGTCTCAACACGCTACGACGCGCTCGCATCATGACGCGACGCCGCCCGTCAGCGGTGCTGCTAGTTGGGCGGGTCGTGCGATGCCGCAGATCGGCGGTAGTCAACGTTCGCGCGGTCGTCTGGCGCGAGAGATCCATTGTGCTCGCGCTCACGTGGGCGTAGGGCGGGAGAGATCCATTGTGCTCGGCGTTCGCACCTTGGAGTGATGCGTTTCATCCATGGTGCTGCTCGAGATCACATCGATGAAATCGGAGAAAGCTATCGTACAAAGCGACAACACATCGATCCGATTCGAGAGATCCTATGTTCGATGCGAAATCACATCGACAAAATCGGAGAAGTCATATCGTTTTTGTCCGAGCTCCATGGGAGCA
>WNFJ01405207.1_pt1 | contig 37250 bp, 37 predicted proteins | sample 5400461 | NCBI WGS metagenome assembly WNFJ01 (sample SAMN13153349, study PRJNA577476) | soil metagenome | isolation source: 115 cm saprolite on Douglas fir-dominated hillslope | place: USA:California | collected 2013-09-17
GCCCACGACCGCCACATTGCGGATCTCCGGTGTCTGGTACACGCGCATGGCGCGGGCGACTCCTGCGTAGGGGGAAGGAAAATATGAACCGCCCGCGCGTGGGACGGCTAGGCCGCGGGCCCCGGCCGCCCGCCGCTCACGCGGCGGCGGGCCGCCGCGCGACCTTGGGCACCCTGAGACACACGAGGCCTCCCACCGCCATCACAGTGCTCGCGACGAGGAACGCCACCCCGGGAGCGGCGTCGTAGATCCGCCCCATCACGAGCGGTCCGAGCAGACGACCCAAGGCGCCGAGCGCCTGCGCCGCCCCCAGCACGGTCCCCTGCTCCGTAGGATCGGCGAAGATCGAAACGAGTCCCGTAGCGGCCGGCCCGAACACGCTGTTCGCGAACGCGAGCACCACCGTCCACCCGTACAGGGCGGCGCTCGAGTGGAGGGCGGGCACGACCCCGATGCCGAGCGCCATGCCGAACCCGCCGATGACGAGGAGCGTGCGATCGCCGACCCGGCGCGAGAGGCCGCCGAACACGAGGCCCTGCACGACGGCGGCGGTGGCCCCGATCACGGTGAAGAACCAGCCGAGCTGCTGCTCCCGCCAGCCGAGCACCGCGCCGGCCCACAGCGGCAGCGCGACCGTGTAGCCGGAGAACGCGAACGGCGCGAGGGACCACGCGAGCATCAGCGGCGCGAGCTGCGGGCTGCGGAATGCATCGCCGATGTGGGAAAAGTCCCACAGCGCGCGAACGGTACGATGCTCCTGCCGCAGCGACTCGGGCAGTATGAAGTAGGCGGAGAGGAAGTTGAGGAGCGAGAGGCCCGCGGCGACGAGCCCCGGAGCCGACGGCCCGAGGTAATGCGCCGACAGCCCGCCGACCGCGGGCCCGATGATGAACCCCAGCCCGAACGCAGCACCGATGATCCCCATGCCGCGGGAGCGCTCGGCGGGCGTGGTCATGTCGGCCACGTAGGCCTGCGCCGCGGAGATGTTGCCGCCCGCGAAGCCGGAGACGACCCGCGCCACGAAGAGCACGGGGTAGGAATGGGCCGCGGCGAACACGACGTACCCGATGGCGTTCAGAAGCATCGTCGCGAGCAAAATGGGACGGCGGCCGACGCGGTCGGACGTGCGGCCCAAGAACGCGGTCGACAGAAACTGCATGCCCGAGAAGGCGCCGAGCAGGGCGCCTAAACCCAGCCCGCCCGCGCCCATGCGCTGCGCGTAATACGGTAGGATCGGGATGATGATGCCGAACCCGATCAAATCGATCAGCACGGTGACGAAGATGATCGCGAGGCGAGCGCGCGGTCCGGGCATGGGGCCTACAATCTACGCCACCCACCGAGTCGTGTGACCCCCATCACCTTGTTAACGCGCGCGGGGCGCGGCGGTCTCACCGCTCGAACCTCAACCGAGGACTTTCGTATGCGACGTGCTATCGCTTTCTCCGCCGTGCTCGCGCTCGCGCTCAGCGCGCCCGCGCTGTCCGCGCAGGGCAAGGGCCAGGGGTCGCCCGCCCGCAGGGACATCCGCCACGATCGCCGCGATCTACGCAGCGATCGGAGGGACATCCGCAAGGATACCAAGGACATTCACCAAGACCGCCGGGATATCCAGCAGGACACGCGGGACATCCGCCAGGACGTGCAGAGCGGCGACCTGAAGGATGCGCGCCAAGACCGTCGGGAGCTGCGGAATGACCGCCGCGACCTCCGTCAGGATGTGCGCGACCGACGCCTTGACGTCCGAGACGCGCGTCAGGACCGCCGTGATTTGCGGCAGGACCACAAGGATCTGCGCGAGGACCAGAAAAAGGACGGTGGCACCTAACCAGTGCCGGACGACCACTGGCGCCGATCACCTCTGGCGGCGCCGGTGGTCGGCGGCGCCGCGCTACGCCGCCACGAGCGCATCGCTGCGGGCCTTGAGCGCGGTCGCGAGCAAAATGACTGCGCCCCCGCCCACCGCCAGCGGCCCGGGCGTCTCACCATGTACGAGCCATGCCCAGACCGGGCTCAGCACGGGCTCGACCAAAAGGAAGAGCGAGGCCTCCAGCGCGGGCACCCGCGTAATGGCGCGCGCCAGGAACACATAGGCTAGCCCGAGCTGGAACACGCCTAAGAAGACGACCACGACCCAGTCGACCGCGCGGCCGGCGGCGAGCGGCCAGGCCAAGGGCAGTGTCACGAGGAAGACCATGAGGTTGCCGCATGCGGCGGCGCTGGCGACTGGGCCGTGGTGCGCGCTGCCCCGTCCCCGCGCGAGCCAGCGGTAACCCGTCACCGTCAACGCCCAGGCGATGGCGCTCCCCGCCGCCAGCAGGTTGCCCGCCGCGGGATGCAGCGCCGTGGCGAACGGGTGTCCTCCCCCGACGAACAGCAAGGCGAGCCCGACGCCCAGCACGCCCATGAAGGCGAGGTCGGCCGCGCGTACGGGCTCCCGCAACAGCCACGGCGCGAGCGCGACGACAAACAGGGGGTTGGTCGCCTGCAAGAACACGGCGTTGGCGGCCGTGGTCAGTTTGTTCGCGAACACGAACAGCGCGCCCGCTGCCGCGTAGGCGATCCCAACCAGCGCCACGCGCCAGCCCCAGCCCTGGCGCGCCGCAGGGATCAGGAGCAGGATCGCCAGCATCGCCACGAGCGCCCGAAACGCCGCAACCTGGGCCGCCCCGAAGCCGCACCACTTGATCGCCGCGCCCGCGGTCGAAAAGCACACGGCGGCCAACACGAGCTGGAGGCGCGGCGCCATTACGCCGTGACCGCTGCGGCGGGCGCCCGCTCCCCCCGCCGCGCCAGCCAGTAGAGCGGCAGCCCCAGCAGCAGCGTCGCGCCGGCGTAGGTCCACGCCTCGCCGATCGAGCGCGTGGCGGCTAGGCCGCCCCACGCCGCCTGCCCAACCGCGCCGCCGGCGTCTCCGAACATCGCGTCCAACGACAGGATCGTCGCTCGCTCGGCCGACGGGATGTGGTCGTTCAGGTAGGCCTGCTTCACCGGGAGGGCCACGCCGACCGCGACCCCATAGACGAGATACAGCGCGACGACGACATAAAACGCGCCGGGGGAAGCGAGGCTGCGCCCCAAGCCGCACGCGACCGCAGTCGAGGCTTGCACCGCTATCGAGAGCATGAGCAGCCCCGTCCGTGTTCGCACCACGCGGCCCAGCGGACGACGAGCGCGTTTCCGGCCATCAGACTCAAGCCCACCAACGCGCTGATCACGCCGTCCACCCAGACGAGATTGCGTCCGAGCAGATCGAGAAAATAGCGCTGCCAACTGTAGAACCCGAAGAACATGAAACTCACGGACACGAGCGACGCGAGCATGGTCGGGCGCAGCACGGGGTGCCGCAGCGCATACGTCGCCCCCGACACGAGCACGCGGTGCATCTCGGCGGGTACGCGCCGGAGCTCGAAGGCGCGGGGCGTGTACCCGAGCTCCGGCATGCCGAACCACGCCAGCCCGAACAGCGGCACGACCAGTGCCGCTCGCACGAGATACGGCACATAGAGATGCACCTGGCCAAGCAGCCCTCCGCTGATCGTGCCCACCAGCATGGCGGCCCCGAAGAACATGTGGCCGCAGGCGAACACCGGCTCCAGCGCGCCCTGGTAGCCGGTGGCTCGCAGCGCGTCGACCAGCCAAGCGTCCACGGCGCCGGTGTAGAACGTGTAGCCCAGGCCCAGGAGCGCCGAGGCCCACAGGAATCCCACGACCCCTCCCCCACGCCACGCGATCCCCACGTAGACGAGCGTGCCAACGAAGAGGGTCGTAAGGCAGAGGAGCAGCGAGGTCCGGCGTCCTACGGTGTCGGCCACCACGCCAGTGGGAATCTCGAGGATCAGCGACCCGACGGTGAAGACGGCGTTGGTGAGGAGCACCTGCCGAATGTCGAGGCCGGCACCCAGCTTGAACAGCGTATCGATGCCCCAGATCAGCGACATCACGAGGTTAAACAGGAACGTGATGGCGTAGTAGGTCCGGATGATGCGCGTGCTCACGGCAGCGAGTCGCGCAGCCAGTCGTGCGCCAGCGTCACGATGTCGCGATGCTGCACGTCGGCGAGCGCGTTCAGCCGCCGCATCTCGTCGTCGGAAATCCTCCCGGCCAGCTCCCCGAGGGCGCGGCGAATAGTGGGGTGCGCGAGCAACGTCGCCGCCCGGATCACGGGCGCCGCCTGGTACGGCGGGAAGTAATGGCGATCATCGGCGAGCGCGACGAGATCGAGCGCTGCGATCTGGCCGTCGGTCGAGTTGCCGGCGATCATGTCCACCCGACCGTCGGCCAGCGCGCGGTAGGTGAGTCCCAGGTCCATCGCGGTGGGCGGGGCGGCAAATCGCAGGCTATAGGTCCGCGCCAGCCCGGCGAACCCGTCGGCCCGCTCGAGGAACTCGTACCCGAAGCCCGCGTGCCAGCGCGGCGCGATCGCCGCAAGCTCCGAGATCCGCGAGAGTCCGAAGCGCCGCGCGTCCGCCCGGCGGACCAGGATGGCGAACGTGTTGTTGAACCCAAACGGCTCCAGCCAGTCGACCGCGAATCGCTCCTGATACTCGCGGGTCACGGTGGTGAGGACCCGCTCCGCATCGGCGACCGGCGGGTGCTGTAGTACTGCCGTGTACGCGGTGCCGCTGTACTCGACGTATAGATCGATCCGGCCTGCCGTGATCGCCTGATGGCACACGAAGGTCCCGCCGAGGTGGAAGCGCCGATCCACGGGGAGCCCCGTACGCCGCTCGATCTGCTGCGCGACGATCTCGCCGAGCAGATCGGACTCCGTAAAATTCTTGGACCCGACCCTCACGCGGTCGCGGGGGGCGCACGCCGCGGCGAGCAGCAAGACCGCCGCGGTGCTGCGCCGCCACCGTGCGAGCCGGGGTCCTTGGCCTACCGCGCCCGCCACGCCAGCCTCCGCTCGGCGAGCCCGAGCAAGCCGTCTGCAGCCAGCGCCATGAGCGCCGCCGGCAGGGCCCCGGCGAAGATGAGCGTGTCGTTCACCATCGCCACACCGCGGAAGATGTAGACTCCCAAGCCGCCGGCGCCGATCGCCGCGGCGATCGTGGCGGTGCCCACACTCACCACGGTGGCGACCCGGATCCCCGCCAGCACCACGCCCAGGCCAAGCGGCAGCTCGACGAGGGTCAATAACTGCCAGTCGGTCAGCCCCATCCCTCGCCCGGCTTCGCGCACCGCCGGGTCGACGCCCGCGATCCCGGTATAGGTGTTCCGCACGATGGGCAGGAGGGCGTAGACGACCAGGGCAACGAGCGCCGTGGTCGCGCCGATGCCGCCGATGAACGGCAGCGGGATGAGGAACCCGAACAGGGCGAGGCTGGGGATCGTCTGGAACAGGTTCGCGAGCCCGAGCACGGGGCCACGCCACGCGGGGCGCCGCGTGAGCAGGATCCCGAGAGGAACACCGATCGCGACCGCGACCGCCGTCGAGATCGCGACAAGGTAGAGGTGCTGGCCGACGAGCTGCAGCAGCTCCGGCAGGTGGCGACCATAGAATCGCACGAGCTCCATGCGCCGCCGTCAGCCCGCCGCCGCGAGAAAGGCCAGGGCTTCCGGGTGTGTCGAGCGCCGAAACTGCTCCGGCGTGCCGAGAAACACGAGCCGGCCCTGCTGCATCAGGCCGATGCGCGTGCCGAGCGCCAGTCCCTCCCGCACGTCGTGGGTCACGAACACCATCCCTTTCGCGAGCCGTTCTTTGAGCGACCGGAATTCGCCCTGCAGCTCCGCGCGGGTAATGGGGTCGAGCGCGCCGAACGGCTCGTCGAGGAGCAGCAAAGGCGGGTCGGCGGCGAGCGCGCGCGCGACTCCGACCCGCTGGCGTTGGCCGCCCGACAGCTCATGCGGGTAGCGGGCCTGGAAGGCGTCCGGGTCGAGGCCGACCAGCGCGAGCAAGTCGCGGACGCGGCGGGCGACCCGCGGCGACGGCCAGCCCTCGAGGCGTGGCACGAGGGCCACGTTGCGCTCCACTGTAAAATGCGGAAACAGCCCGATCTCTTGAATCACGTATCCGATGCGGCGGCGCAGCTGAGTCGGGGCGACCGCCGTTGCCGGCTCCCCCGCCACGCGCACGGTCCCGGCGGTCGGTTCGAGCAGCCGATTGATGAGCTTGAGCGTCGTCGTCTTGCCCGACCCGCTCCGACCCAGCAGGACGAGCGTCTCGCCCGGCCCCACGGTGAACGACACCTGGGCGACGAGCGCGCGGCCGCTGGGGAGGGCGAAGCCCAGCTCGTGCACCTCGAGGGCCGGCGTCACGCGGGCGCGACGAGGACCATCAGGAACTGCTGGTCATCGCTGCGCCCCTGCCAGCGCACGCCGAGCCCGGCCTCGTTCAGGATGCGGAGGAACGTTTCGGGGGCGTATTTGTACGAGTGGTTCATGGCGAGCCGATCGCCCCGTGCCAGGTGCACCGCTTCCCCGCCCAGCTGCGCTTCCAGATCGCGCCCCGCGCGGAAGTGCTTGGCGACGAGGTAGAGGCCGGGGCGGCGGGGATCCTCCTGCGCCTCGAACACCAGCTCGCCGTCTGTCTCGCGAATGCCGACGGCGTGCAGCGGGGCCCAGGCGAAGCGGCGGTTCAACGGATTGTCGTACCCCGCGACGGTCGTCGCCCCCGCGTACAGCTCGCCGTCCAGCAGCAGGGCGTCAGTCGGGCGGAGCAGCGCCGCGAGCCGGCGCGCGGCAGCGATCGGGTCGAACGCGCCCAGGGTATTGCCGATCAGCAGCAGGAGACGGGACGGCGTTTCCGGCTCGGGCGCGAGGGCCGCAAGATGCTCGGCCTCCGTCACGTCGGCTTTGATGCCGGAGGCAGGAAACCGCGCGCGCAGGGCGCCCTCACACGCCATCTCGAGCAGCGCCTGGCTCGTGTCCACGGGCAGGTAGGAGACGCGAACCCCGGCCGCCCGCAGCGCCGCGAGCAGCAGCAAATCCTTGTCTCCCTGTCCCGAGCCGAGACTCACGAGCTCCAGCGGGCCGGGGGCGCAGAGGCGCGCCAGGTCAGCGGCGGCCCCCGCCATGAGCGAGCGGGAGCGCACGAAGTTGCGGTAGGCGCCGTCCGAGCAGAGCGCGAGCCAGGCGCGCACCGAGAGCGGGAACCAATAGAAGAACTTTTCCGGCAGGCGGCGCCCCTGAAGGGCGGAAACGAATTGGTCCGCAAGGGCGTTCTCTGTCAACAGTGTCTGTATTGGGATCATAGGGCCTTGAGAGTTACCGGTTGACGGGTGTCGCGGCAACCCGTAGGATTGAAATATGCCGTGGTCGTTTAGGCCCTTATCGAAGGAGGCAGCAATGCAGATCGTCGAGATGCAGGAACTCGTGCCCAGCTGTCATCGTCCGGAGATCGTCGAGACAGCCGAGCTCGTGCCCACCTGTCACTCCTAACGAGGGAGCCGCTGGATGCACCCGGGGGCCCGGCCTGACGTCGGGCCCCCTCCGCGTTTTACAACGCCCGCGTGGGCGGTGGGAGGCCGGGGATGGGGCCCAAGAAGCGACGAGGTCCACCGCATCGCCACGGTCGAACGTGCCGTCGAGCGCGGCATCACCTGGTTTGATACCGCGCCCACCTACGGCGCCGGCGATTCAGAAGGGCTCCTGGGCCGCGCCCTCAAGGCGCACCGAGACCGGGTCGCCATCGCGACCAAGGTCGGTCCCCGCGACGACCCGCGCGCCTCGCTCGAGGCCTCGTTGCGACGCCTGCAGAGCGACTACGTGGACCTCGTGCAGCTGCACGAGGCGCAGGACCGTTGGGAGTGGCAGCTCGAGGGGCTGTACGCGCTGCAGCGGGAAGGCAAGGCGCTGGCGATCGGGCTCTGCAACGCCACTCACCTGCAAATCGCCCGCGCCCTCGAGCTGGCGCCCGTCGCGTCCTACCAGGGCCCCTACAACCTCTTCGACCGCGACGTCGAACAGCGAGAGCTGCCGCTCTGCCGCGAGCGGGGCCTCGCGTTCCTGGCCTACCGTCCGCTCGCCGCGGGGCTGCTCACGGGCAAGTACGCCACGCCGCCTAGCTTCGCCGCGGACGATCATCGGCACGCCATCTACTGGTTTCGCGGTCCCGAGTTCGCCCGCCGCGAGCGCGTCCTCGCGGGCTTGCGATCGATGGCGGCCGCGCGGCAGGTCAGCCCGGCGGCCGTGGCGCTCGCATGGCTGCTCGTGCGACCCGGGGTGTCGGTCGTGCTTGCCGGCGCGCGCAGCCCCGCACAAGTGGACGATAACCTGACGGCGCTTGAGACTCCGTTCTCGGCGAGCGACGTGACCGCGATCGACAGGCTCGTGGCAGCGACATTCACCCCACCCCGCGCTGGCGCGGAAGCGCGCGCCCTCGCCCCCGAATGGGGCCGGCGCGAGCGCTATATCGTGGAGCGGCTCGACGGCAGCGCCAGTTATGAGGCCATTGCGGCCGCCTGGACGGACCGGGGTCGCGAGCCGATGGTGGCGGCGCAGGTGAAGGTCTTCGTGGACCAACTCGCCGCGCGCGGCCTGCTCCGCCCCGACCGCCCAGCGCGGGAGGCGCGATGAGGCGCCTCATGGTCGGCGCGTTTTACAATCCCCATCTGGGGCGCGACCTCGCCGCCGGCAACGGGATCGACCACCTGGCGATGGCCGACCCGCCCGCCGCGGACGACCCGTGGTGGCCGGCGATCCGAGAGCGGTATACGCTGCTGCTGCACGACTATCTGGGCCAGCTCTCGGAGCCGCTGGACGAGCGGTCCATCGAGCGCGCCCGCGCGCTCGCCGCGCTGTACCGCTCGCCCTGGGTAGCCGAGCACTTCCAGTGCCTCCATACGGAAGACGGGACGTACAACCTGAACTACGTGTTCCCGCCCCTCTACACCGAGGAGTTTCTTCACCGCTTCGTTCGCCATGCCACGGCACTGCAGGCGCGCCTCGACCAACCGCTGGTGATGGAAAACATTCCTGGGTTCTTCGATGTACGGGCGAGCCAGATGCCCGAGCCGGTGTGGTTACGGCGGTTTCTTGAGGCCACGGGCGTGGGGTTCCTGCTCGACTTGCCCCATGTCTGGCTCGAGGCGCACTACCGCGGCCTCGCACCGGAACGGTGGCTCGCCGAGTTTCCGCTCGAACATGTCGTCGAAGTCCATGTGGCCGGCGTGGCGCAGGACGCAGATCTCCAAGGCCCGTGACATGCTCGACTTCATGGCACATGCCGTGAGCGCGTGCCCTCGCGCGAAGGCCGTCACGTTCGACGCCTTCTCGCCATCGCTGGCCGCGGACGTGGTGTTCCGGAGCGTCGAGCGGATTCGGGGGGCGCTGTGAGGATCATCCCGGCAGCTGTCCTGGGGCTACTGCTTGCGGACGTCACGATTCCCGCGGGGACGCACCTCCCCATTCGCTTCTTGCAGCCGATCACGAGCGGCCGGGACTCGGTCGGCACTAGGGTGTTGGTGCAGACGATGGGCGCCTGGGTGCAGGACTCGTGCATCGTGCTCCCTCCCTACCTGCGGGCGAAGGGCCGTATCGTTATCTCGAAGGGTGGCGGCGGATTTGGCCGACACGGCAAGCTCGGCCTGCGATTCGACTCGCTCGAGGTGCGGCCCGGCCAGTGGGCGGCGATTGCTGGCATCCTCGATACACTCGAGTACGCCAAGGCCGGCCTGGTCACGGACTCCGGGGTCGTCTCGAGCGGGAAGTCCTCGGTAGTCGGCATCGGCAAGAAGATCCTGCCCGCCGGCCTGGCCGTCGCGACGGAGATTGCGGCGATCCCCGTGGCCCTCCTCAGCGGCTACGCGCTCGTGCATCGAGGGCCGCCGGTCCGCATCCTCGCCGGCGAGGTCGGCGGAGTCCGGCTCACCGAGCCTCTGGTGCTGCCCGGCCCGGACCGCTGCGAGTCGGCCACCGCGCATCGGGAACTGGTGGAGTTGCCGGCGTTGCCGCGATTCGTCCCGCGCTCCGAGAACCGCAAGGGGACCCGCCTCGGCGACCCGGTCAACCTGCTATTGCTCGGCAGTCCGGAGCTGATCGACAGCGCGTTCCGCAGTGCCGGCTGGCTCCGCGCCCAGAAGGCGTCGGTGCTGGCGGTCACGAAGGAAGTGACCGCCGCCATCGCAAGTCGTCCCGCCATCAGTGCCCCGGTCAGCACCCAGTATTTCGAAGGGCGGCCGCAAGATCTCGCCTACGAGCTCGCCGGTCCCAACGTCCGCATCCGCCACCACGTCCGCCTGTGGTTGCTCGACACGCTGGCGCTCGTGTGGGTCGGGGCGGCCAACAAGGACGTCGGGGTGATTTTCAAGCCGTGGAAGCCGCAGGCGACGCACCGGATCGACCCCCACATCGACCGCGAGCGCGACCACATCGTCCGCGACCTAGAAGCGAGCGGGTGCGGCGACCTCGTGGACTACGTGACCCTGCCGGGGGCGATCACCGAGGGGCGCAACGTCTCAGGCCAGAAGTTCGAGACCGACGCCCGCACCGCGGTGGTGCGCCTCCGGCCGTGCGGGCCGCCGGCGCTGCTGCCGTGACCGAGCGGCCGAGCGACCGGGCGCTCCAAGACGACGTGATCCGAGCGCTCGCGGACGCCCCCTATCGGACGTCGCCCGCCTGGCGACAACGCGGCCTGGCCGATCCCGAGCGGATGGAGCGCTACGCTCGATTCCTGGCGCGGCATTTCTACTACGAGCGGATCGTGCATTTTTTCAAGTACTCGCGGGCCCTGGCTCGCGTGACGGGGCGCTGGCCGGAAGCGGTGCTGCACCAGGCCGCGTTTGAGGCCCTCCTGCCCAGCGCGATCCTCGGCAGCCGTGACACGGCACGCGCCGTCGCACGGCTCGTGGTTGAGTATGTCGCGGCGGCGGACGGGCGGATTCCCTATCTCGCCGATCTGCTGCGCTATGAGGAAGCGATGCTGAGCGTCGAGGCGGGTCCGCGGATCTGGCGCGACGTCGAGCCGAGGGACGGCGGGGTCTCGTCCGGAGCCCCGGAAACCGTGGCCGGCACTGTGGTCCTGACCCTGGCCTACGATCTCCCAGTGGTGCTGCCCCAACTCCTGCGGCCGTGGGCCGACGTGCCGCAAGTGCCGATGCGGGCTACGAAGTTGCTTATCGCGCGCTCGCGCCACGGGCGCGTCGCAGTGGCCCGGACCGACGATGTGGTGGCCGCCGTGGTCGACCTCGCCGACGGCAAACGCTCACCGGCCGACCTCGCTCGAGGCGCCGGAGTAGAGATGGCGCAGCTCGCGACGACCCTCCACGGCCTCGTGGAGCTCGGGGCGGTGGGGTTCGCCACGGGGAGTTAGCAGGATCGGCGCGGAGCGCGGGGCCGCGGACCCCGCGTGGCGGGTCGCCGCAGCGGGGAGTAGTTTCGCGCTCATGGCGCCCCGCCCCGAGACCCTTGTTCCGACGGAGCCACCCGTGCCCACGAAGTACGAAAGCGCCGATCTGCTGCTCAAGCTGTACGACCTGCGCCGGGAGCCGATGCTGCGCCGGGCGCGGGCCTGGTTTCGCGAGCGCTTCAACCCTGAGACCGCCCAGCAGGTGCTGGCCGTTTACCGCGGAAAGCAGAGCGCCCCATATCGGATGGTGACGAGCTACTGGAACATGGCCGCCGCGCTCGCGCTCGACGGCGCAATCGACGAGCAGATGTTCGCCGATGTCAACGGCGAGCATGTCATGGTGTATGCGAAGCTGCAGCCGTTGCTCGAGGAGCTGCGCGGTCGGCTCGGGAACCCCCGCTACCTGCAGCACCTGGAGCAGCTAATCCTGCGCATGCCCGACGCTCAGGAGCGGCTCGCCCGCATGCGCCCAGCGCGGGGCCGGCCCGCCGCGACGCGAGCTGCGCGACGGACCAGGTGACCGCCCCCGGCTTCACCCGTCCCGACGCGAGCGAGTACGCGCCGTTCTTGGGCACCTACGTGGCGGAGGTGCCCGCGGGAGACGTCTTGCAGATCCTGGAGGAGCAAGGGCACGGGACGCAACGGCTCCTCGCCGGATTGTCGGAGACGCAGGCTCTGCAACGCTACGCCCCCGGCAAGTGGAGCGTGAAGGAGGTGGTGGGGCACCTCATGGACAGCGAACGAGTGTTCGCGTACCGGGCGTTACGATTCGCGCGCGCCGACGCCACGGCGCTGCCGGGATTTGACGAGCAGGCCTGGGTGCCGGCCGGGCACTTCGACGCGCGCCCGCTACTGGCGCTCGCGGCCGAGCTCGAGCAAGTGCGCCGGGGCACGCTCGCGCTGTTCCGCAGTTTCGACGCGGCCACCCTGGCGCGCCGTGGCACCGCCAGCAACCACGAGATCTCCGTCCGCGCCCTGGCCTACGTCATCGCCGGACACGAACGTCATCATCTGAGGATCCTGCGAGAGCGCTATTGGGGAGGCGCGACGTCGCCAGGGCGACGGGCGGGGGGATGAAGGTCGAGGTTGGGCAGCGAGCGCAGCGTCGCTTGACCCTCACGGCCGAGTACGTCGCGACGTACGCCCGGCTGACGGGCGACTACAATCCGCTGCACTTCGACCGCCAGTTCAGTGCGCGCACGAAGTTCGGGAGGCTCGTGGTCCAAGGCGGCCTCACGACCGGCGTGCTGCACGCCCTCGTCGCAATGGACCTACCCGGCCCGGGCACAGTGTTCTTGAGCCAGAATTGGAAGTTCATCGCCCCGGTCTACATCGGCGATACCGTCACCGCCGAAGCCGAGGTCCGCAGTGTGCATCCGACGAAGCCGGTGTGCCAGCTCGGGATCAAGGTTACACGCCAGGGCGGAGAGACGGTCCTGGAAGGAGAGGCCTGGTGCTACACGTTCGAGGGCGCGAGTAGCCGTACTGCTAGCGATAGCCGGCCGCCTGGAGGTTGAATAATTCCGCGTACAGGCCCCGGCGCGCCAGCAGTTCTTCGTGGGTTCCCTGATCGACGAGCTCGCCCCCTTGCAGCACGAGGATCCGGTCGGCCATGCGCACCGTGGAAAAGCGATGCGAGATCAACACCGCCATTCGCCCGCGCGTGAGCTCAGCGAAGCGCAAGAACACCTCGTACTCAGCGCGCGCGTCGAGCGAGGCGGTCGGTTCGTCGAGGATCAATACCTGGGCGTCGCGCATGTAGGCGCGTCCCAGCGCGACCTTCTGCCACTCCCCGCCTGACAGCTCCACCCCCCCGTCGAACCGCCGGCCCAGCATCTGCTGGTAGCCCTTTTCCAGCCGGCTCGCGACCGTGTCGGCCAGGCTGCGGCGTGCCGCCTCCCGCACGCGGGCGTCGTCGTCCAGCTTGTCGACTTGGCTCACGCCGATGTTCTCCTTGAGGACGAAGTCGTAGCGCACGAAGTCCTGAAAAATGACGCCAATGTTGCTGCGCACGCTGGCCAGATCGTACTCGCGCAGATCGACCCCATCGAGCAGAATGTGGCCTTCGTCCGGATCGTACAGTCGGGCGAGCAGCTTCACGAGCGTCGTTTTTCCCGCCCCGTTTTCCCCCACCAGGGCAATCCGCTCGCCGGGCGTGAACCGGAACGTCAGGTGCCGCACCGCCCATCGCTCGGAGCCCGGGTAGCGGAAGCCCACATCTCGGAACTCGAACCCCTCGCGGACCGGGACGGGCACGGGGCGCGCCCCCGGGGCCGAGGTCACGCGCGGCTGCACGTCGAAGAAGGTGAAGAGATCCGACAGATACAGGCTCTGCTCGAACACCTGGGACACCGACAGCAGGATCCGCTGGATCAGGTCCCGGCTTTGGCGAAACGAGCCGGCAAGGAACGTGAGGGCGCCGATCGTGAACCGCCCCAGCACCGTGAGGTAGATCGTCACGGCGTAGGCGCCGTAGTAGCCGAGCGTCCCTACCGTCACGAACAGGGTGGAGACGATGTTGCGCTTGATGGCGAGCCGCTTGTTGGCGTCGTAGAACTGGCCGGACAGCTTCGCGTAGCGCGCCACCAGGAAGTCGGACAAAGTAAAGAGCTTTACCTCTTTCGCCATCTCATCGGACGCCCCGACATAGCGCAGGTAGTCGAGCAAGCGCCGCTCGGGCGTCCACTGAAACAGCAGGGAATAGCCGAGCGCCGCGTAGTGCGTCTCGCCCAGGAATGAAGGAAGCACCGCCACGAAGAGCAGCAGCAACAGCCACGGCAACTGCAGCAGCAGCACGCCCGCGAGGGAAGCGAGCGTCACCAGGTCCTGCGCCGTGGACAAGAGCAGCGCGATCAGCCCAATGCGGCCCACCGTCTGACGGCGCGCCCGCTCGAGGTGGTCGTAGGTCTCGGCATCCTCGTATTGGGCGAGGTCGAGGGTCGCGGCGTGCTGCATCAGCCGCACGCTGATGCGGTTCGAGAAGAGGTCGCCGAGGAGGCTTTCGAGCAGCGACGAGAGGCGGGCGAGCCCCTCACCCGCGATGGCGATGCCGAGCTCGAGCCCGACCAGGCCCCCGAGGTACCACCAGTTCACCACGCCGCCGCTGGCCCGGATGCGGACCCCGGCGACCACGCCGTCGATGATGAGCTTGCCAACCCACAGCACGGCGAGCGGCACGAACGACCGCACGGCCCGCAGGGCGAGAATCGCCACGGTGTACCCGCGGTGGGTCTCGAAGACCAGCTTGAGGAGCGGTGGGACGTACTTGAGCGCGTCGAGCCGCTCGCTCCAGGTCGGCGGCTTGCCGTCGGGACCCGAGAGCAAGCTCTTGGGCGGCGGGCGAATGCCGTGGGGGGTGAAGCGGGGGGCCGCCACTACCTTAACTTCTCCAAGGGACCGTGCGTCAATATAACCGTATGAAATACCGCCTCCTGGCACGCTATCTCGTGCTCGGCGCGGCGCCCCTCGGGCTGGGGGTGCGGCCGCCCCGATTGCCGCGCCCTGCCGCCGCCTCTGCCCAGCAGCCCGGGCTCAGCGCGCGCGATTCCGCCCTCCACGTCCTGAACCGCCTCGCCTACGGGCCGCGACCGGGCGAGGTAGCGCGCGTGGCGGCGACCGGCGTGATGCCGTGGATCGACCAGCAGCTCGCGCCCGACCGCATCGAGGACGCTGCGCTCGCCCGCCGGGAACAGCAGTTTGAGCTCCTCCGCTACGATCGGGTCGACTTGGCGCGGCTGTTCGTGGGTGCGCAGCGCGAGCGGCAACGCGAGGCAGCGAGCGCCACCCGAGACACGCTCGCGGAACAGCGCCCGTCGCTGCTCGAGCAGCGCGGTCGCCGCCTCGCCGCGGAGCTCCAGGAGCTGGCCGTCGTGCGGGCCGCCCTGTCCGAACGGCAACTGTACGAAGTGATGGTCGACTTCTGGACCAATCACTTCAACGTGTACGCCGCGAAGGGCGCGGACCGGTTCTTGATCCCGGAGTATGTGGAGCGCGTGATCCGCCCCCGAGCGCTGGGCCGCTTCGAGGACCTGCTGGCCGCCACGGCGGAGAGCCCCGCGATGCTCTTCTACCTCGACAACTGGGAGAGCGTCGTGCCGGGCGCCGAACCGCCCGCCCACGCCCGGCTCCGGGCCCGGCCGCGCGAGCCGCTCGAGCCCGATTCGATGCGCCAGCGCGCGCAGCCGCGAATGCCCCAAGGGATCAACGAGAACTACGCTCGCGAGCTGCTCGAACTCCACACCGTCGGAGTCGATGGCGGCTACAGCCAGCAAGACGTGATCAACGTGGCGCGGATTTTCACCGGCTGGAGCATCCGGCCACCGCCGCAGGGCGGCGCATTCGAGTTCCACGAGTGGGCCCACGATTACGGCGAGAAAGTGGTGATGGGCGTGAAGTTCCCCAGCGGCCACGGGATGGACGAGGGACGGCGGCTCCTCAAGCTGCTCGCGACCCACCCTGCCACGATCCATCACGTGAGCCGCCAGCTGTGCGAACGGTTCGTGAATGACCAGCCGCCGGACGGCTGCGTGGACGACGCGGTTGCCGCCTGGACACGCTCGCACGGCGAGATCCGGGAGGTGCTGCGCGCTATCGTCACCTCGCCGGACTTCTGGGCGCGCGCGAACATCCGCTCGAAGACCAAGACACCGCTCGAGTTCGTCGTCAGCGCCGCGCGCGCGCTCGGTGCTGACCCCGACACGACGCTCCGGCTCGCGCAGGTCGTCGCCCGGCTCGGCGAACCGTTGTACCTGCACGTGGCCCCGGACGGCTATCCGGAAACGGAGGCGGCGTGGGTGAACAGCGGAGCGCTGCTCGATCGCATGAACACCGCGGTCGCGCTCGCGGCTGGCAGGCTCCCCGGCGCAACGGTCACGCTGGACTCGCTCGTGCCCTTGACACCGAACCCCGAACAGCTGGTCGCCGCCGTCGACGGTGTGGTGCTGGGCGGCGCGATGTCGGAGCATACGCGGCGTGTGATCCGCGAACAGCTGGCCGACGTGCGCGAGCCCGCTCGGGCGCGCGCCCTCGCGGTGGGGCTCGCGATCGGGGGCCCGGAGTTTCAACGCCAATGACCCGCCCCGGCGCGACGAAAGGGAGCCACCGATGCCGATAACCAGACGCGTGTTCGTGAAATCGGGAGGGCTGGCCTTGTTCAGCGTCGGCCTCGATCCCCTGTTCCTGGCCCGCGCGGCGTTCGCGTCGACCACCCCGGCCGCGCGCGCCGCCGCGCGCCCGGTGCTCGTCTGCCTGTTCCAGCGCGGTGCCGTGGACGGGCTCAACATGGTCGTGCCGCACGGGGATGCCACGTACTACCGGGAGCGCCCCCGGATCGCGGTGCCAGCGCAGGACGTCGTCGATCTGGATGGGTACTTCGGCCTGCACCCGCGACTGGCGGCGCTGAAGCCGCTGTGGGACAACAAGAGTCTCGCCGCCATCCACGCGATCGGCTCGCCGGACGCGACGCGCAGTCACTTCGACGCGCAGGACTATATGGAGTCGGGGACGCCCGGCGTGAAGGCGACGGCTGACGGTTGCCTCAACCGCTACTGCCAGCACGACCGCGAGCACGTCGACACACCGTTCCGCCCCGTCGCGTTCGGGCCCCAGCTCCCGCGGATCCTCGCCGGCACCGCACCGACCCTGGCCATCGATGACCTTCAAGCGTTTGGGCTGCGCGTGCCGCAGGCAGCGGCTCGCGACCGCCTCACCCGAGCCTTCGAGGAACTGTACGCCGGCGCGGCGACGGGACTCTTGTCCGCTTCGTCGCAGGAGGCGTTTCAAGCGGTGCAGGTGTTGCAACGGGTCGATCCGGCACAGTACCGGCCGGCGAACGGCGCGACGTATCCGCGCGGCCGGTTCGGCAAGGCGATGCTGCAGATCGCCCAGCTCATCAAGGCCGACCTCGGGCTGCAGGTGGCGTTCGCCGACGTGACCGGGTGGGACACCCACGTGAACCAGGGAGCGAGCGAGGGCCAGCTGGCGGCGCGCCTCGGCGAGTTCGGGGACTCCCTCGCCGCGTTCGCGCGGGACCTCGGCGAGCGGCTGCGGGACGTCGTGGTGCTCACCATGTCGGAGTTTGGCCGCACAATCCACGAGAACGGCAACGGCGGCACCGACCACGGACACGCCACGGCGATGCTGGTGCTAGGCGGGCCGGTGAACGGCGGCCGCATGGTGGGGCGGTGGCCTGGGCTCGACGTGGCCCGGCGCTTCGAAGGGCGGGATGTGGCGGTGACCACGGATTTTCGCGATCTCTTTGCCGAAATCCTCGCGCGCCACCTCGGCGCCACCAATCTCTCCGCCGTCTTCCCGGGATTCACCGCCGATCCCGGCCGCTTCCCCGGAGCGATTCGGGTTTAGCTACCCGGCGCGCTCTAGGGCGGCGAGCAGCGTATCGCCGTCCCACGCTGCGTCGTGCCGCGTGCCGTTGACGAAGAACGTGGGTGTGCCGTTCACCCCGCTCCGCACGCCGCTGCGGAAGTCCTCCCGCACGCGCGACTCGTGCACCCCCTCGGCGAGCTCGCGCCGCACGCGCTCGGCGTCCAGGCCCAAATCGCGCGCGTACTCAACGAGGTCCTGGTCGTCGAGGGCGAACTGCCGCTCGAACAGCCGATCGTGCATCTGCCAGAAGGCCCCCTGCGCCCCCGCGGCCTCGGCCGCCTCGGCGGCGTGCTCGGCGTGGGGATGCGTCTCCCGCAGCGGGAAATTCCGGAACACGAACCGTAAGCGAGGACCCAACCGATCCTGGAGCCGCTTCACGATCGGGTAGGCCTGCCCGCAGTGGGGGCATTCGTAGTCCCCGTATTCGACGAGGGTGACGGGCGCCGCGACCGGGCCGCGAATGTGGTCGCGGTCACCGACCGGCATGATCAGCGTGGCGGCTGGCTGGCGTTTGCTCACGCGGGGTGCGCGGCGCCGGTCAACTCGTCGAGGGCCCGCAAGATGCCGTCGGCTCCGGGATTGACATCCAGGGGTGAAACGTAACTCCAGCGGATGACCCCGCCACCGTCGATGACGAACAGCGCCCGCTCGGCGAAACCGTCACGTGCCCGGTACACACCGTAATGCCGCGCCACGGCGCCTTTCGGCTCGAAGTCCGCAAGCAGGGGGAAGCGAAGGTTGCGCGCGCCGGCAAACGCGACGTGACACCACACCCCATCCACCGAGAGACCGAGGAGCTCCGCCCCGTAGCGCTGGAATTCGCTCAGGACCTCGTTGTAGAGGGCCATCTGATCGCCGCACACCGGGCTCCAGTCGGCGGGGTAAAAGGCGAGGATGACGGGCCGGCCGCGGAACTCGCGGAGCGAGATGGCGCGATCGGGCGTACTCTGCAGCGTGAAGTCAGGGGCCGCGATGCCCACGGGGAGCGGCCGTTGCGGACTGCCGGTCTTGGTTGCCATGCGCGTGTCCTTTCAGCGAGTGCGGGCGGTGGTTTCCTCGGGGATGATCGTCAGGGTCAGTTTGTCGGCCCGGCGCAGCACCTCGATAGTGGTGCGTTCGCCGATCCGCTCGGTCACGAGCAGCCGGTGCAGGTCGTCGATGGCGGCGACCCGCTTGCCGTCGAACCCGACGATCAGGTCGCCGGTCGCGAGGCCCGCTCGCGCGGCCGGACTGTCCGGTTCGACGCCGGTGACGAGGACGCCCGTGCGCGAGTCGAGCCCGTGCGCCCGCTGCGCCAGGCGCAGCAGCGGCGCCGTTTGGCCCGACACGCCAATCCAGCCGCGGCGGATCTTGCCGTGGCGCAGCAGCTGGCCCGTCACGACCTTCGCCGTGTTGATCCCGACCGCGAAGCAGATGCCCTGCGCGGGGAGGATCACGGCGGTGTTGACGCCGACGACCCGCCCCCATCCGTCGACGAGCGGCCCACCGGAACTCCCCGGGTTGAGTGCGGCGTCGGTCTGTATGACGTCGTCGATCAGCCGACCGGTCACCGAGCGGAACGAGCGGCCCAGCGCGCTCACGACGCCTGCCGTAACGGTGCTCTCGAACCCGAGGGGGTTCCCGATCGCGACGACGAGCTGGCCCACCCGCAGGCTGGCCGAGTCGCCGAGCTCGGCCACCGCGGGGGCGCCCGGCTCGACGCGGACCACGGCCAGGTCGGTATCGGGATCGTCGCCCACGAGCTGCCCGCGGAGCCGCTCGCCGCCGGCGAAGGCGGCGTCGATGCGAGTGGCGCCGTGGACGACGTGGCTGTTGGTGAGGATGAAGCCGTCCGGCGTGAAGGCGAACCCCGAGCCCTGACCGGGCACTTCGCGCCCCGGCCGGCCCCGCCGCTCGACGCGCTGCCGCACCTCGATGCTGACGACGGCCCGGCCGACGGTCTCCGCCGCGCTAATGACGGCCCGAGAATAGGCGTCGAGGACCTGCTGCTCTTGCTCAGCCTCCAGGGTCACGCTTTGAGAACACCGCCCGGTTCCCGAGCGGCCGTACCGCGTGGTCCGTCATATATTTGGCACCCATGGACCTGGCGGGTGCCCTAGCGGTGGTGACCGGCGCGACCGCGGGGATTGGCCGCGCCATCGCGTTCGCCCTGGGGCGGTCGGGGGCCCGACTGGCGATCTGCGCGCGCCAGGCGTCGAACGTCGACGCTACGCTGCGGGAGCTCAAGGCGGCGGGCATCGACGCGGTCGGCATGGCGTGCGACGTGTCGGACCCCGCCCGCGTCACGGCGTTCGCCCGCTTCGTGAGCCTCGAGCGCGGCGCCGCCCGCATCCTCGTGAACAACGCGGGGCTCGCGCACTTCAAGCCGCTCGCCGCGCTCACCCTCGACGAGTGGGATGAAATGATGGCAGTTAACGTGCGTTCGCTGTATCTCGTGACGCGGGCCTTCCTCGCCGGGATGTCGGGAGCCGGCGGCGGGACGATCGTGAACGTCGCGTCGCTCGCCGGGAAGAACGGCGTGGAGGGGGGCACCGGTTATTGCGCCTCGAAGCACGCCGTGCTGGGCTTTTCAAGAGCCCTGATGCTCGAGGTCCGCAAGCAGCTCGTGCGCGTCGTGGCCATCTGCCCCGGATCGGTCGACACCGGGTTCGGGGATCGGGCGAGCCGCCCCCGGGCCAATCGCGACCGCGTCTTGCAGCCGGACGACGTGGCGCAAGCGGTGCTCGCGACGCTCACGGCGGCAGACCGAGCCATCGTGAGTGAGCTCGACATCCGGCCGACCAACCCATGACTCTGCCCGCCCAGCGCTCCCCCGCGGAGGGCCCGAAGGCTCGGTATGCTTGACCCCATTCGGCGGCTCCTCGCCGCGGCGGGCGAGGCCAAGCAGACCAAGGCATTCTGGCAGGCCGCGACTGACATCCTCAGCGAATGGTGCGCGGCGCAGGTCGAGCTGAGCTACAAAGGGCTGAACGAATCCGGCACGGTACGCGCAGGCGGGCCCAGCCAGGATCGGGAGTCGTTGCTCACGGACTATCACGATGCCGACGGGCGCCACGTGAGTGTGCGGTTCCAAGGGCTCCCCGAGGGATTCCCGGCCGACCTGCTCCGCTCCACAATCGAGATCGCGTCGCATCTGGCGGTGATGGTCGGGCGTCGCATCGGCCTGGAGCGCGAGCGGCGGCTGGGCACGTTCCTGGTGGAGTTGTCGCGCTGGCTGCTGGCGGCACCGGAGCGAGACCTCTTGCTCCACTATACCCTCCGCAGCGTGACGACCCTCGTGGAGGGGCAAGGCGCCTACGTGGCGCTCCGCGTGGCAGGGAGCGAATCGTTGCGCGTCGTGTCGACGGTAGGGGAATGCGCCGAGTTCGACGGCTTCGAACTCGGCCTGCACGGCAGTACGACGGGGCGCGTGGTCCGGACGGGCGAGCCCCTTCTCACCAACAACATCCTCGCCGAGCCGGATGCCGTGCACCTGCTCTCGCCCTCGGGGACCGCGCGGGCGGCCATGATCGCGCCGCTCAAGACGTCGAGCGGCGTGGCGGGCGCGGTCGGCGTCGTCCCCTATCTGCAACCCGGGGCGGACGATCCGCCCTCGTTCGGGCTCCTAGACTTGCAGTACCTCGCCGCCGTCGCCGCCTACATCGCGGGCGGGCTCGAGCTCTCGGAGGCCGTGAGCGGGGCCCGGGCCGCGGCCGAGCGGGCCCATGCGATGGTCGATGGCAGCCCGCTGCCGATGGCGCTGGTGGACCGCGAGGGCCGGATTCAACAACTCAACCAGGCGGGCTGTCGCCTGTTCGGCATCGCCGCGGAGGCCCGCGCCCTCGGGACGCACCTCGAAGCGCTCGGCCTCTCGCCCAGCGAGATCTCGCTCCAGGTCGTCCTGGCACGACCTCGGGATGGGGAGCCGTGGCACGGCCGGGTGCTCGTGTCGCAGCCGTCCGGAGACCGCCGCATCTGCGACTGCACCGTGACGGGGCTCTCCGGCGTGGGACCCGACAGCTTGCTCGTGGCGCTGTACGACCGCACCGACGAGCTGCGCGCCCAACGCGAGCTTATCGCGCGCGAGAAGCTTGCGACCGTCGGCGAGATTGCCAGCGGCGTGGCCCACGAGGTGAACAACCCGCTCGCCGCGATCCGCATGGAAGCGGAGCTCTTGGGGCGGGCGAGCCGGGATCCGGACACGAGCACCACCGCGGCGACGATCACGCGCGAGGTCGATCGCGCCGCCCGCATTGTGCGCAGCCTGCTTCGGCTGGCGCGGCGCGCCGATACGGCGCCTACGCGAGTCCAGATGAACGACCTCGTGCACGACGTCGCCGAGATCCGGCGGCGCGTGCTGCGAGCTGAGAGCGTGGACTTCCGGACCGAGCTCGACGATGCGGCGCCCGCGGTCCTCGGCCTGGGCCAGGATCTTCAGCAGGTGGTGATCAACCTCGTGACCAACGCCGAATACGCCGTGCGCGGGCGGACGCCGGCGGTGATTGGGCTGCGCACCCAGGCGCGCGAGGGCTGGGTGCGCATCGTGGTGGAGGACTCGGGACCCGGCATCCCGCGCGAGATCCGCGCCCGCATTTTCGATCCGTTTTTCACGACGAAGAGCCCGGACGAGGGCACCGGACTCGGCCTCGCGATCTGTCAGCGCGTGGTCACCGAGGTGGGCGGCAAGATATGGCTAGAGGACTCCGACTTGGGTGGAGCACGGTTCGTCGTGGAGCTGCCGGCCGCGCCCGAAAGCGTGGAGACGCGGGCGATCGGGTAAGCCTCACCGCCGCGCCGTCTCGGTGGCTCAATGCTCCAGGATGCGCCGGCGGTACACTCCGAGCGTGACGAGCCCGGTGGCACCCAACGCGACGCAGAGCGTGGTGAGTCGCCAGTCGAACGCAAAGCGTGCGGCCCCGACCAACGCCGCCGTGAGCCATGCCGCACTGGCCAGAAAGCCGAGCAACACGACTTCCTTGCGCGCCATGAGGATCCCGAAGACGTACCCCCAGCTGAAACCGCACACGACGAGGAACAGCAGGCCGTGGGGGATCTTCACTGGGTCGATTAGGTTGAGCGCGCCGGCGAAGAAGCAGAACAAGCCGAGCACGGTGTAACTCGCGAGGTGCAACGCCAACGGCAGGGGGACCGTGCCCATGCGGTTGAAGGTCATGGCCCAAAACATAGGCGCTCCCAGAGGGGGACGCTACGTGACCACGCAGTGAGATGCAGGCAACCCGTACCTATCTCGAACTCACGGCCTCGGCGCAGTTCGCGCCGGCGTTCGGAACGTTCCCCGATCTCGTCGTCGAGCGGGTAGAGCGCCCCTCGCCCGAGCTGTACCGCCATTGCTACCGCACGGTGGGCGCCGCCTATCACTGGCGCGACCGGTGGAAGTGGACGGACCAAGAGATTCGCGCCCACCTCGCCCAACCCGAGATCACGCTGCACGTGGCGACTCGCCGCGGGGCACTCGCGGGTTGGTACGAGCTGCGGCGGGTGCCCACCGACGACTCGGTCGAGATTGCCTACTTCGGCCTCGCGCCCGGGGCCATCGGCGAGGGGCTCGGCAAACATTTGCTCTCCTGGGCGGTGCGCGACGCCTGGAGCTTGCGGCCCGCGCGCGTCTGGCTCCACACCTGCACGCTGGACCACCCCCACGCGCTCCCTAACTACCAGAAACGCGGGTTTACGATCTATCGCACCGAACACTACGACGTGGACGTGACGTAACCCGACGCGGCTCGGGTAGTCCCCGCGGCGCCCGGCCGGCCGCGCAGACCGGAGCGACGAGGACTGCGCGCACCTTATCGCTCCCGACCCGGCTCGCTAGATTCCACGACTGTGAACTTCGCCCTCTCCCGCAAACAGAAGCTCCTCATCGCCGGGGCCGTGCTCACGCCGGTGCTCTTGCTCGCGGTCTACACGTGGGCCGTGCTCACCTGGAACTACTCGTCGGGGGAGCGCGCCGGGTTCGTGCAAAAGTTTTCGAGGAAGGGGTGGATCTGTAAGACGTGGGAGGGAGAACTCACCATGGCCCCCATTCCCGGTGTGATCCCGGAGAAGTTCTACTTCACGGTGGGCAATGACTCCGTGGCTGCTCGCATCAACCAGAGCCTCGGCAAGCGGGTGGCGCTGCTGTACCACCAGCACGTGGGCATTCCCACGAGCTGCTTCGGCGATACCGAGTACTTCGTCGTCGACGTGAAGAGCGTGGAATGACGGCGCGCGACAGCTTCGGCAGTCGCGGCGTTCTGACGGCGGGCGGGCGCGCCTTCGAGATCTTCCGCCTCGCCGCGCTCGAGCAGCGCGGCCTCGCCGTGACCCGTCTCCCCTACTCGCTGCGCCTCCTGCTCGAAAACCTGCTGCGCCGCGAGGACGGCCGCACGGTGCGCGCTGACGAAGTGGAGCAACTCGCCCGGTGGGACCCCAAGCGGGCGCCCGAGCACGAGATCGCGTTCATGCCGGCCCGGGTGTTGATGCAGGACTTCACCGGCGTGCCCGCGGTGGTGGACCTCGCCGCGATGCGCGACGCCATGAAGGCGATGGGCGGCGACGCGCGTCGGGTCAACCCCCTGCTGCCCGCCGAACTCGTGATCGACCACTCGGTGATCGTGGACGAGTTCGGGACGGCCACGGCGTTCCAGGTCAACGCCGATCTCGAGTTCCAGCGCAACCGGGAGCGGTATGCGCTGCTGCGCTGGGCGCAGCAGACATTCCAGGGGTTCCGCGTGGTACCGCCCGATACGGGGATCGTGCACCAAGTCAACCTCGAATACCTCGCGCGGGTCGTCTTCACCACCACGGGGAAGACCCCGCAGGCCTACCCCGACACGCTCGTCGGGACCGACTCCCACACGACGATGATCAACGGCCTCGGCGTGCTCGGCTGGGGCGTCGGGGGGATCGAGGCCGAGGCGGCCCTGCTGGGCCAGCCGGTGTCGATGCTGATCCCGCAGGTCGTCGGATTCCGCCTCACCGGCAAGCTCGCCGAAGGGGCCACCGCCACCGATCTCGTCCTCACCGTCACCGAGATGCTGCGGAAAAAGGGCGTGGTCGGGAAGTTCGTCGAGTTCTACGGGCCGGGCATCGCGACCCTGCCGCTCGCCGATCGGGCGACGATCGGGAACATGGCACCCGAGTACGGCGCCACGGTGGGCATCTTTCCCGTGGATGAGGAGACTCTCCGCTACCTCGAGTTCACCGGGCGTGCGCGCGAGCAGGTCGCGCTGGTCGAGGCGTACATGAAGGAGCAGGGCCTCTTCCATTCCGCCGGCGCGCCCGAGGCTGCGTATTCGGACACCTTGGCGCTCGATCTCGCCACCGTCGAGCCGAGTCTTGCGGGCCCACGGCGACCGCAAGACCGGGTGTCGCTGCGCGACCTGCCGCGCAGTTTCCAGCTCGTGCTCCCCACGCTCGCGAAGCCCGTCCCGCCCGCGGCGGCGCCCCCGAACTCGGGTCGGTGGGAGGGGGAGGGCGGCCACGTCGCCACGGAAGTCGCGGCGCCGCCGCATCCACCCACTGCTGTTACCCTCAGCATCAACGGCGTGGACTGCAAGCTGCACCACGGCTCGGTCGTAATCGCCGCGATCACGAGCTGCACCAACACGTCGAATCCGTCGGTAATGATCGCCGCCGGCCTCGTGGCGAAGAAGGCGGTGGAGCTTGGCCTCACCGTGCAGCCATGGGTGAAGACCAGCCTCGCGCCGGGCTCCAAGGTGGTGACCGACTATTTGAAGCAGGCCGGGCTCATGGCCTACCTCGAAAGGCTGCGGTTTCACCTCGTCGGGTACGGCTGCACGACGTGCATTGGGAACTCCGGACCGCTCCCGGAGGCCGTCTCGGCGGCGATCGCCGAGGGCGAGCTCGTGGTCTGCGCGGTGCTGTCAGGGAATCGCAACTTCGAGGGGAGGATCCAGCAGGAGGTCCGAGCGAACTATCTGGCGTCGCCACCCCTCGTCGTGGCGTACGCACTGGCGGGACGGATCGATCTCGACGTGCAGCGAGAGCCGCTCGGCACGGCGACCGACGGCCGGCCGGTGTACCTGCGCGACGTGTGGCCGGCGGCCAAGGAGGTGGACAATGTAGTCCGGTCGTCCATCAAGTCGGCGATGTTCCACAAGGAGTACGGCGAGGTCTTCCAAGGCGACGAACGCTGGAGCGGTCTTCCCGTGCCGGGCGGCGAGCTGTTCGCCTGGGAGCCCGACTCCACCTACATCCGCCGTGCCCCGTATTTCGACGGGATGCCGGCAACGCCCCAGCCCATTCGCGACCTCCGCGGGGCGCGGGTGTTGTGCTGGCTCGGCGATTCCGTCACCACCGATCACATCTCTCCGGCGGGCTCGATCCGCAAGAGCAGCGCCGCTGGCCAGTACCTCATCGCCCACGGCGTCCAGCCGGCGGACTTCAATTCGTACGGCTCACGCCGCGGCAACCACGACGTCATGGTCCGGGGCACGTTCGCCAACGTGCGGCTGAAGAACCTGCTCGCGCCCGGAACCGAAGGGCCGGTGACGGTACACCTGCCGAGCGGCGAGTCGCGGAGCATCTACGACGCCTCCGTCCAGTACCAGGCCGAGGGCGTCCCCCTGCTCGTAATCGCCGGCAAGGAGTACGGGGCTGGGTCGTCGCGCGATTGGGCGGCGAAGGGGCCGCGTCTGCTGGGCGTGCGGGCGGTCATCGCCCAGAGCTACGAGCGCATCCACCGGTCGAACCTCGTGGGCATGGGGATCCTCCCGCTGCAGTTCCTCCCGGCACAGACGCCCGAAACGCTGGGTCTGACCGGTCGAGAAGTGTTCGACGTCGCGGGGCTCGCCGACCTGCTGCGGGAGGGGTTCCCACGCGGCAAGGAGCTCGGGGTCAAGGCCACGCGACCCGACGGCGCGACCACCCAATTTCAGGTCACCGTGCGGATCGACACACCGCAGGAGCTGCTGTACTACCAGCACGGGGGTATCCTCGAGTATGTGCTGCGGCAGCTGCGCGACGCCCCCTAGCCGAGGTCGGGCTTTCCACGTCCCGTCTCACCAACTCCCTGAGCGGCCGCCCGCTCGCGACGATCGCATCCGCGCATCGCCTGAAGACCGCGCTCGCCGCGGCCCGCGCCGACCGCCGTCCCGCGACGGGCCGACGCCGGTGCCGACGCGGGGACTCCCTTAGCTTGCCGGCTTGCGCGAGCTCGACTGTTCCCAGTTGACGAACAGAAACCCGCCAGGCGCGTCGAACTTCGGTTCGCCCGGGCCGGGCAGGATCTGCAGCTGCAGCTCATCGAGCTTGTTCTTCGCGCAATCCCAGCAAGCGAGGGCGAAATCGCCAGCCCGCCGCGTGCGCGACAAGAGCATGACGCGCACCATCGCGTCGTCGGTCACGCGCGTGCCGTTCCGGCTCAGGTGGCCGAACGCCCACAACGCCACCGCACTGTTGATGGTGGGCACGAGCGGCGTGTGCACGCCGGTATTGCCGTGATAGTACAGCCCCAGGATCACACCGCCGAACCGCGGGTGGTGGGGCACGTCCTTCGTCTGCACGCGGTCGAGCACGAGGTTCCAGCGGGCGCCATCCTGGGTCGTGAAGTCGGCGACCCCCTCGACCGAGTCGCGCACGGCGCCCTTGTCCCTGGCCGTGAAGGTGAAGCTCCCGGAGATCGGCGCGACGTTGTTGGAGTACGGCCCGTTCTTCACTTGCGACTCGAGCCCCTCCCGCTCGTCACCGAACTGCTCGAGGATCGGGGCGGCGCTGTCGGGGAAGGGAAACGCCCCCGGCAGGATCTGGATGACTGGTCCGCCGCCCGTGACCCGGATCGCTCGCACCGGCTCCGCCGACGCGCGCCCCGCTTCCGGTGCGGAGGCGCCGTAGCCCGGCCGAGCGGGACTCGTCGCGCTCACGACTTTGAGGCGCGTGTCCATGCCGAGCTTCTTGTGCGAGTCCTGCCCCACCGGACAGTAGACGTCATAGGTCCCCGGCTTGAGGGTGACGGTCAGGGCGGCCGTGGCGCCGGGCTGGATGACTGCGGCCTCCTGCTCGATGCCGTTACCCTCCACCTCGACGGCGTGAGGGATGCTCCCGGCATTGGTGATGGCGAACGTGACGGCCCCGGCCGTGACGGTGGCTTGGGACAGCTCCACCTTCCACTCGGACAGCTTGACGTTGACCTGAATCGGGTCGGTCGTCGACCGCCGCATGGGCGCGGCGCCGACAACGAGGGCCGCGAGCAGCAACCCCGCGACGTTTCGCATGGCAACGTGGTATCTCCCGGTCATGAGCGATCTTCCTCCTCCAAGGGTGCGACCCCAGAATGGGGCTGTCCCGGAGACCTCATCGCCCCCGGCCTTATTCCCCCGGGAATAATCCGGGACCCGGCGGAGTCCACCCCTGAAGGCGTCCCGCGACACTGAGGAACGGGTTTGGAGCCGACCGAGCTCGCGCGCTTCGAAGCCGTCGTGTTGCCGCACCTCGATGCCGCGTACACGCTGGCGCGCTATCTGACGCGCGACGACCACGACGCGCAGGACGTGGTGCAGGACGCCTACCTGCGCGCACTCAAGTACTTTGGCGGGTTCCGCGGAGCGGCGAGCGGCGAGGGTCGCGCCTGGCTGCTCGCGATCGTGCGCAACACGGCCTACACCTGGCGGCGCCGGCAGCGGAGTGAAGGGAGCAGTGCCGAGTTCGACGAGCAGCTACATAGCGAAGCGGTGGCCGACGACCATCCCGAGGCGGCGCTACTGCGCGACGCGGCGCGCGAGTCCTTGCACGCCGTCCTCGACCGGCTGCCACCCGAGTTTCGGGAGGTGATCGTGCTGCGCGAACTCGAAGGCCTGTCGTATAAGGAGATCGGCGAGGTCACGGGCGTGCCGGTCGGCACGGTCATGTCCCGGTTATCGCGCGCGCGCCGCAGGTTGCAGCATGCGCTGAGCGCAGAGCGGGAACGCTGACATGTTGCACAGCGAGCTAGAACTGCAGCTGGACGCCTATCTCGATGGTGAGCTCGCGGCGGGAGAGGCGCGCGAGGTCGAGGCGCACCTCCGCGAATGCGGCGATTGCGCCCGGTTGCGCGACGCCCGCCTGGCGCTGAGCGCGGCGATCCGCCAGCAGGTCCCCGCCTTGCGGGCGCCGGACTCGCTGCGCGGTCGCGTCCGCGCGGCCGTGCGCGCCGCGGGGGCGACGCCGACCCATCGCCGCGGCGTCCCGCCGGTCGCGTGGGGGGGGCTCGCGGTTGCCGCCTCCCTCGCCGTCGTCGCCGCGGGAAGTTGGCGACTCGCGCAGCACCGGGCCGCCGGGACCGCCGTCAGCGACCAGGTCCTCGCGAGCCACGTGCGCTCGCTCATGGCGGGACCCGGGCACCTGACCGACGTGTTGTCCTCCGACCAGCACACGGTGAAGCCGTGGTTCAACGGCAAGCTCGACTACTCGCCCCCGGTCTACGACTTCTCGGGGCGCGGCTTTGCGCTACTCGGCGGCCGGCTCGACTACGTTGGCGGCCGTGCCGTTGCGGCACTCGTCTACAGCCGGCGCCAGCACATCATCAGCGTGCTGGTGTGGCCGGCCGACCGCGGGCCAGGCGGCGCTGGCGGCACGACCACCCGGCAGGGCTACCACCTGCGGCACTGGACGACGCGGGACTACACTTACTGGGTCGTATCGGATCTCGGCCCGGCCGAGCTGGACGAGTTCGCCGCCTTGCTGCAACGAGGGGACTCGGCCGCCGCGCCGCGGACCTGAGGAAGACAGCGCCACGACGGCAGCGTGGGGCCACCAAGGACCGCCGCGCCACACCCCGGCGTTTTGAACTCTGATCGAGGTGAGGCGTATACACTGTGGGACCGAGCCCGACCGGCCCGCACTACGGGCGGCGCGCTCGCGTTGGCAGCCGGCTCACCGATCACTCGGATCAGAGGGACGAGCGATGCGTCTTGCCAAATCGACGGTTGTGACAGCCTCCCTGCTCGCCGGCTGTGTGGCGCCCCCGACGGGGCGATTCCAGCCGCCTGGGGATGTGGATCCCGTCGCCGCCCGCTACATCAATCCGGGAACCCTCACGGCGTTGCCGGGCTTCACCCACGCGGTGCGCATCGGCCCGACGGTTTATGTATCGGGGGAGATCGCGCTGGACAGCACGGGCCGTCTCGTGGGCCCCGGGGACTTGCGGGCCCAAGCTACTCAGGCCTTCGCGAACCTGGCCACCGTCCTCCGAATCGCCGGGGCCACTCCAGCCGATGTCGCGAGACTGACGGTCTACGTTGTGCATTACTCACCCCGCGACCTCGATATCATCCGCGCGGCGGCACCGGATTTCTTTCCGCAACACAACCCACCCGCTGGCATAGTGGTGGGCGTGCAGGCGCTGCCGCTAGACAGCCTGCTCATCGCAGTAGACGCGACGGCGGTCGTGCGCGCGCTGTTCCACCCGCGGAACGGGCCAAGCCTTCGCTGACGCCCCGCCAGGTTCCCTCCCCCGCGGGGACCGGGTGCTCGCGGCGCGAGCGGCGTGGCGCGCCGAGCAGCGACCATCGCGGCTCTCGTCACGCGCCAAGGGGAACGTCCGCTGAACTCTCTTCTCAGCTTGTCCGGCGCGGCGGCTCCCGCGGTGGCGCACCGCTAGGCGCCGGGGGCCCCCGGTTTCTCTCGCGCGACGGTGGGCGTGGCGAACGCGGGCCGCACGATCGTGGGCAGGCCCAGATATTCCCGGGCGCGATTCAAGGCGTCGTCGATGTTGCCGTGGATGTTCTCCTCCCCCAGCTCCTCGTAGAGACCGGACCGCTCGAGGGCGACCACCGGCTGCGCGTGAACGTCGGAGAGCAGGACCAGCGATCCGCGGCGACGACTCCGCGCCACTAGGTCGCGCAAGGCGTGGAGGCCGGTCGAGTCGATGGCCGGCACGTGCCGCAGCCGCAAGATCAGCACTTTCGGGCGGGCGGCGATCCCCTCGAGCCGGTCCCGCAGCGTTTCGGCGGCGCCGAAGAAGAACGGCCCATTGATCTCGTACACCTCGACCTCGGGGGGCACGGCGCGCCGGCGCACGGCGTTGGGATCGCTCTCGAAGTCGTCCGCCGGATCGCGGAGCTCGTGCGTGATCGCGCTGATGTTGGTCACCTCCGCCATGCGGCGCATGAAGAGGAACGCCGCGAGCACCATGCCCACCTCGATCGCCACGGTGAGGTCCACGAGCACGGTGAGTAGGAAAGTCGCGAGCAGCACGGCGACATCGCTCTTCGGCGCTCGGAACTCGGCCCGGAACGTGCGCCACTCGCTCATGCCGTAGGCGACCACGACAAGGATCGCGGCGAGAGTCGGCATGGGGATGAACGCCGCCCAGCGGCCCACGAACAGGGTGATGAGCAGGAGTGTCGCGGCGTGTGTGATGCCGGCGACGGGCGTGCGCCCGCCGTTTCGCACGTTCGTGGCCGTGCGCGCGATCGCTCCCGTCGCGGGGATTCCCCCGAACAGGGGCGAGGCGATGTTCGCCACTCCCTGCGCCACGAGCTCCATGTTCGAGCGATGTCGGCCGCCGATCATGCCGTCCGCCACCACCGCGGACAGCAGTGATTCGATGGCGCCGAGCAGAGCAATAGTAAAGGCCGGCCCGATGAGGCCCGGCAGCACGCTGAGCGACAGCGGAGGCAACGCCGGCGCCGGTAGCGCAGCCCGGACCGCCCCGAACCGCGTGCCGATCGTTTCCACCGGTAGATGCAGGACGCGAGCCAGCAGCGCGGTCACGATGAGCGCCACGAACGGGCTCGGGATGCGTCGGTTGAGCCGCGGCCAGCCGACAATGATGACGAGGGCGACGCCCGCGACCAGCACCGCCCAGGGGTTGAAGGACTGGAAGTGCCCGGCCATGGTCCGCCACTTCCCGATGAAATCGGCGGGGACGGTGCCCATCCTGAGGCCCAGGAAGTCTTTCACCTGCCCGATCGTCACGGGATAGGGGATGAACTTGATCGCGCCGCCGAGCCGCGCGAGCCCGAACCCGACGAGGATCACGCCCGCCATCAGCGTCGCGACGGCGAGGCCGTCCACCCCGTGCCGCTGCACGATGGCGTACACGATCACGACGAAGGCGCCCGTCGGCCCGCCGATCTGAACGCGGGAACCGCCCAGCGCCGAAATGAGAAAGCCCGCGACGATCGCCGTGTAGAGTCCGCGCTCGGGCGTGACGCCGCTCGCGATTGCAAAGGCGATGGCGAGCGGCAGTGCCACGATGCCGACAATCACCCCCGCGCCCACATCGGCGAGGAGCTGCTCGCTAGTGTAACCGCGGAGCGTGGTGACGAGCTTCGGGACGAGCGATTCCACCTTCCCTCCGGCCGTGCGACCGGGAGGGAATTTACGACGCGGGGCGGTGAGCGCGTACCCGGCGCCGGCCGCAGCGTCTCTTACACCTACAGCGTCCTGAGCCCGAGCAGGTGATCGAGCGACAGTGCTCCCGGCCCCGTCAACGCGAGCGCCACGGCAGCCACGATCAACACCAGGTTGTACTCGTAGCCCCCGTCTTGCACGAAGAATCCTTTGGGGCCGTGCACCTTCGCGATGGCGACCCCCATCGTGGCGAGCACCAGCAGGCCAGCCACCCTCCGGTGACGGCTACCCCCGTCCAGAATCGCGCCGGCCGCAACCCCAGACTCCCGAGGAATCCACTGGCGGCCGTGAAGCCCGGCCCGCCGAATAGCCCGAATGCCTTTTGCGCGCCGTGTCCTAGGAATACCGCCGCGAGGGTCAAGCGCAGCGCCAACAACCCCACATCGTGCAGCATGGCAACCTCTCCTTGGTTGATTACTTCGAATTCGAGATACTTCATACCAAACACCCAAAGAAACATTCACCCCCCGCCGCAGGTTCCGAGAAGTGTGAAACGGCGCTCTCCAGCCCCGCTCGCAATTGAACGGGCGCTCCATCTCTGGGTCGTGCTAGCCCGGGCGTTTGACGCGGTAGAGCGTCACTCCCGAGCCAGTATCGCGCGCTTCGGGCTTGGCACGACCGAGTTCGGCGTGCTGGAGGTGCTATACCACAAGGGGGAATTGCCGGTATGTGAGGTGCAGCGGCGCATTTTGGTTGAAAGCAGCACAACGACCTACGTCGTGGACAAGTTGTGCGCGCGCGGGCTGGTACGACGTCGTCCCAGCCCGTGCGACCGGCGGATTACCCTGCTCGGGCTCACTCCCCTCGGGCGGCGCCTCATCGGGCAGATCTTTCCACGCCATGCGGCCGCGATCCGGCGCGCGGTCGCCGCTCTCCCAGCGGGCGCACAGCGTCAAGCGGCGCGACTGCTGCGCGCGCTCGGGCGCGGGGCGGCGAGGCGACTCGAGGAGCGGGAGCCCGGGCACGGTCAGCGCGAACCGGACCGCCGAGCGTGACGACGTGACGAGCGCTGCGTCGCCGCTCGGTGCAGCTGCTCAGCCGGTGGCGCTGACGATCCTCACGTGATTGCTCGACGTGGCAACCCAGCGGGAGGCTGGATCGGGGCCGGCCCGGGTTGTCGTGCTTTCCACGGTGGTGAGGCTGACCTCCAGCGCTCGAGCGACCGGCGACCGAGCCTAGAGCCCCTGCCGGAACCGCAGGCCCAGCGTCCGGTACCGAAACGGCTCGCTCGCTCCGTGTGCCGCGTTGGATGCGGCGCCACTGTTCGTGATCGAGCCGACGAGCGCGATTTCGTTGTCCGCCCCCCAGGCGCGCGACAGCGAGAACCCGGCGTGCCATTCCACCTGGTGCGCGAAGCCCTCGGACACCTGTTGCGACCCCACGCCGCCATCCCCCAGGAATCCCCAGCGACTGCGCTGCCAGGCGTACACCAGGCGTGCCTCGACGATCGAAAAGCGGTCCGGGTTGAAGTACGGCGTGACAACGCCACCGGTGCGACTCTTGCGATAGCCCATCACCCGGGCGTAGGGGCCGACCTGGAGGCCCGGGAGGACTCGGCCAAGGACCGCCGCGACCGCGGCAAGGCGCCGATTGCCATCCGACAACCACGTCGCGTTCGCGCCTCCCGAGAGAGACCAGCCTCCCCCTGGCGAGACGTCGATGTTCAGGTCGACGGCGTCGAGGGTGAGCGAGGTGCGCATCAACGCTGTCGTCTCATCAAAGGGAGTGCGGGCGTACGAGACGCTCACCGCCGTATAGCGCCCGGGGCGGAGCCCGAGGCCGAGCTGCGCCGTGAGGGTCGTGCGGGCGGGGAGCAGGACCCGGACCGCGCCCGTGTCCCCGGGCACAACCCGCCGCCCGCCCAGCCCCGCCCGCAGGACGGCCCCATGTCCCAGCGCCCCGATGACGTAGCCACCGGCTCCGTAGCTCGTGCCATCACCTAGCAGATCGGTCGCGTGCCGCCAGCCCGCTTGCAGCGTCCCGCGCAGGTCGGAGCCGAGCGAGGCGGTGACCGTCGCGTCTTGCGCGACGAACTGGTTGTGGTCCGAGTCGCTCGCGTCGTCCACGCTGGTCCCCACTTGCGGACGAAACGCCGCCCGCAACGTCCGTTCGAGCTCTCGGGCAGCACGGTCCCCGGGGGCGGCCGCGCGGGCACGGGCCGCGAACGATTCGGCGAGGGTCAGCTCACCCTTCCAGTAGAGGGTCTGCGCGAGCCCAAGCAGCAGTGCCGGATCTTCGGGGTGATAAGCGAGCGCCGCGCGCCACAGGCGTTCCGCGCGGTCCAGATCTCCGGCCCAGGCCACGGCCTGGGCCCGCCCCGCCAGGGCGTCCGCCCGCTCCGGGGGCCGCGCGAGCACCGAGTCGTACAGTGCCTCGGACGCAGCGGTGCGTCCGCTCCATGCCAAGACCCGCGCGTGGTCGACCATAATGTCCCTGTCTTGCGGGACGAGCCGCCGCAGGCGGGCGAAGCGCGCGAGCGAGCGCGACAACTTGTTGTCCCAACTGTCGAGCACCGCAAGGCGGTACAGGGCACGCTGGTTCAGGGAATCGGCGGCGAGCACTCGCTCGTAACCCGCCCGCGCGGCGGTGTAGTCGCCGCGACTGAACGCCTCCTCCGCCTGCGGCAGCTGAGCGACGAGCGCACGCGCTAGGAGCGCTGCGGCGATCGCCAGCGTACCGCCCCGCGTCACCAGGATCCCCACGCGTCGCGCATCGCGGCATACGCGGGCTTGAGCTGCTCGTGCCACCGCGGTACCTCCCAAGTCGGCCAGACGAAGGTCTGGTTCGCGGTGAGCCAGGTCGTCAGCGCGTCCGCCCGCCCCACTGCGGCGACCGCAAAACGAAATCCGTCGGTCACGGCGGTCTCGAAGGTCCCCCCGCCCCGGTACCGCAGCATCACCCGCCGTGCCGAGGGATCGGTGACGTTCAGCAATGCCCAGGGGAGCCGCACCTCGATGAGTCGGGCGCGGCGATCGAGATACCAATCGGCGAGGCTCGACTCCGCCGCCCGGCCGTAGCGCAAACGGCCGCGATTGAGCCCGCGCGCCGGGTACGTCCGACCGTCGCGCCCGATGCGCCAGCGGTTCGTCGTGATGAACAGTGAATCAAACACGCCGTCCCGGCCGACCCGGTCCACCGTCGCCGCCTCGTTGTAGAGGCGATCGAGCGCCGTCGGTCCCACATCCGGCCGCGGCCCGAGGAAAGGGTTATACCACGGGACGACCAGCAGCTGCGCGTCAGTCGTGTCGGTGAGCACCAAAGCGAACTCGAACCCCGCCACCCCGGTCGACGCCGGCTCGGCCACGTCCGGCAGCCGAAACTCCCCGCGATCTCGCCGGTAGGTATCGATTCCGATGACGTAGCGTGCCGCAGCGAAGTTCACCCCTTCTAGCGCCACATACAGATAGGACGGGTCGGCCCCCACGCGCAATGCGAGCGTGCCGTCACGGGCCAGCTCGGCGAGGGCTCGCCAGCGAGCGGCGTCGCCCCCGAGCTCCGCGGTCGAATCGAGCGGGCCGGCATACTCGCCCAGTAGCCCGTAGTGCTGCTCCGCATCCTCCACATTGTGCCACAGCCGGGTCCGCTCCGTAGGCACCTCGAGATCGATGGTCACCCAGGTGTGCTTAAACCACTCGTCGAGCCAGGCGAACAAGATGCCGCCCGCGGCTCCAGCCTCGCGCACCTCCCGCGTGAGGCGGGCGTCGAGCTGGGCCATGGCGCGCTCGTCGAGCCCGCCGTGGTTCAGGCCCTCCGGCTGTAAATGCGACACCCCCCGGGACGAAGGCACCCCGTATTCGGCAATCAAGAGCGGCCGCCCCACATGATGGCGCTGCAAGTCGCGCAGGTAGCCGAAGTAGTGCGACGGGCCCTCCGCCGAGCGTGCTGCCCCATAGACCGAGTCGAGCCCGATGAAGTCCGGGTAATAGGGGTAGACGTGGTAGGAGGCGAAGTAGCCGGCGACGTTCGCCGGCGTCGTGTGCACCAGCATCGCATCGAGCGACTCGCGATCATTGTCGTATTCCTTGAGTCGGGGGTTCGGCGGGAAGCCGTAGAGACGGCGCAGCCGCTGCTCCTCCTCGGCGGCTGGCTCGGTCGGATGGTGCAGGGGATCGAGAGTGGGCCAATTGGTGTACGCGATAGGCCGCTGGGCGTGGTAGGCGTTCCATTCGTAGCTCAACAGGTAGTCGCATTGCTCCGCCATCCAGACGTCGGCGGCCGTCCCTCGCTCGACCGTTAGGAACCGCCCGGCGTATGTCGTGCGATCGTGGTGGCGGTTGTAGGCCTCAATCGAGGACGGCTCCCACTCCCGACCGAGGATGTACGCCAGCGCGTGATCGGAGACGTCCACGTCGTAGCGTCCAAAGGCGTGCCCGGGGCGCGCCGCGATGCGGGCGTGGCCGTGCAGCAAGTCCACCACTCGGCGCATCTCGGCCTGGAACTCCTCCTTCCATGTGACGCGGTCGTAGTCGTCCTTCGGCGGCAGCTCGGTCCACACGCCGTGCAGGAGCCACAGCCCGCGATCGGGGTGCGCGTCGTTCCAGCGCTTCAGCGCGCGGTAGAATGCTGGCGGCAGGATCGTGTACAGGCGAACCGCGTTCGCGTTGGCCGCGGCGATGAGCTCGAGCCAATGTCCGTAAGTGGAGTCGTCGGTGGGAAACTCGGTGGCGAAGTGGCCAGGCAGCGCTGCGCCGAGATTGATGCCTCGCACGTAGAACGGTCGCCACTCGCCGCCGGTGCGGATCTCGAAGCCCTCCCCGGCCGTGCGGGCGGGCACTGCCGGCTCTAGCGGCCGAGGCGCCGGGGGTAACGCCAGGCTGTCGGCACTACCCGCGGCGAGCAACTGCTGCTCCACGTCGGCGTAGCCGGGGGCGAGCCGGAGGGCCTCCTTCCAGGCGGCGACCGCCCGATCGCGCTCGCCCAGGCGGATCCGCGCCAGGCCCAAGCCGTACCAGGCGTCGGCATCCCGCGCGTCGGTCGTCAGCGCACGGCTGAAGTACTCCGCCGCCGCCCCGGCGCTATCCTGGCGGAGCAGCACGAAACCCAGCCCGACTCGTGCGGCGTGGTCGCCGACACAGAGCGAGTCAGCCGCCCTAAAGCCAGCCGCGGCGTCACCCACGGCGCCCCGCCGGTACGCCTCCCACCCCCGGCTCGTCTGCTCAGCAGCGAGGGGAGCGCTGGGGCAGGGGGCGGGCACTTGAGTGCCGAGAGCGGCTAGCAGAAGGAGCATGGGTGGGTGGCACAAGAT
>WNFJ01197986.1_pt2 | contig 37230 bp, 19 predicted proteins | sample 5400461 | NCBI WGS metagenome assembly WNFJ01 (sample SAMN13153349, study PRJNA577476) | soil metagenome | isolation source: 115 cm saprolite on Douglas fir-dominated hillslope | place: USA:California | collected 2013-09-17
CTCCTGTCAAAGATTGGCGGAACATCATGGGCGGGGAGCCCGAATGCAGGAGTCAGCGAAAACCGATCTCCCACAACCCACAACCGCTCGATGCCGATGAGTGGGCCGTCATAGTGCTGGACGTATCCTGTAAACGCGAGGCGCTGGGGCCTGGGAGAGAATACAACGGCCGCGTAATACGGGCTGCCCGAGCGCAAGCGGAACAGATCTGAGATCTGGCGGTCCACTTCTTCGTCGTGTCCGCTCGGCCTGGGGGACGAATCCAGTCCGGGATGGGTGTGCACCCAGATGGCTATGGCGTCCATGGCCTCCGCCTGGCCGAGAAACGGAACGTAGCCTTCCGACGCAATGGAGAGGTGATCGCCGCCCCGGCGCATGTAGGAGGACCCGGTCACCCAGAGCATCCCGCGGGCGAGAATCCGTATATCGCCGTCTGCTGTGGGAACGATGTTGGCCAGGAGGACGCCGGCGGTTTCCACCGGGAGCCGGGCGACGGCATCGATCTCGTCTGCAAGCTGGCCCGGCAGAACCAAGGTTGCTTGCGGGGTTACATTTTGGCGCAACGTTCGAGCTCCTTGCGGATAAGTGCGAGAAAACTTTCGAGCGAGTCCGTGCCGGCGTGCCACTGGCCTGGATTGAAATGCCGCGACCAGCGCTGCCATGTGCGGCCCACGTGGTACTCCATGACGTCCGTTGCCGGCACGGAACGCCCATCGCGCAGGCGAACCGCGGGATCAAACCACCACATATCGGGTGGTACATCCGGAAACCCAGGACTCAGGCGGAGCAACAGGTCGGCCTTGGCCCGATCGTATCCCGCGGGCAGCACGTAGCCGGGAATTACAACGCAGGTGAAATTTGCTTCCGATGCGACGGAGTACTGGAGTCCGCGCTCGGCAAGACACGTTATTTCGGAATTAGGGAGGGTCATGTTAGTTATTACCCGGATTGATCTGAGCGGGCGCGGTGAAGAAGCGCTTGCCGTCACGAATCTCGACAACCTGGTCGTTTGCGATTTTCAGGTCAGTGCCGCCAGGCACGACTTCAAACAAATCCCGATCTGGGCCGATAGGAGTCGGCGGGATTTGGCGGATCTGTGCTCCGGTCAATTGTGACTGGGTGACGGTAAAGTGCGCCCGATCAATCTGGATGTGGAATTCATGTGGCTTGGGCGCGTCCTTCGGCGCGTTCGCTGGTGCGGCGTGGTTCATGGGAAAAACTCCTTGTTGGTACTACGGTATCATGATACCAAAGCATCTAGGTACTTGACAACCAAAATATCTTGGTGCAGTATAAGCGATATGAAGCCAGTGAAGGCCATGACCATCCGTCTTTCAGCCGAACAGGCAGATGCCTTGGAAACCGTTGCCGCCGTGGAGTCTATGCCGGTTTCAGAAGTGATTCGTGCCGCCATTGCCGAACACATCGACAATCGGAAAAACGATCCGGCGTTCCAGGACAGCCTGAAGGATCGGCTCGAAAGGGCGAAACGCCTCCTCTTCTGCGCCGTCCTGAAAAGAAATCGGTATGGATGGCCAAGGATTCAGAGCCGGGAGTGCGTTTAAGGACTTAACGACGAGGGCGAAACGCGTTATCGCCTGCTGGGACGACCCGCAAAGAAAGGCTGAGCCGATGAAAGAACGGGAAGGCAGGATATATCTATCTGCCACCGACCTGGCAAATCATCTTTCATGCCGCCATCTCACCGCCCTCGATCTTCAGCTCGCCAAAGGAGAAATCGGGGAGCCGTCCTGGGATAACCCTCATCTTCGCACGCTCCAGCAGCGGGGCTTTGAACACGAAAAGGCCTATGTATACCACCTTCGCTCGCTGGGACTGAGTGTCGTTGATCTTTCGGGCGAATCTGAAGCGACAGCCATCGAAGCAACGTTGGCCGCGATGCAAGGCAGGACTGATGCGATTGTTCAGGCCAGCCTGGCCGGTGGGGACTGGAGAGGGCGCGCTGATGTGCTGCTGCGGGTGGAGCGGCCGAGCCGTCTAGGAAATTGGAGCTACGAAGTCTCAGACTGCAAGCTGGCTCGGGAAACCAAGGCTGAGACCATTCTTCAGCTCTGTCTCTACTCGGACCTTGTGGCAGAACTGCAGGGTACAACGCCGGAATCATTTCACGTCATCCGGCCGAATGTCGGCTTCGCGCCGGAATCGTATCGCTTTTCAGCCTTTGCAGCGTACTACCGCACCATCAAGGCCAGCCTGGCCGCCGCCGTGCGGGCGGGTTCGTCCGGAACATACCCGGAGCCGGTCGCGCACTGTGATATTTGCCGGTGGTGGAAGGAATGCGACTTCCGGCGCCGTCGCGATGATCACCTCTCGTTCGTCGCCGGCGCGTCCAAACTGCAGCGCAAAGAGCTGGTGATTCAGGGAGTACCGACCCTCGAGTCCCTGGCAAAGGTTCCTCTCCCGATCCCCTTCAAACCGGCGCGGGGCGCGCGCGAGGGCTATACGCGCATCCGGGAGCAGGCGCGGCTGCAGCTCGAAGCCCGCACAGAGGGCCACCCGAAATTTGAATCGCTCAGCATTGAGCCTGGAGAAGGACTGTTCCGGCTCTCCTCCCCTTCAACGGGCGATATTTTTCTTGATTTCGAAGGCGATCCCTTTGTTGAAGACGGCGGGCGTGAATATCTTTTCGGCACGCTGACGGCAGACCCCAAGGGAAACCTCGACTATCGATGCCGCTGGGCGCTGGACCGGGCCCAGGAACGGGCTGCGTTCGAGGAGTTCATCGACATGGCGTTCGCGCGGATGGCTCGGTTTCCGGACTTGCACATTTATCACTTCGGATCGTACGAGCCCGGAGCCATCAAACGGCTGATGCTTCGCTACGCGACGCGGGAGGAGGAAGTGGATCGCCTCCTGCGGGGTGAAGTATTCGTCGATCTGCACCTCATCACGAAGCAGAGCGTCCGGGCGAGCGTCGAGGAGTATTCGCTGAAGGAGATGGAGAAATTCTGCGGTTATGTGCGCAAGGTGGCGCTGCGCGAGGCAAACCAAGCGCGACATTTCGTTGAGCACCAGCTGGAGCTGAACGTGTCACCGGCGATCACGGACGAAGCGCGACGGCTCGTGGAGGGCTACAACGAAGACGATTGCCGCGCGACGGAACGCCTTCGCCACTGGCTCGAGGGTCTCCGGGGCAAACTGGTAGCAGGCGGAATGGAAGTTCCCCGTCCTGCATTGAAGGATACGTCTCCGAGCGATGAGGTCACCGCTCACCAGCGCCGGGTGGCCGCGTTGTTTGAGGCGCTGACTCACGGTCTGCCGGAGGAGCTGAAGGAGCGAAACCGCGACCAGGCGGCGCGCTGGCTTCTCGCGCACGCGCTGGACTGGCACCGGCGCGAGGAGAAGGTGAAATGGTGGGAGTTCTTCAGCATGAAAGACCTGTCCGAGGAAGAGCTCTACGACGAGAAGAGCGCGGTTGCCGGACTGACTCATCTGCGGCGAATGCCGAAGACGAGCCCGAAAGAAAGGGCTCCCATCGATCAGTACCACTATCCCTTGCAGGAGTGTTCGATACGGGAGGGCGACACTCTTTACACGCTGGACGAAGAGAAGTTCGGCGAGGTGGCGGCCGCAGACCCGGTTGCCCGGACGTTTGACGTGAAAAAACCCATTAGGCTCGACGCCTTGCATCCGAGCTGCGTATTTGCGCATACCCGTTATTCGACCAAGGAGCAGTCGGGATCCATCCTTAGGCTGGCGAATCGGATCGTCGCGAATGGCATCGACGGTCGCGGCGCCTATCGGGCGGCGCGCGATCTCCTGCTCAGGAACGCGCCGCGCCTCGTCGCGGGGCAGACATTGGAGCGGAGCGACAACGAGACTGTGGTGCAGGCGGCCTGTCGTGTCGGCCTGGCACTGGATAACTCCGTTCTTCCCATCCAGGGGCCGCCGGGTGCGGGCAAGACTTTTACCGGGGCGCGGATGATCTGCACGCTGGTGAGTCAGGGGAGGAAAGTGGGTGTAACCGCCGTCAGCCACAAGGTCATCCGCAAGCTTCTGGAGGATGTCGCGAAGGCCGCTCGCGATATGGGAGTGGCCGGCGTGCACTGCGCACACCGGAAGGAGACGGCTGATCCGCACAGCCGGCCGGTAGCCGAGATCGATTCAAACGGCGAGGCGCTGCAGAGCCTGCGGAGCGGTGCCGTCAACGTTCTGGGGGGCACTTCCTGGCTTTGGAGCAGGGAGGAATTCGTGGAGTCGGTGGACGTTCTGTTCGTCGATGAGGCGGGCCAGATGTCCATAGCGAACGTTTTAGCGGTTGCGCCGGCAGGAAAGAATCTGGTGCTGCTGGGCGACCCGCAGCAGCTGGAACAACCGCAGCAGGGCAGCCACCCGGAGGGCTCCGACATTTCGGCGCTCGCCCACTTGCTTGAGGGTAGAAGGACGATTAGCGATGCCCAGGGCCTGTTTCTTGCTGCAACGTGGCGTCTTCAGCCGGCGATATGCAGATTCACGTCGGAACTGTTTTATGAGGGACGGCTCGTCTCGCTTAACGGTCTTGAGGGACAGAATATTGAGGCATCTGCGCCCTTCCGCAACGCCGGCCTGTGGTTCGTCCCGGTCGTCCATGAGGGCAATCAGAACCATTCCGTGGAGGAAGTGGAGCAAGTCGCCGCTCTTGTTGAATTACTTACAAGGACCGGATCGACGTGGACCGATCGACAGGGGAATCGGAAGAATATGACCATCGACGACATCCTGATAGTCGCTCCGTATAACGACCAGGTCAATCGGCTCATCCAGCGTTTGCCTCGCGCGCAGGTGGGGACGGTTGACAAGTTTCAGGGGCAGGAGGCCGCAGTCGTCATCTACTCCATGACGACCTCATCGCCCGAAGACGCGCCACGAGGCATGGAATTCCTCTACAATCTCAATCGCTTCAACGTGGCGACATCACGCGCCTGCTGCGCGTGCATTGTCGTGGGCAGCCCTCTGCTTCTAACGCCCGAGTGCCGCACGCCGCATCAGATGGAACTGGCAAACGCCTTGTGCCGCTATGTTGAGTTGAGCGAAAGCGTTGCACTGAGCGCCTTGACAGCCTCGGCGGATTGACGGAGGCACTACAGATTCTGGTTCACCAGGAAGCTGATGTCCATCACGCGATCCTCGGGTGCCAGCCAGTTTGCATCTTCGCTACGGGCCGAGCGTCCGACCGAAGGGTGCCACCAGAATTCCGTGCCGATGGGGATCAGGAAACAAACGCCATTGAACGTTTCTTCGCGCATGCTTCACTGGTGGTGGATGTGAAGAGCCCTTTTAGACGAAACTGAGACGGCATTAAGAATCATGCCGACGCGGCCGCTCGACGCACGATTGGTCGTACTTCACCCCTCGTGATCGCTCGCAACTGCACATCAATCTCCCGGCGGCGCGAGTCAATTCTATCGTGCAGCTTGGATTCCGTTTCCCAGGTATTCTCGTGCCAGTCCCGCTCCTTCTGCTGGTGCTCTCGCAGCGATGCAACACTCTCTGCGACCTCACCAAACCGCGTTCGGAACTTGTCACTGACAATATAGTCAAACAGTTCCTGGGCCTTCGTCTCCCGCGCAGCCCCAGTCAGGCGAAGGCGTCCGATCTCGACCAGGCCATCCCGGATAACGGTTGCAAGGGCGACCGCCATACGAGCTTCCACTATGGGCACGTTCTTGATGATGCACAACCCCTTCTTCTTTCGAGGAAACGCACGAGTAACGATGAGGATGTGGGGAGTGTCATACTGTGTCTGATATTTCTTTGCTTGCGTCAAGAACTTCGTTTGCCATGTCGATACGTTCTTGCTCTCGTACACAATCCGGCCGACTTCCTTGCCTTCATCGAGAACATGCTGGACCACATCTGCTCCCTTTACACCTCGTCCGATACGCTCGATATGATCGCGGGGAAAGGCCGCAGTAAGCTGTGTTTTCAGATCCACTTCAGCTTCATCGCCAAGTTGTTCGCCCGTCTGTTTCTCGAGCTTTCTCGAGATGACGTCGAGCTGGGCCTGCAACCGCGCTCTGTCACCTTCGTGCCGCACCCGATCCTTTTCCCGCGCCGCTTCCACTTTCTCTAACTTTGCCTCATACTCTTGCGTTACAAGCCGCATTTCCTTCGCGACATTGCGTTCAGCCGCTCTCTCGGCTTCGCGACGTACCCGCTCGACTGCTTGCTCCTTCTCGCGTTCGGCCCGCTCAGCGCGATGCTCTAGCCGCAGTAGGTCACGACGAACTCTGCGCTCGGCCTCAAGCTGAACGGATTTCCGGTCAGCTGCAGCTCTCTGGCGATACTCTTGTTCGAGCTTCTTCTTCTCTCCGGAAAGCGCGGGTGAGATGAGCTTTTCGACTCTATGTGCGAGTACGTGCTCGTCGATAGCTTCAGGAAGGGACTGTCCACAAAGTGGACAACGCTTTGTCATCACAGACCTCCAAGTCTAAGCGGGATAATCGAGCAAAACACTAGTTGAACCTCGTGGTAGACGGATCTGGGCGCGCGCCGATAATGGAAGATCAGGCAAGTCCTTCCCGTTGGGAAACAGAACAGGTCCCGGTTAGGGCCTAAGGGGTGTCGGGAAAGAATCGTACAGCAGGCCGGGGCAATTGAAATGAACGGTTACCAGCGAAGGGTACTGAATCATAAGTGCGGAGGTACTTCAGCCCTCTCGCCAATTCAACATACCGACACAGCGCATTTGCAAGCTGCATCTGTCTTGGACTCCGGCACTCTGGTTCTAACAGACGAGGGCTGGCGACGACAATGACCATTGCCTGCGCGCGGGAAGCGGCGACATTCAGCCGGTTGAGACTGTAAAGAAACTCCATTCCCCTCGGTCCCTGCGCCTGGACGACGATTTCTCCGACGGTGTCGGCAACGCCGGTGAAATTCAGGAAATCACGGTTCTGTTTCGTTGTCTGGCCACATTGTCTGCTCTCGACGAAAGTCAATATATCATATGATATATATATAGTTTTCATATTTTGTATTTTGATTGTTATCAACGTTTTAGGCGAATCTGCTGTCAAGTCGCATAACATATGCTATATATACTAGGAGAATTCTTAGTGGACTCTGAGCAAATCAAAACCGTGAGAATTGGGTTGGGAATGTCGCAGCAGGCATTCGCTGCAGCACTTGGCGTTTCCTTTGCGACGGTCAACCGATGGGAGAACGGCAAGGCGAGGCCCCAAAAAGACCGCATTGAGAGGATAAAAGCCCTCGTAACCGAATTGTCAAGTGCGCCATTCGAGGCGCCGCGAGTTTCTACGGTGCCTATCCGTTTAGACTTTGAGGGCGATGCTGACGCCGTGAAGCTCGTGGTAGACGCCCACCGGTTACAGAACGGTCATCTCTTCAACAAGGCCTTCGGTCTCGAGCTTTCGCGGGTAGTCCCACTGCCTCATCAAAGAATCGCCGTGTATGAGCAGTTACTGCCCCAAAATCCTCTGCGTTTCCTTCTAGCTGACGATGCCGGCGCTGGCAAGACGATCATGACCGGTCTCTACATACGCGAGATGATCAACCGCGGGAGATTGAAACGGGCACTCATTTGTGCGCCGGCAGGATTGACCTGGAACTGGCGGAGAGAGCTTCACCACTTCTTCGACCTCGATTTCACCATTCTCCGTCGCGCCGATTTCACGAAGGGCGATCCCCTCACGGAGCCCGGCCCCGGTCTCTTCATCATAAGCGTCGATACAGCTGCCACGGATACAGTGCGCGAGCGGCTGATTGCCAGTGCTCTCCCCAGGTTTGACTTGGTTGTCTTCGACGAAGCCCATAAGCTGGCTTGGGCTGATCCTAACAGGTCCGATAGCAAGACACGCCGGTACCGGCTGGCCGAATCCCTCAGCCAAAGATGCACTCACCTTCTATTGCTGACGGCGACACCCCACATGGGCAAGCCGTTCCCCTACTTCGCCATCTGGCGTCTGCTGGATTCGAAGGTGCTTTCTACGCAGGACGCTCTGAAGTCACTGCCTCCCGACAAAAGGACGAAATACTTTATCCGGCGACTCAAGGAGGAGATGGTCGACTACCATGGCCAGCCGATCTACAAACCCCGCCTTTGCCAGACGGTCGCCTTCCGCCTGTCTTCCGCAGAGCAGCATTTCTACGACGCTGCAACGGACTACTTGAAGTGGAGCTACGAGACTAATAGAACCACCAACAAGAACGCCGCAGCGATGGTCGTGGCCGTTCTCCAGCGTCGGTTGGCAAGTTCTACCTATGCCATGCTCGAGTCCTTGAGACGCCGGCGTCAGCGCGTTACAGACAGTGTTCCGGCCACCGGCCAACAACCACTCTCTGTGGATCGGATCACATCCTATTTCGACACGAGCACAGCGGACGAGAACGAGTCAGAGGGCGAGGGCTACGAGACAGAAGAGAACGTGGAGAGCCAGGCGCTCTCGTTGGCCCACCCTTCGAATGCTCTACAGCTTCGCAAAGAACTCGAATATATCGATCACGTGACGTCCCTCGGAGATCACGTCCGTGAACTCCAGCAGGAAACCAAGTTCCTAAAATTGCGTGAACTGATTGAGTCCACAGAATTTCGCAACCAGCAGCTCCTTATCTTCACGGAACACCGGGACACGCTGGAATATCTTCGCCAGCGGTTTGAAGCGCTTGGTTACACGGGGCAGCTTGCCTATATCCACGGTGGAATGGATGTTGAGGAGCGCGAAAGACAGCGACTTTTCTTCATGCCACCAGAGTTCCGGCGGGAGGAAGGCATCAAGAATCCCGAAGCCCCGACTGCACGGATCATGCTGGCCACCGACGCCGCCGGCGAAGGCATCAACCTTCAGTTCGCTTGGCTAATGGTAAATTTCGATATCCCGTGGAACCCGGCACGGCTGGAACAACGAATGGGGCGGCTGCACAGATTTGGCCAGCGCCACTCCGAGGTTCGGATCTTCAACATTGTAGCGGAGGGAACGCGGGAAGGCGACGTCCTGTCGACGCTGCTGAGTAAACTCGACGAGGCGAGAAAGGATCTCTGCAGCGATAAAGTATTCGACGTTATCGGCCAACAGCTCGAAGAGGTTTCTCTCCGCGATCTTCTTCGCGAATCATTGTTCGAGACGGCGCCTTATTCTGCCCAGAAGAAACTCGATTCGCTCTTCGCTACGCAACGCCTCAGGGCGGCGATGGAAACACAACGCAAGACTGCATCCACATACGGTGACGTCGCTAAGCGTCTGGGCCAGCTCAACACCGAGATCGAAGTCGAACGCTTTCATAAGTTGCTGCCAGCATACATCCAGAATTTTGTCGACAAGGTGGCGCCTCGGCTGGGGATTCAAATACAAGGTGACATCACCGAGGCTGCTCGCTTCGCTCCTTCTGGCCTCGAGGGCGCATGGCTCCGGAACCTCGGCCCGAGGTTTCCCAACGGATTTCCGGAGTTCCTGACCATTCGCAGAAATGCTGTAACCCCTGGTGTAGACGGTAACCGAATCTCCTTTTTGCGGCCCGGCGATATTATCTTTGACGCCATTTGCCAACAGACGATTAGACGTTTCCAACGCGACGTACAGCGAGGGGTGGTCTTCTGCGACCCAGCCGCAGACCTCCCTTACTTCTTTGGTGTTTACGTTTGCCAGCTTGGGGAGCCTCTTGCTGGTGAGCGGCAGAACACGAAAGCGGGCATGTTTGATCGCCGGCTGATTGGAATCCGGTGGGATGAAAACGGAGAGTTTGTGCTTGGAGCGCCCAACCACCTCTTGGCTCTCCAGCCCGCTCCTAAGTCCCTGCTTTGGAAGGCGGGCAGCTTGCTTCTCAACCCGGAAGACAGCGCGAGCCGTGCGGACTCATATGCGAGGATGCTGGCCGAGACCACCTACCTTCAGCAACTGCGAACAGCCATGCGAGCGCAGTCCGAAGGATTGCTAGATGATCTTCTTCGCGGGTTTGACTTCCGCGGAAGCGATCTCGGGGAAAAACGCAACGAACTGGCACGCCGACTTCGTCAGGGTGACCCAACCGCTACGGAGGATTTGGAAGAAGTTAAAAAGCAGCAGGCCGCACTGGAAGGTGAAAAAGCGGAAGCCCTCCTATACGAACAGCGGCGCCCTGAACTGATCGATATCGTCAAACTCGAACGGGTTGCTTTGGCAATCGTAGTTCCTGATCCGACGCCAGAGGCGCGGGCAGCCTACGACAAGGACATTGAGGCTATTGCCATGAGGATCGCACGTAATTTTGAGATCGACCATTATCAAGCGCGGGTGTTCGACGTATCAGCTCCGCACCTTGCGCGCGGTTATGATCTTGAAAGCCACAGGGCAAATGGTGAAAAGATCGTGATCGAAGTGAAGGGCCGGGCGGGGCGCGGACAGGTCCAACTGACGGACAACGAATGGCCCACCGCTGCCAATGTTCGCGAGAAATACTGGCTCTATGTTGTGGTGGACTGTGCCACCGATCCCAAACTCTTTCGGGTACGAGATCCCATCCGTTTGGCGTTCAAGACTCGGCAGTCATTCATTCTGAACATCGGAGATGTAATCAGGGAAGCGGAGCCTGAATGAACACAGCCGCAATGTTTCCCGGAGCAGCGCTAGCAATTTCGGAGAAGGCAATAGGAACAATATGAACGACAAACCACGGCTCATTGAAGTTGCATTTCCTCTGAAGCAAGCGTCGATAGCGAGCGTGCACGAAAAGAGTGTCCGTCACGGACATGTTTCTACGCTCCACATCTGGCCCGCCCGGAGACCTCTCGCTGCCTGCCGTGCAGCACTCCTTGCGACACTCCTGCCGGATCCCGGTGACCCGGAAAAGCGTAAGGAGCTGTTGGCAAAGATTGGGGGCATTATTGCTACCAAGCCGGTTGAGGAGACTGACGATCAAGGAAATACGGTCATTAAAGACAAGGAGATCACAGAGGGTGGAGTCCTAGGTTGGGGACAGGAGGACTCACCTGACATGGATGATCTTCGCAGACAGATTCGGGATTTTTACGATGGCGAAGCACCGAAGGTAATGGATCCCTTTGCGGGGGGTGGCGCAATTCCTCTTGAGGCAATGCGGCTAGGCTGCGACGTCACTGCGGCTGATTTGAATCCGGTTGCTTGGTTCCTTTTGAAGTGTACCCTCGTATATCCTCAGCGATTCGCTGACAAGAAGTGGCCTTTGCCCAGCTTCGTTCGTGAATGGCCTGACTTCGTCGAAGACTATCTCGCGGGCAAAGCAAAGAAGCGAAAGGGAGATAAGAAGCCACATTTCTCCGATCCGAGGCAACTCGCTCTGATGGACCTCGCAGACGCGGATCTTTCTTGGCACATCCGTGCATGGGGCAAGTGGGTGCTTGAACAATCCCGCGTTGATCTCGCCTCTCGATATCCAGAGGTAAATGCTGAACCCACGATCGCTTATTTCTGGGCAAGAACAGCCCGGGACAAAGTGACAACCGGAAGGATTCCGCTATTGAAGACTTTCTGGCTTTCCAAAAAGCGCGGCCGGCGGGCCGCTCTCCTCCCGGTGCCTAAAGAAGATCGGTCCGGCGTAGATTTCCGCCTTCTTCAAGAAGCCGACTTGATGAACCCCCAGAAGGTTATTAACGAACACCCGTTTCTCAACGCCTGGGATGTGACTGCGGACACACTCTTGGATTTCCTGAAATCCGGAACCAAGAACCAGGCAGGGGTGTGGAGTCCGGTTAGTGGCAGGCCTGGTTTGATCGCATTGACCATGGAGGACCTAAGGCGCCAGGGTCCACAAGGGTTGTTGGGAACGCAAATGACTGCGGTTGTCGTCGAGGCGATCAAGCCTGGAACAAAGAGGACTCATAAACGCTACCGTTTGCCATCGGAAGCGGAAGTCCGAGCCGCGGATGTTCAGATCGAAGAACTCAACCAAGTTTTTCTAGAGATTCCCTTCGGCAGCCCGAGCGAACAGATTCCAGTGGGTACGAGCCGACGCAGCGGAGGATCGGCGTTTACCGCCCCCCTCTTTGGACTTGATGCTTGGGACAAACTCTTCACACCGCGGCAACTCTTTGCAGTGGCGACGTTCGCAAAGCACACGCGTTTGGCTGCTTCACTCATGAAGAGCTTGCGTTATCCCATCGATTGGGTCGAAGCGATTTCTGCATACCTCAGTCTTACGTGCGACAAGCTGACTGACTATATAGCTGCTCTCTGTACTTGGCACATCACGGGCGAGAAGATGAGCCATGTGTTCGTACGATTCGCTCTGCCTATGACTTGGGATCTCGCTGAGCTTAATCCGCTTTCGAACTCCTCTGGCAACTACTCGGGATGCCTTGACTGGGTGGCGAGGGTAGCACAGCACGCCGAGACTGCTACCCGCAGAGCACCTGCGCCAAAGGTCTTGGCTAGATCTGCAATCTCGTCGGACTCCGCACGCTACGACTGTATTCTGACCGATCCGCCTTACTACGATGCGATCCCTTATTCGGATCTCATGGACTTCTTTTACGTCTGGCTACGCCGAACTGCGTTCGGCCTTTCGACAGAGATTGACGATGTATTTCGAGTACCTGTGGGGCCGAAGTGGAACCATGAGAACAAGAACGGCGAGCTGATTGACGATTCCGGGCGCTTCGGTGGTGACAATGACAAGTCCAAGCAAGCTTACGAAGATGGCATGTTCCGCGCTTTCCATGCTATTAATCAAGCGTTAAAGCCTGAAGGGCGACTCGTCGTCGTCTTTGCTAACAAACAATCTGACGCTTGGGAAGCACTCGTTTCGGCGATGATTCGAGCAGGCTTTGTCGTCGATGCCAGCTGGCCAATTCATACCGAGCTTCCAAACCGAACTCGCGGAGTGAGTTCGGCCGCCCTGTCTTCTTCAGTGTGGATCGTTTGTCGAAAACGCCCAAGCATCGCCCAAGCGGGATGGGAAGAGAATGTTCTTGAGGGAATGAAGCGATCCCTTTTCGATCCAAGAGACGTATTGGGCGGCCTGAACATCCTTCAGTATTTTTTCGATCTCGGCATCCAAGGGCCAGACTTCATTTGGGCGGCTCTCGGACCAGCATTAGAAGCCTACAGCGCTCATCCGTTTGTCAAGAAAACGGCGGGAGGAGTAATGAAGGTGCAAGAGTTCCTGGGGCAGGTGAGGAAGCTTGTGTTGCATTTTAGCCTCGGCGAACTCCCCGGATTCAAGGATGTCCAGCAGGAGACCAAAGGGCGCGGCGAGAGCCTTGAAATCGATTCCGTGACCCAATACTACCTTCTACATCGCGCGTATTTCGGGTTGGAGCCGGCAGCTGCTGGCGCGTGCATTCTCTATGCCAACGCGTGCGGAAAGAACGAGACGGAATTGAAGGTCGTGTGGAACATCCTGGAACAGGGCGGCAAGCAGAAGAAAGGGCGACCCCGCACCGAAGATGAAGATTCCGAGGATATCCCGGAAGAAAACGCGGAGGGAAAAGGCAATGAGTACCGACTTCTCGGCTGGCAAGAACGCGTTCGCGATCAAGGACTGGGGGAGACGAAAGCCGGTCAGCCAGCACCCCTCATCGATAAGTTGCATCGGTTGATGTACCTCTTCCAGGAGACTCGAACACTTGAGGTACAGCAGCTCTTTGAATCCTTGGGCCTGTCGAATGAGCGCGCTTTCAAGCCGCTGTTGCAAGCTGTCCGCGAACTGGCAATCCGCGATCGGCAGGATACCGAGCGCCGGCTGGTAGAGGCTCTCGCCACGCAGCTTCGAGTAAACAAGAAGACGATCGTGATTGCCAATGAAATGAAGGAAGTGCCTCTATTTGACTCGATCGAAGACGCGGGTCAGGTGCAAGTGAAGTGAGGATCGGAATGAAAGGAATCACCACCATGAGTAAACAATCAGTGATTAAGGCGTGGAAGGACACATGCACTCTGCGTCCCGAGATCCGCGACCGGAAGCTGACGGCCAGCGACTTTGCCGTGGATCTGTACAAAGTGATCAATGGCTGGCCTGGTGACATGCCGTTCTACTGCGATCCTCGGCAATTCTTCGGTACAACTTACGCGACGCAAAACCTCCGTCAGTTCTGCAGGGTCGTCTTGCGTCGGCTGGCGAAACTCCCCGGTGGCGAATCCATCATCAACATCGCCCAGACGTTCGGTGGTGGCAAGTCGCATACGCTGACCGCTCTCTACTACCTCACGTCCCTTGGCGCGAAACTGCCTAAAGCTGAGACATCGGTCACGACCATCCTTAACGAGGCGCAAATCACCGATGCACCCTCGGCTCGGATCGCCGCTGTGTCCTTTGACAAGGTGGATTGGGTCAAGGGCTGCGAGGTCATGTCTCCGACGGGACAGAAGCGCAGCTTTCGCATGCCTTGGAATCTGATCGCTTGGCAACTTCTTGGTCAGAAAGGACTCGACATTCTCCAGAGGGATGAGTCGGCGCCAGATTTCGACACGCCGCCGGCCGACACCCTTTGGTCCCAGATTCTCAGTGAAGTCGAGGCCTTGGGGTTTGGATCTCTTATTCTGATCGACGAGTTCCTTATGTGGGCGCACGACGCTGCTTCGCCGGACTCGACGGGACAGCGGCAGGACCGTGGTCCGGTCTGGTACGACCGTCTAAAGAATTTTTTTCAGAGGCTCTCCCAAGCTGTCGAGTCCTCTAGCAAGTCATGCCTCGTCGTATCCCTTCTTGCAACTGATCCCCAGAAGAGCGATGAAATCGGAAAGGCTGTTTTGAATGCATGCAACAACGGCCTCAACCGACAAGCATCTCTCCAATCTCCAGTAGAGAAAGATGACCTTGCCGAGCTGCTGCGTAGGCGGCTTTTCGCCGAGTTTCCGGAGAATCCCACGGATCGGGAAAAACATATTGTGGCCTTCTGGCCTCGGATGAAAGCTGTGGATGGAATTCGCGCGAAGCAACCAGATTCACTTGAACGCCTTAAGATCGCTTATCCATTTCATCCGGATCTTCTCGACCGTTTTTTCGGTAAATGGACCGACTTGGACCAGTTCCAGCGTACGCGTGGCGTTCTGCAAACTTTCGCGATGGCATTGCGCGATGCAGAGAAATGGGATGAGTCCCCACTGATTGGTCCGCAGGTATTCCTGGAAGTGCCTGGGAAGGATGGCCTAAGCGAGGCCTTGCTTAAGCTCGCGGAAGCGGCGAAGGATTCGGACCGGGTGAGAAACCCGCAGTGGCCCAACAATCTCAAGATCGAACTGCCTCGAGCTCTCGAGTCGCAGAAGATCGACGCTGCTACGCTCACCGGACGTGAAATTGAGACCGCGTGCGTAGCCGCTTTCGTCTTCTCACAGCCTATCAGTGAACAGGCTGAGCTTTCGGATCTTCGTTGGCTTCTCGGTGCCACATGCGAAATGCCTGCCGTCCTCAACAATGGATTATTGTCTTGGTACAAGACTTCCTGGTATTTAGAGGAGTGTGATGCGACCGAGGCAGGCACTGGAGTCCCAAAATACTGGAGGCTTGGGCCCAAACCAAATCTCAACCAACTTCATGATTCCTACAAGAAACGTGCTCTCAAGCATGCCAAGAGCCGTTTCGACAATCTCGCCGAGACAAAGTGCGGGCCCCTCTATGAGGGGGCTGTTGAAGAAGGAATCAAGCCGCATAAGCTTCCCGATGCGCCCGCGGATGTGGATGACGACGGCCAGTTCCGTCTTGTGATTCTTGGCGCGGATTACGCTGGCGTAATTGGCGATCCACCGCTGCCCAAGGCCCAAGAATTTCTCCGCACGCACTCCTCTCTGGCGGATGTTCGCACTTACCAGAACATCATCCTGGTGGCGACCCCCAGCGTCACCGGGCTCCTCCAGGCCGAGCAGCAGATTGCAGAATGGATTGCTTGGGAGGAGATTAAAGCATCTAGTCAATTCAAAGAATTGGATAGTTTCCAGCAAGAGACGGTTCGGAAGAAGGAAAAGGAATCGCTCAAGGACGCACAAACGGCTGTGAAGAACGCCTACGAGCTTGTTCTCTACCTCGACAAGGATGGTTCGATTCAGGCCAAGAAGATTACACTTGGAGCACAGTCCCTTTTCTTAACACTTCTTCAGGAATCGTCGTTGCGCCTGTTTCGGGAAAAGATCGATGCCGAAGCGATCATGCCCAACGGACTCTATCCCGTGTGGCCGGCGTCGGATTCCCACGTTCGTGTCAGCGAACTGTACCAACAGTTTGGGCGCGATCAGCGCTTGCCCAAGCTCCTCAGTGGCAAGACGGTTCTAAATACGATCGAAGATGCGGTTCGCCGAGGAGTCCTTGCCGTTCGGTGTCCTCGTTCCGACGGGTCGGAACAATGGTTCTGGCGTTCTGGAATTGACGTTGCGGATTGGGGAAAGAACGCTGAGGCGTGGCTCCCCGGTCAGGCGACTCTCAACGCGCTCAGCTCCGCAGCCGTCTTACCCAATGCGCTCACTGGTTTGTGGCCGAAGAATGGCGACGGCGTAAAGCTTTCTGATCTCTTCACCTGGTTCGACGGGAATCATTTCTACGAGGAAGAGACGCAACCCGGATATCCACCGGAGTCTCGTCCGATACCGAAAGTCGATTACAACATCGTTAAGAAGGCGGTTTCGAAGGCCATTCAGGATGGGGGGCTGTGGCTGGTTTATGGCAATGATAGCGTTTTCCAGGAGCCACCAAATCCTCTCGATTTGGATCCAGATGCGATCTTGTATCGACCGCCGGCACCATTAGCAGCGATCGATCTTCTCCCCTCTACGCTGCCTGAAGCTTGGACCAAGGAAACTGAACCGAAAACAACCGTTTCTGCACTCTATTTAGGTTTGAAGGAGAAGCACGGAAAAGCCTGGCCCCCCAAGCCCTTCGTGGATAGCCTCAATGCAGCACTAGGGCAGGGTTTCATGCATCGCGCTGATGGAAGCAGCCCCGTCAGTTCTTTGCAACACGACGGCGGGGTAGGCCTGATCATCCGCAGTGAGGCGCCCAAACCGCCGGAGACGGCCCCGACGGTCGCAGGGCGACGGGCTTCTAGCTTGGCTGTATTAAGTATTGCGGAAATCCAGAATCTGGCGGACCAGATTCCTGCTTTGACGAAGCCGCTCGCCGGCCAGGATCCTCAAATAGAAGTTCGGATCACTATCAAATCAAAGGGCGACGGGGACCTTTCAGACGCGAACAAAGTCCTCAGCACGATAAAAGCAGGGTGGAAGCTGTAAGTTATGTACGACAGCTGCTTTGCATAGGCAAAGTCAACGGTGTCTGATTCTTTAAACTTAGCTTGGCCGCGAGATTTGGGGCCAAGCCAGAAATTCTGCGCATGAGCGAACCTCTGGAATCCGTAGGAGCTAAGAAGATGGCCGCCCTTGAAATCGGCCACGCCGGTGGCCAGCAGTTTGATGTTGCACGGGCGATCAGAACTTTTCTCCAGCAGATGGCTGAAGGAAATATCGATCGGGGCGCCGCCGTCATAAAGGAGCTTCTTCAGAACGCCGACGATGCAGAAGCTACAGAAGTCAACGTTATCTTAGACGAGCGGTCGGCTTCCCCCGTCGACCGGCGGCTCACTTCGATTCAGGTTCCTTCTCTTATCGTTCACAACGATAAGGCGTTCAGCGATGACAATTTCAAGGCCCTAAGAGAGGTTGGCAGCGGACACAAGCTTTCCAACCCAACTGCCGCCGGTCGGTTCGGCATCGGCTTCAACAGCGTCTATTTCCTGACTGATACACCACTGCTCTTCTCTCAGCGAGAGGTGCACCTTTTTGATTTGCTCCACTCGGTTGTTGATGAGAATGGATGGATATTCTCCTTGGATGATTTTAGGCAAGGCAAAGGCGCAGGGCCGATCAAGGCGGCGCTTGAATGGGTGTTCCCGAAAATCACTCTTCGAGCGGGCCGATCCTTCGGCGAACTTGCCCATAGCGGAGCAAACTACAGTCAAACACTTCTGCGGCTGCCACTAAGACAATGGGATGGGGAAAGCGGAACGCCGTTATTCAAGAACAACTATGTCAAGGAAGCTTCGCGCAGACAGATGCTCGAATCTATGTGGACGCAGAGTCTTCGCTGTCTCTTGTTTCTTAAGTTCGTACGGCGGTTGACATTCGCAATTCTTGTGGACTCGGGGTTGGAGGATTGGGGGAAAGCGGAGATTACAGAACCTCCAGCCGAATTTCGATCCTTTCTCGCGAATGTCGAGGAGGCAGCGAAACGCACTTCGAGCGCTTCGCTTTCGTGTGACTTTTTCGAGCGGACGATCTCTTACAAACGCGAGCATGAGGCGAACGCAAAACGATCATTTTTTGTCAAACATGTAGCTCCCTTTGGGGTACGCGAAATTGCTGAGTGCAGAGAGAGGCTAAGGAGGAATGGCGAACGAGCGGTCCCCTGGGCCGCTATTGCCGTTCCGAAGGACCTTGATAGTCTTCGTTTTGACTCGCCGCCATCCTGGCGAGTGTTCTTGCCTGTCAACGAACCTGCTCCTTCTGCGTGCATTTTGCACGCTGCACTGTTCGTCGGTCCTTCCCGGCAGAGGATCGAATATCGGAGTAATGAATCCGATGAAACCCAGCGCAAGACTCGTTGGAATCAACTTTTGGCCGAACACGGCCTTGTTCCACTGCTTCGTGACGCGGATTTCAATCAGCTAGCTCCCACACTCTTATCGCGCTCCCCCAAAGAGGCCATGACCCTTATTCCCGAGGCGCCGGACGAATCCGTAGAAGAGAATCTTGGGGAATACGTGAAGCAGGTCTTTCATCGAGAACCTTGGTTGCTGCGGCTTAGAGATATTTGGACTGATGAGTTCGAACTCCTCGTAAATGATCCACAGGAGGAGTCAATCGTTTTAGAAATGATTCCGGAATGGCTTACGGAATACAAAGACCGATTCGGTGTCCTGCAGTCCGGTCGGCGGAGTTTTGTCAGTTGGACACTTGGAGAAGCCGTTCGAGAGAGACTTAAGACAACCAAGGGCATCACCGTGCAACGGGAGATTCAAGAGGATGTGCTTCGCTGTGTGCTCGCCGCAGAGGAACCCCCAAGCGCGGATCACCTAAAACGCCTTTTAGAAGGCCTTCCGGACGTCACGTTTACCGCAGACAGCCTGGAGGACCTGTGGGCGTTACAGGAGCCTATTGGCGATCTCATACGGTTTGCCAGTAGTGAGTTGTATCTTGTCCCTGGTCCTCCAGAAGCCAGAGCTATTCACGAGGCACTCCGTAGATTGAATTTGGACTTCGAAGGCGTGCACTGGGTCGAGCTTGGGATTGGGCTTCCCGCGGTTAAACGGCCGTGGATCGACAACCTCAAGAAGGCCGATGCGCGTGCCGCTCTCGAACTCTTAACGAGGGTTGCCTCAGGAAATCGGCACGATCAATTGTCGAGCCCCCATGCGTTGATCCCCGCAGCTGATTTTCTTTGTTCACAGGATCCCTCCTGGCTACCCAAGAATCTACGTCTTGGGTTCATGGTTAAAACGGCGGTGAATCAACACGCGTCTCGGAGCAGCGGCACGATCTTCTTGAGGTCGGAGAATCCGTCAGAAGAAGAGGAGACTTTGTGGAAGGGATTGTTACGAGGTGCCTTTCCAGAGATTGATCCGTCTTTTGCACCCAATCTCCGCCGCTTGTTGCGGCACGCGCCAGGCCTGCAAGAATCGATAAGCGTCCCTGAGAGTCGCGTTGAGTTTGTTAACGCAACGGCTGCCCTGAGTTCGCTGCATAGAGGCAGGGTTGAAGATCCCGATTGTTTTCGGCGTATAGGAGAGGCGCTACGTAAGCGCCTCAACGGGGGATCGGCGTCTCGGGACCTGGCGTTTCGAGCGGCTAGATCGCTGGTTGAGGAAGCAGATCGCGTCTGGGATTCGCTAGAGGACGATCGTAAGGCCACCATTCTCGCTCTTCCGATTCACAGGACGGCAAGTGGTGACTTGTTGGCATTGAGCGAGAATGACGGTGTCGATGTTGCAACGCTTTCTGCTAACTTCTGGCTGCAGTCTGACGAGGACTTGCATGACGCTCCCATTAGACTGCCGGATCGGCAGATTTTGCACAGTGAAGATCCGAGACTTAACCATTTCTATCGAAACAGATTGGGCATACGTCCTAAGGATCGAGTCGCGCTGCTGCGCGAGTGCCTACGACAAATCGGGTCAGACGACATCGATAATCCATCGTTATTAAAATACATTGCTGCCTGTTTCAGAGAGACTGTTGAAACACTGAAGAACAGCTCCGTCGGTACGCACCCAGAAGCTGACGAGCTCGAAGGTTTGCTGCAAGAGTCGAAATCAGTTCCCTGCATAGACCGGGGATGGAGACGGTCGTCCGAGTGCACGTCAGCATGGGAGCTGGCCAGGATCCTCCGAGGTCAGGGCTGGGCTCTTAGCCAATTAGAAGAGCTGGTCGCAAAACTTGTCTATCCCCAGCCAATAGTCACACTTGACTCAAAGCTTGGACGGATGGTCCGAGAGCTGCACAATATCGACGAAGTGTCGTCCCAGGATGTCGCCCAGCTCGCAGCCTCGAGCGAATCCGGCACATTCAATCTCCAGGAAAGAGCAAAGATCATTGGAGACAATTTGCGGCCGAGGCCTAGCGGGTTGCAGCGCGCCCAAGCAATCGAAGGATTTCTTTGTCCGAGTCTGGACGGTGAAACAGAGTTCAGATCGCTGGTTTTGCTTCCGCATGGGCAACCTGTTTTCAGGTCGACGCTGATCAAGTGCCCTTTCCCAGAGGCCGCTGACTTAACAGCTCTTAGCCGGAATTGGGGACTCGATGAAGCCTCGGTTGGAGCAATCCTTATCTACCTTAGCGTGCCCAGCCTGACCATTTCCCAAATCATACAGGCAGCTGTAAAGGCCACAACTGCGGTTCAGCCGGAACAGCGTTTGCCTGCGTGGGAAGCTCTGACGCAGTGGATGGGGAAAATCGCTGTCTCGCATGCGGTTGAGGTCGTCGGGGCATTGCGCAACCAACCGTGGGTGCTAGCAAAGAAAGGAGGCAGCTTAGAATTTTGCAAAGCTTCTGACGTTTTGTACAGGAGTGAAGCCGGCGACATTTTAGATAAACACTTCTGGGTAATTGCAGCCGGTCTGCCTGCCGGTCTAGCGAGTCTTCGCAGCAAACTGGATTTCCCAGACGACGTTGCCAGTGACGCACAAACATTGGAGCGGTTGGCGCACTGTCTGGCCGAAAGTCACTCCACGTCTAACTCAGCATCACTGGACGTGTACCGGTTGATAGCGCGCCTGCTGCGGAAGGCCGACACCGCCGCAAAAGCAACATGGCTTGAGGCGGCAAGTACGTTTCCAGTGTTCCGACTTTTTCGGACACCGGAGGTGTGGCTCTCAAGTGAACGGCTCTATAGGGGCAATGATGCACTGCGACGAGAGTTCGGCGATCTGTTGCGCTGCCTTTCAACAATCGGCAACTTCGCGCCGGAGGTATGGGAACTCTATAAAGACCTCGGGATTTCCGAGGTGCCGACACTCGGTCAAGTGATTGCTGCGCTCTCTCGGATTGAGGGAGTTCGCGCAGTCCAACGTCCCGTTCACGAAGCGCTGGTTTCGCAATTTGAGAAGCTCTTGGATTTTGAGCCAGAGCCTTGCATCGCTGTCAACGAAGCAAAGAGCCTCCGAGTCCTAACATACGGAGACGCTTATGTTGCCCTGTCGAATTGCTATTCTTATCCAGCGGCAACAAAAGCAGTCCATCTTGAAGTCCCAAGCCGCGGCCTCGTCATCGACGAAGGCGATACCCCAACCAAGAGGCTGTTAGCACGGCTAGAGACAGCTGTGCCTGGGGCCGTGGCGGCACTGATTGACGAGGGCACGGCACGACCCGTCGAAATCGTTGACGCCAGCCCGTCTGAACAATCCACTCTGACCCTGGCACCTTGGGAGCAGTGGCTGGAGGAGTTAGCGGACAGGGACTCTGAGGTGCGTCAAAAAGTGGCAGCGCATCTGGTTGACGATCCGGTCTCAACCCCAAAGCTGCTGGTCGCTTCCAAGCTGCGCATAAACTACGAACTGCCAAACGGCAAGATGGTGATGCAAGCCGCTAAATGGGAAGGCCCCGCCTCATTTGGAGACTCTTCGGGCCGGATATTAGTCCTGAAGAATTTACTCGATCAAGACCATGCTGTAAACCCGAAGGGCCTCGAGGACTTGGATCGGAACATTGCCAAAGAAATCGGTCGCTTCATTTCACAAGACAGAGCCGGTGAAATTTCCAACGTAGCGCTGGAGACCTTGGAGAGACCCCGAGTTGTTTTTGACAAGCTTCGAGGAAGAGCGAGGGATTCTCTCTTGCACCAATACAATGACCAGAATGCCGATGCCGAATTCGCGGTGCTCCTCGATGAATACCTTCGGACCGTGAAGGGTACAGACAAGAAGAATCGCCTAGAGAAGCAACTGTTCGAACATGTCTACAAGAAGTTCGTTCCCGCGCGCCGCGAGCAGATTCGGGCCTATGGTTACGATCACTTTTCCGTGTTTACAGAGCTGCTCCAAAACGCAGAAGATGCATATCTCCAAAGCGACATTCTGGGTCTACCGAGACCGGATCCAGCGTATATTCGGTTCAAGTTTTTCCAGGAAGAGTCTGGCAATTCGATTTTGAGAGTTGAGCATGCGGGCAGACCCTTCAACCACTATAGACACGGTGCCCGTAAGGAAGAAACCTACAAGAAAGATGTTGAAGGTGTCTTGCGCTCAGCGGGCTCGTTCAAGCCTCAGGCTCAACTGCAACATGCTGAGTCGCGAACTCTTGGAAAGTTTGGATTGGGATTCAAGAGCGTCCTTCTACTAACGGATCGACCGAGAATTCATTCTGGACAGTGGCACTTTGAGATTCAGGCGGGGTGCATACCCAATCAAATCGCGAGGCCCATTGATCTTGCCAGCGAGCTAACGCGTATAGACCTCCCGCTGTTAAGCGGAGACGAAGTTGCCGGAGCAAATCTCTCAGAGCGGCTTCCTGGTTTGATGCCGTTTCTTCGACAAATTAGCCAAGTCGAACTAACAGAACATGGAAAGCCCACTCTTCAGCTTCGTTCGAGTTTTGTCCCGCTGAGTCCTAAGGGGGCTCCGCTGCTGATTGAGCGCGTTACGATCGGTCGCTCAGATGGTGGCCAAGCCGAGCTGTTGCGAGTTCGCGACTCCGTGCACCAAGGGCAATTGGCGATGTATCTTGACGCGGAAGGGCTTCCCGCTTCGTGGGACCAGATGTTCGAGTGGGATACGTTCGCCGGACTACCCCTTAGGCTACACCTTGGCGTGGGCGTAGGTGTCTCGCACCAGTTCAAAATCCAGGCTGGAAGGACACACCTGATCGCGCTGGATGAGAATGGAGTGCTATTTGGTGAACTTGCTGGACTGATGGCGGGCCTGTCCTCGGCCCTAGAGAGTTGCATCTCTAAGAGAAATCGTCGGGCCGACGTTTTCCAGCGCTTTTGGGCCGTGTGGTCGTGGGATACGGGAGACCAAGATGGCGCGGGTCTCCGTGCAGTTTTGGCCCAGCAACTCTTGGCCGTCGCAGAGAAGTCGTCGATTGTTCCAACTCGAGACCCGGACTCCTGCGCGTCCTTACGAGACGGTCCCCTCATCTGCTTCCATGGCCTTCCGGACGCATTTGCGACGGAACTCCTCAGAGAGGCCGTCGAAGTCTGTGAGGACAGCCAGCCGATTGTATTGCGACCCAATCGCGTGATTACGCATGGCACTCACTCTGCGCTTCAGCAGGCTGCTCGCGCAGCGCACATCGATGTTCCGGGAGCGCTAAGAATTATCGGCTGGGCAGAATTGGGCGGTGTTTTTGAAGCTCGGCCATGGCTCGCAGAACGACCTGCGCTATTCTCGGTGATGGCCCGCAGTCTCCTGGAAGAGGATCGTAACAAGGTACTCGGTTGGCTTGGGAGGTGTAAGTTCAGAGCCGCTGATGGGACCACGCACGTACCTTTCGAACTGTTACCACAAACATTTCCCGGGGCTGAGCACCTTCTGTCCCATCGAATGCACCAGATTGACCCACAGTACGATCCGCAAGCAATCGAGTTGCTCAAGTCCGCCGGCATGCCATCGAAACCGACCGCTCAGGCGTTAGCGAAGTGGATCACTGACGGCATGAGTCGCGACGAATGTGTTGCCTTCTTACGCTATCTCGCAGAAGACAACCGCTGGCGGGAGTATTACGAGCTTCGACGTTATCTGATGACGCCTTGGTTTGCTACTGGAACCAAGCGGTTAACCACAGCGGATGCGCTGGCCCAGAATCTTGTGCCATTTGAATTAGACACGGTCTTCATGGCGTGGCTCGGCAGTAATTTTTCTGAGCCAGAGGTGGATGAGCACCCATCAGTCGCCCCTGAGGCTGTCTTGCGGAGTATCCAAGAGTGGTGGCGCGGCTGCCGACAGGAGGCTGTGAAGGACTACGAGCAACGCACATATCCTGATGAAGCACCTCCTCAACTTTACCTAGATGGTGTTGACCTACAACACGATCGAGCAGTACGCGGGAATTGGCTAATTCTTCTTATCCTGGGTTGCCTCCACACTCTTGGTCGCACTATGCCCGAGCAGCATAAGACTTTTCTCCAGCGCTGTCTGGATCGTGGTTGGCTTGACGTCTTTGCAGATCCGGATTCTTCGGCTGCGAGATGGATCGGCATTCTTGAGGACTACTGTAATCAAATTGAGGATGAGTCCTACCGCCCGTGGGTGCTGCAGTTTGTTAGCATCTATGTGCTGTCCCGCCATCTGCAGGATTATGTTTTGTCTTTCGTGGGCATAGAACAACAATCCAACGTTATTGCGCTTGATCTGATAACCAGACCGCGAACCAACCCTCTCTATCAAGGCGGAGGGCCCGACGCGCCGCCTGCAGGTCGGATGCTCGGCATTGGTGCATGTTTCGTCGTAAGAGAATTGGCACGACTGAAAATCCTCCGTTCACCCTTTGCACATCCGCATTGCTATGTCCCCCACCAGCGGGTTCGATTGCTCTTTTCACGCCTCGGTTGGGAGAATACTGAGGGACCTGGCGCCTCCGCCTCAATCCATAAGTTCTTGGTTCAACATCTAGGATCTGAAGGTGCGACGTTCGAATACTGTTTCGATTTGCCATTTCAGCGGATTGCCGAGGACCCAGAACTGCAAGAGCGTTTTTTTGGAGGGCCAGTCTTAGGATAAGACATCATGAGCACGGCACCAAAGAGTGACCCTTTAAGATCCGGCGATTCAGTGCGGCATGAGCGTTATGGCGTAGGCCGCGTCGAGCTCGATCGCGGCTTGACGGTCATCGTCCGGTTTGAACACGGACTGGAGGAGTGTGAGAGAACCACGCTCGTTCCTGTAACCGACCTTTCACAGCAAATCGCACAGGGCCAGTGGGATTCAGTCATAGAGGTTGTAATCAGGGCTCAGGCCGAGACCATCCAGTCGATTAACGACCAGTGGGGTGTCTTCTCTAGATCCCGAATCGCTTTGCTGCCTCATCAGTTGTGGGTTTGTCGTCGTGTGTTTGAATCCTGGCCTACTAGGTGGCTCATAGCGGACGATGTAGGGTTGGGCAAGACGATTGAAGCGGGCTTGGTGCTTTGGCCTCTGCTCTCGAAGGGGACAGTCCGTCGGTTGCTGATCCTTTGCCCCGCTTCGCTAGTTGAGCAGTGGCAATATCGGCTGAGGACAATGTTTGACATACGTTTGACTCAGTATGCTCCTGACGTGGACACGGAAAGATCTGATTTCTGGAACACACATTCGCAAGTTGTCGCCTCGCTCCAGACGCTTCGGCTTGACCGGGAAGGCCGCCAACGCCGGTTGCAGGAAAGTGATCCGTGGGATTTGTTAATTGTCGATGAAGCACATCATTTAAACGCTGATGAGCAGGCTGGTCCGACGCTAGGATACGAGCTGGTCAAGCAACTCGTAGAGAACAATCGAGTGGCCTCAATTCTTTTTTTCACGGGTACTCCCCATCGTGGCAAAAATTATGGCTTCCTCTCTCTGCTTAGTCTCTTGAGAGGGGATCTCTTTGACCAACGACGCCCTCTTGCTGAACAGCTACGCTTTTTAAGACAAGTGATGATCCGAAACAACAAGCAGAATGTAACAGATCTCAAGGGCAAGAGATTATTTGAACCGCCATCGATAAGCTCGGAGACATATGCTTATTCCCGAGCCGAAGCACGGTTCTACGACATGCTCACGCAATTCATCGCTACGGGTAAGGCCTACGCCTCGTCACTCTCAGCGAGCGACATGCGGACAGCGATTTTGGTGCTCATTTCGATGCAAAAGCTTGCCTCCAGTTCTGTGGCAGCTATTAGGCGTGCTCTGAAAGGTCGGCTCGGACGCATACACCAACGCCGAGCCAAGATCGAAGAGTTGCGTGCAAAGCGCGAGAACCTCGCTCGCGACGTACTATTTCGCTACGAGAACGCGCAAGTGCCCGGTGAAGAAGATCAGGCTGCTCAGCTCGATGAACAACTGGCGGAGCTGTCTGCCGAGCTCGTTCTCATGGCCGATGAGGAGCCGCGACTGAAGGAACTTATCGCAGGAGCCGAAGAGGTTCGCGAAGAGACCAAAATCAACAGAATCTTGAAGCTTCTAGTCGAACGTTTCCCTGGCCGATCGGTGCTTTTTTTTACTGAGTACAAAGCAACTCAATCACTGTTGATGTCCTCGCTGGTGCGAGAGTACGGAGAAGGATGCGTAGCTTTTATCAACGGCGACGGTCGAGCAGACGAGGTGATGAACTCGGACGGAACCGTTGTCTCGATCACAGAAAATCGCGAAAACGCAGCTGAAAAGTTCAACTCCGGATCAGTCCGTTTCTTGGTGTCTACGGAGGCCGCTGGTGAAGGGATCGATCTTCAGGAGAGCTGTTACAGCCTCATTCACGTAGACCTTCCCTGGAATCCCATGCGCCTCCATCAACGTGTTGGCCGCTTAAATAGATACGGCCAGACTCGCCAGGTTGAGGTGATCACGTTGCGTAATCCTGAAACAGTCGAATCTCGGATCTGGGACAAGTTGAACAACAAGATTGCAAACATCATGATGGCTTTCGGCCATGCGATGGATGAGCCAGAGGATCTGATGCAGTTGGTTCTGGGCATGACTGCGCCTTCGCTGTTTCTCAATTTATTTGCAGAAGCGTCTGTGGTCCCGCCGGAAAAGCTTTCGAATTGGTTCGATCAAAAGACAGCACGGTTTGGGGGCAAGGAGGTCATTGACACGGTTAAGGAAATGGTTGGCCATTCAACAAAGTTCGATTTTCAAGAGGTTGCGAACCAATTACCCCAATTGGATCTACCCGATTTGAAGCCCTTTTTCCTTCAGATGCTGCGGTATAACCGCCGCCAAATTCGCGAAACGGCAAAGGGTCTTTCATTTAAGACTCCGGAAGTCTGGCTGCAAGGACCAGGTGTATTGCCAAGTTATGAGGACATGATTTTCGATCGGCTGGATCGATCCCCACAAGCTAACAAGAGGATCTTAGGAGTCGGTCACAGGCTGATTGATCTGTCGCTCAAACAAGCCCATGCGTTAACAGCGTCGCTGGCATGCGTGCCGCGCCAGCAGATGGAAAAGCCGCTGATCCTTTTCTGGGTCAGCGACCAAATCACGGCTGAATCTCGATCAGTTCGGCGGATAGTGCTCGGAATCGAGGTCCCGTTGGGCGGGACAGAAGACTCTCGGATGCTTCGAGATGCCGAGGTCCTCGGGGTGCTGAACCGCATGAGCCAAGTTAGCTCCAAGGGTAAGGTCGCATACGACGCAGAGCAAGATGGGCCAACATTGTTACTGGCCCTTAACGAGGCACGAAATCTCGCTAGGAGATGCGTGGGCGATCTAGGACTTCCGTTCAGAGTTCCGACGGTACAGGAAATAGCGGTGTTGTGGCCCGGGAATCCTCGGCACCAGGAAGGTGTCGAACAACAAGAGCCTGCTCCGGAGGACGAGCCTGCGGAATAAAGGTCATCCGGATGTTTCGTTCCTGCGCGCAACGGAAATATGGATCGCGTCAATTGTCCCCGCTAGGACGACCATCGCTGAGCAAGTTGATTGATCCGGAAACCTGAACGCCCAGGCCTGGCTGGAAAGCAACGGCGGTGGGGAATCTGGCAATCTGCGCCGAAACATGGACCACGGCCAAGGGCGACCAGATGATCGGTGTCAAGGAGGGGGTACGTATCTCAACGAGATGAGCCAGCAGCTGTCAGTTCTTGTTTGATCTGTTTGAGATCGTCCAGACACGCCGCGCAGTGGCCGATGTGAGTGAGGGTGTATTCGTCCTCGAATTTCTCTCTGGCCAGCGCCAACGCCATCAAGACCGATTTTCCAGGGGAGGCCCTTTCGCTCTGGATTCGGATGTGCGAGGTGAATCCATCGGTCAAAGACGTGTAGGAGTTCCGGCTCGCCGGGCTCCACGTCTGTCGGAAGGTCAGATCCGTCAGGTCCGGTTTTTGAATCGCTCCCGATTCATCTCTCTCCCGCTCCAGCCCCCTTCCCTAATCAAGCGACAACGATTGAACCGTTCCTTTGAGAGCCGACCCGAACACCACAACCCTTTTGCTTTCCCCTTTCAGACCCCCTAGAAGGCACACGATCCAGCCGCCGTCAGGGGTCACTTCACGAGGAGCAACGCAAAATGACCTTCAAACGCGGCCAAACGTATTGGTACAAATTCAACTGGAGTATTAAACAGCGCGACGGCACTGCGAAGTCTTTTCTGGTAAGGCGGTCAGCGCGCACCAAATTTGCCACCGAGGCTGAGGAAGTCGAGCACGAGCACCGCCGCGCACTCCGCCTGGGCGAGATCCACCCTCTGGATCCCTGGCCGAGGCCCCCAACTCCCGAGGCGCCGCTGTTAAGGGATTTCTCGACACGGTTCCTTGAGTACGCCAGGCTGCACGTCAAGGAAAGTAGCCACGCATGTTACACAGCTGCGGTCTCGCGTGTCTTGGCTTTCCCTGAACTCGCTAACGCGCAGATTTCCAAGATCAAGCCCGAGGTCATTGCTCGGTTCGCAGGGAGACGAAAAGACAAAGGCATCGGTGTGAGCGCGATCAATGGCGATCTGCGGACTCTGCGTCGTCTTCTCAGGCTTGCTTTCGAGTGGGACCTGATCCCAAGGCCGCCCGTTGTGCACGAACTGCCCGGCGAGCGAACCAGAGATCGAGTCATCTCGTTCGAAGAAGAGCAGGGATACCTGGCTGCAGCCGGCATGAACTTGCGGGCCCTGACGATCCTGGCTGTCGATACGGGCATGCGGCCAAATTCATAGCTCTTTCGCCTTGAATGGCCTCAGGTCGAGTTGAACGGCTCAGAATTGATGCCAAATGGCTTCATTAGGGTGAAGGAGGGCAAGACCCAGAGCGCTGAGAGAATCCTGCCGTTGACACCCAGGGCCAGGGAAACGCTCCTTATATTAAGGATGGAGCCGCGGAGAAAGCGTTGGGTCTTTCCTGGTCCTGGCAATTCAGGGCATGTGATCAGCATCCAGAAGTCCCATGGGCGGGCGATCCGTAAAGCCTGTTGGCGGCACACATTCGGCACGCGCTGCGCCGAGAGTGGCATGGATCGGCACACGCTCGCCAAATTGATGGGCCACAGCTCGCCCAGAATCACAGAAAAGTACTACATCCACGTCACCGATCCCCACATCAGCTCCGGGTTCGAGCGCTTCATGGCATATCAGGCAAAGAAGCTTGGACCCAGCCTGGCGACCTCCTCCCAATAAACCACGACTCTCTTTCTTCGCTCTCGCCTAGGAGTCAAATCCTTGATTTCGGGACCACAAGGCCCGTACCCAAAACTGCGTTTTTCCGGGCAGTCTTCTCCGCGCTTCGGATAACTAATCCGATAATCTTCATTGAAAACAAACGACTTATAGCCAAACTGTAACGGAACTGTAACCCATCCAGAACCTGTCCACCATCGCCGGTCAGCCATTCCCCGCCGACTGCCGCCGAGCCTGGTGCGTGACACTGTCTGTTTGCAACAATTTGATTCTAAATGGTTTATGTAGTACCTTGGAAACATGTTGACCCGGTGGCAGGTCCCAAAGCGGCCCCTCCACAGGACGACTACGTCAGACGAAAACCTTGTTTCTCATTTCTCAAAACCCCGCTCGTCAAAATACCGACGCTATTTTCCTGCCAACTCATTGATACCGCTTGAGATACAACGCTGCCGCCCGTTGCGGTAGATAGGTTCTGCTCAATGGTTTGACGAGGGTTTTGGAGGGGTTTCGCCGGAACCAATCGATGACGTGGTTACTCCGCTCCTGCTCGGAGCGTGTCGAGCAATCGTGTCACATGCGCAACAGCGAAAACAAAAAGGTAGCTTCAGGAACATTTTGACCGGGTGGCAGGTGTCCAAAACGGCCCTCTGCCAGTCGACCCCGTCAGACAAATTTTCTAATCAAAGGATCAAAACACCATGCCGAGAATCTCTAGAGCGCGTCAAACGCTCCAGCGCGCCTTGATCGCCACGAACGACTCAGCAGAGCGCATCCAGCTCGCAGAGCAACTCAACCGCTTGATCGCCCACGAAGAACGGATCAACGGCAGAGCGCGGCGAGCCAGAGCCAAGAAAGCAGCTGAAGCGGCCAGGGCAGCAAGGCAAGAAGTCGGGAGACCCCCGACCGAAGCCGAGCTGGCGCTGCCCTTCGAGCTTTGACGACTGCGACGGCGATCTGCACCGGCCCCGAGCGCCGCGTCGAACGCGAAGCGGAAGCCGCGAAGGTCGAGGAAGAGCCGGGCGGCCGCGCCGCCGCACGGATCGATGTTGGCGAAGGCAACCGCTACTTGAAAGGTTGTGTCATTGGGGACTGCTTTTTCCAATCTCCGTATCTCCGCTTCATGTGATAATTCCCCAGCATGTCCAATCTCAACGCCATCTTCAAGAGGGCGAAAGCGGCGAAGCCAGAGGGCGAAGTCCGTGTCGATATCAGCTACGACATTATTCGGCAAATGTCCGCGCAGTTGTACACCAATCCCCGCAAGGCGATCGAAGAGCTTGTCTGCAATAGCTATGACGCTGGCGCGACGGAATGTCACGTCAAGCTGCCAAAGGAGAAATCAGACGCTCTCGTTGTGTTAGACAATGGTCAGTCGATGGACCTCGACGGGCTGAGGAGCCTCTGGCAGGTTGCCAACAGCCCCAAGAAACCTGACGCTGAGGGCCGTCGCGTTGATAACGACCGGCTCCAGATTGGCAAGTTCGGCGTGGGCAAGCTGGCGGCCTATGCGCTCGGAAAACGGTTGACCCACGTCGCGACGAGGGGCGGCGTCACGCGGCTTGTTTCTGTTGGCAAGAGCGAGATCAAGGAAAGGCGAGGCGGCGGCGCACCTCGCTTCAAGGTCTACAAGACAAAAGAATCAGAGGCTCAGAAGCTCCTGGAACCGTTTCTCGGCAATCTTCCTCGGCCTTGGAAACGCAACTGGGACACGTGGACGATGGCGGTCGTGGAAGACGTTGACGAAGGCAACTTCGAGCGTGCCCTGAAGATCGGCATTTTGCGCCGGATGATTGCGACTGCGCTCCCGGTCTACAAGGACTTCAAGGTTACGCTTGAGGGTCAATCCGTCCCCGAACGCACGATTGCTGTGGAAGACATAGAGCTTACGGTTGACGTTCTCAATGTGGACTTCCGGAACAAACTTGAGACCGATCTTCAGGAATACTGGAAAGAAGAACTCCGTCTTGATGACGCGACCGATGTTTCCCCCGATCTCTTCAAAATCAAACTCCTGAAAATCCCGGACCCCAATGACACTACCAAGCAGATGCAGGCGATCAGTGTGCCGCAACTGGGTCCCGTCGCTGGGAGCGCCATCCTCGCCACGCAAACGCTGACGACCGAGAAGCTCGACGAGCGAGGTTACGTGAATCATGGATTTGCGATCTATGCCTACGACCGGCTCGTGAATCCTGAAGATGAGCTGTTTGGAATAAGTCCGAGGAGCCACGCATATTGGCGCCGGTTTCTTGCTCGCGTGGAGATGCCTGGTTTGGACGATGTTCTCCTCGTGCAGCGGAACGCGGTCTCGGAAAACAGCGCGAAGGCGCAAGTGGCCAGAGAAGTGCTGCGAACGCTCTTCAACTTCACTCGCTCTTTGGCCGAGGAGAAAGAAGAAGCGGAAGACTTCGTACCCCCGTCATTCGGATTGAAGATCCGGAAGGCTTCGCCGTTGCTCGGTCCACTCGCGGCGGAAGGGTTGGGTGCCGGAGTGCTTCCGCCGGGCGGACTTGCAGAAATCGATATCGATTTTGTGACGCTCGGCGAAAATGGTCCTGCCGCCCGGTACGATGCGGCCGAGCACACCATCCAGATAAACGAAGACCACCCGCTTATCGCGGCGTTTGATGACTTTGGAGAACAACGCAAAAAACAATTACGCCGCGTGGTTGGCGAGGTCATCGCTGGGAGCAAATTGGCCGAGGGGTATCTCTTGGCAAAGGGAGTGGCGCCGGAGATCGTGCGGGAGATTGAAGAGCTGATGGACGCAGCCTTCCGAAGCGCCGCTGGGTACCTTCGCGATCCCGTCGAAGAGCATATCCAAGAAATTGAAGATGCTTCGTACGAAGGCAACACTCGTTTTGAGAACGCCGTCGTGAATGCTTTTAGAAGCATTCGCCTTGTGGCGCGGCGCGTCGGCGGTGCAGACAATCCCGACGGCATTGTGGAAATCCCTGTTACCGGAGCTGCAAATCACCGTATTTCCGTTGAAGCTAAGGGAGCAAAGGGAGTCGTTACCCACGCCGAATTGAGGCAGGCAACCGTCGCGAGGCAGCAAAAGGAATCCGGTTGCACGTCTGCAGTTGCCATCGCTCGCGAGTACCAGGTTGAAGGGCGGGGTGGTGGACACAGCGCCTTGCTGAGGGAAACCTTGGGGAAATTGCCACTGCTCACGGTACCAGCGATCGCTTTGATGTTGCGACTGCATCAACGCAGACCTTTTACCTACGACAAGGTCGCTGAGATTCTGACAACGAGTAAGAACCCAGCCGACCTTGAGAGCTTCATTGAGGCGAAGTGGCGGGAGCTACCGGACTTGGGACTTATGAAATTGGTGCTCGAAGTCGCCCACGAGAAAACCGTGGAACAAGACAAGAACTTCCCAGATCCCGGTATGCTTGTCGGCGATAGCCGTCTTTTGGCACGCAATGTCACGAAGGACGAGATCAGGCACATTTTGGAGGCGGTCGCCGTAACGACGGGGATGGTCGTGATCCGTGACAAGAGCAATTATGAATTCAGTATCACCGCGCCTGTCGAAACGATCCTTTCCGCGATGACCCAGGCTGCGGCTGAGACACTCCCCGCAGGGACAAAGACGGGGGAGAGCAACGCGACGCCACCTGCCAAGCACCCCGCGATCGATCAAAAGCACATCGCGAAAAAAGCTCAGGCGTAGTTCACCAACCAATGGCCCACAAAAACAACCTCCTCAGATGGGACGGCAGTCACGGATACCGCTTCACTCATGACTGGTTCCGCTTCCCAGGCAAATTCCATCCGCCACTCGTAGAGCACATTTTGCGTTCTCTGAAGCCGAGTGCCGTGGTAGACCCTATGGCTGGCGTCGGCACGGTTCCCGTCGAGGCGAAGGCCGCTGGAATTCCTTCGTTGTCGCTCGACATCGATCCCATAAGTTGTTTTTACACGAAAGTGAAGACGACGCCCATCTCCGGCAGAACGCTTGCATCCGCGTGGAGCGATTTGGAACGTTCCCTGGAACACTTCTCCCGGGACGAAAAGGAAGTCAAAATCCGACAGTTCCGTGACATTCGTACCGATGCGATGCGCGGGGAACTCTCGAATCTCCAGGCTCGCGACCTCGAACGGCTGAACTATTGGTTTCGTCGCTACGTGCTTGTTGACTATGCTCGCATCGACCATTCGATCTTGAACGGTGGCCTACCAGGCAGATCCGCCGCAGTACGCCGCTTCTTTCTTGCTTGTCTTATCAGCTCGATCCGACGCATTAGCCTCGCCGACCCAAGTCCTGTCAGCGGATTAGAGATCACGAAACACATGCGGGGAAAGATCAAGAGAGGCTATCCCATCGACGTATTCCGTGAGTTCAAACGCCGGGTGGAGCTCGCGATTCAACGCATGGCGCAATATACAGCGTATCTGCAAGAGCAGGGAACGTATGAAACACCATCGTACAGCGAAGAGGTCGATTGCGCCGATCTCTTGAAGGTGAAGCAGCCGCCTGGCTTTGAGGCAGACTTAATCCTCTTTTCGCCGCCCTATTGCAACGCGATTGAATACTGGCGACGTCACCGATTGGAGTATTTCCTGGGGCGCTTCCTCGACGAACAAGGAGTTATTAGTTTGAGCAAAAAGTTTGTCGGCCGTACTACGGTCAGTAAGGTTGCCGTGGAACCCCCTGAATTGGGTTACCCGCCGATTGATCGGTTGATCGAAGATCTTCAAGAAAATGACAGACAGCACAAGGCACGTGTGCTTTGGCAATATTTTGACAACATGGAAAAGAGGTTGAGAATATTTCGCGACTATTTACCGTCGCGTGGTCATTGCATCATTGTGGTTGGCGATAGTGAAACCGGCGGTAGGAAAGTTCCAACGGCCAAAACCATAACGTGGCTTGCGGAAGAGTCGGGATTTAAACACCTCAAGACATCTCATTACAAGATCAAGAACAGAGTCATGCAGTTTCCGGTGAAGTCGAATTCAAAGATCGAGAAAGAATCGATCATTGTTCTCCAAAAGCCGTAGTGTTATCGACTCGCGGCAAACCCAGAGATACTTGCCGGGTCGAATTATTGCGGAGTTTGCTTGATTGTGGTTGACGGTGCTGGACCTGAGGCCGTGGACTTTTCACCAGGAGCAAGCGTAGCGGTCGCTGCTGTCGCCGGGGGAGCAGCGGCTGCTTTGGTTGCTGGCTTGTATTCGGGCAACAGTGTCGTGAACTTTTCGATAGTGGGGCGCAAGTCCTCGTACATCGCTGCAATGTTCCACTTTTTTTTGATTCCTCTTTGCTTCGTGCAGTGGTGAAGATAGCGTGAGATGCTCTCGTCTATGCCTTCATATTTTTTCCACAGATCGGGCCGTTTCAAGGAAGCGAGCGTTGCATTGTCGGGCGGCTTTGACGGCCAAATATCATTGGGCTTCGTGATGTTCAGGTCATCTGCCCTGGGGTTGCCGTGCCCAAAAAACTCAATTAGGTTCCGGTAATGAAGAAGAAAAGCTTCCAAATATGCCCACTCATCTGCTTCTGTTGGGGAAGCGCCGGCAGACAGCAATCGATCCTTCGCAAACCGCAACATGTCGATTTCAAACAGCGCGGTTTCTGCATCGTCAAGTTTGTCTGGGCGTGAATGAACCGCAGTGGCCATGTCTGAAAAATCACCTCTGAAGTGAGATTATAATGCCGCAGATTCGCGAAAGACTATCGACGAGAGCCCCACACGAACACGACAACCTAATCAGCGCAGACAACCACGCCCCAGAGACCCCCTCGGTCTGAGGAGTTTTTTTGTTTGCTGGCTTCTATCGCGTCGTCTCTCGTGCAGCGATCCAACGCTCGACGGACTCACGCCTGAAGTAGAGACGCCGGCCAATTTTGAGATACGGGATTGGGGCCGCATCCGCCTCGCGACTGCGTTTGCGGGTGAGATTGTGTATCGTGTTGATGGTGACGCCCAGGAAATCAGCAAGTTGTTGGACGTTCAGAAGATCCATTCTTGCATCCTCCCCAAAAGCGAACGATTGGCAACAATCACTGTAACTTATCTGTAACTTTCGACCGAACTCTACCGCACTCCCCCGCACTTCTCTAGCGTTGAAAACAAAGGGAAACCCTTTATTTTCATGGGTCTCCCGCGTATTTTAAGTCCGCTGCGTCTGCCAATTCCGCCATCCCGGCTTAAGGCGTTAGGTCAATACTGGCACGAGACTAACAAAGTATTATCGTGCCCCTGTTAAACAGCTTCCTGTTTCTGGTCAGTTCCAGTGCTAGTTGCGTCGCGCCTAACACCAGTATCGCACGCATGCGGGCTTCAACAAGGCGAATAGAGCCCTATTTCGCTTCGCCAATCCCAGGCCAGCGCTCAGCACAACAGGAATCGCACCCGCGCTCGAGACACATGGGCAAAGCCCAGGTGTCTTTAGGATCACAAAACTTCCTGTCTCTTGATCTGCCTTGACGAATCCAATAGGTTGGCGAACACACGCCATCGTTTGTCTCTCAATCGGCTTGGATAATCAAATCCCCATCAATTTTTCACAGCTTCCAGACGGGACGTTTTTCTGATATTTTTGTGAGCCGTGGCTCGTCGAGCTCGTTTGGTTGTGATTGCTGTAGCGCTCACCATGTCACGCAACGCGCCAACGCTCGGGAGTGCATTCTTTCGTCTGACACCGAGTGTATGGTCTAGCTGAATCTGTTGCGGCAAGCCGCGCGAGCGCATTCGCTGTCAATGATGACAAGATCGTCAGATCATCATGCTTCCTCTGAAGACAAGCCGGAGGTTGAAGCCAATATGAGACGCTTCCACCGCCCTTTGGGATTTCTGTTGTTTGCTGTGGGCATCCGTATTCTGGCGCAGATCCCTCAAAAGGTTGATCCCGCTCTGCTGACGCGTGCGAAAAACGGGCAACAAGCGGCGTACAAATCTAGCGAGCTGCTGGTGCGTTTTCGCGCTGAGACGGAAAGCGCGATCATCCAAGGAGCCCACGAAAAGGTGCGCGGAGAAGTGGAGCGGACGTATCAAATTGTTCCCAACCTGCACCTGGTTCGGATTCCGGAAGGATTTGATCTACTCCAAATCGCCGCAACTTACAAAGATAATCCGTCCGTGATATACGCAGAACCCAATTATGAGGTGCACTCGCAGGTGACGCCCAATGATCCCTTCTTCGTGGACGGAACGCAATGGGATCTGCACAATACCGGGCAGAACGGAGGTATTGCAGGCGCTGATATCAGTGCGGTCAACGCATGGAACATTACAACCGGGGATAGCAGCGTGGTCGTAGGGGTGACGGATACCGGCATTGATTTCAACCACCCCGACCTTGCAACCAACATGCACATGTTCGAGAGCAACTGCTCAGATGGTATCGACAACGACGGAAACGGCCACGTGGATGATTGTTTCGGGATCAATGCGATCACCGGTAGTTCCAATCCATTTGATGACAGCCAGCATGGGACTCACGTGTCTGGAACAATTGGAGCCCGCGGCAACAATGGCGTGGGAATTGCGGGGATCAACTGGAATGTCGGCCTGGTGGCCTGCAAGTTTCTCGATGCGGCGGGCTCGGGATT
>WNFJ01312161.1_pt1 | contig 37191 bp, 28 predicted proteins | sample 5400461 | NCBI WGS metagenome assembly WNFJ01 (sample SAMN13153349, study PRJNA577476) | soil metagenome | isolation source: 115 cm saprolite on Douglas fir-dominated hillslope | place: USA:California | collected 2013-09-17
TTTTTAGAAGCCTCGGGAGAGAATGTTCTGTTTGGTGGGGGAGGATCGTTGACTTTTCCAACCGATATTGAAATCCGGCGAAATCATTTCTTTAAGCCATTAATCTGGATGAAAGGGCAGCCAGGGTTCGTAGGCGGGGCGGGTGGCAATCCGTTTATGGTTAAGAATCTTCTAGAACTTAAAAACGCGGTGCGTGTTCTAGTCGAGGGAAATATTTTCGAGTATTCGTGGGGCGGATTTTCACAAGTCGGGTTTTCCATTTTGTTGACGCCCAAGAACCAAGGCGGCCACTGTAACATTTGCCAAGTCACCGATGTAACGATTCGCTACAACAAAATCAGCCATACTGGAACCGGGATTTCTCTGGCGGATTCTGGTTCCGACACCGGAGCATTTGGAACTGCAGGTGAGCGTTGGAGCCTGCACGACATTACGCTTGACGACATCAACGCCAGTCTCTATAGCGGCAATGGTGGACTGTTCCAAGTGTTCAACGGCTATCCAGTGAATCCTCTGAACAACGTAATGATCAACCACGTTACCGGATTCCCAGATATAAACGCTGGCGGCGGAAAAATCATGTCTCTAGGCGCGGATACGTCTTTGCCGCCGATGTATGGGTTTACGTTCTCCAACAACATCGTGGGCCCAACAAAACTTGGAATATGGAGTACCGGAGGGTTGACCAACTGCGCGGCCTTGGATGTGCCCGTTACTAGTCTGAACGCATGTTTTCAAGGCGGATACGTTTTTACAACTAACGCCATAATTGGAGGTACGAGTTTCAACTATACGGCTAGTCAGTGGCCAACCGGGAACTTCTTTCCATCCAGTGATACGGGTGTGCAATTTGCGAACTACAACAACGGAATCGGCGGGGATTATACGTTGGGTTCCACCAGTCCCTACAAAAACGCGGGTACCGATGGCAAGGATCTAGGGGCCGACATCAGTGCCATCCAGGCAGCGATTGCCGGCGTGTACTAGCGCCATGTACTGCCTCTCCATTTCAGCCTGAACCAGGACACCGTGTCCCGCCTCAGTTGGGAAATGGAGAAAGCGTTCGTCCGTTATGAGAGGCGGAAGCGAACGTATAAGGAAAGACGCAACCACCACACTGCCGATGCTTGCGGGGCGGCAGCACAAGATTCATACCGAACGGGACCGGAAGTTGGCTGCTGCCAGGCAGCAGCGGCAGATCCGTCGGCAGACTGGTCGTGATTCGAAGCCGAGGCGACGGATGATGCCGCAGGCTTCAGAGCCATCACCCGAATTGTAGCAAAGTGTGCGACCACAAGAAAGTGGCTCAGAATCCAGGCATCGCGGGAACAAATCAGCCTCCTCAGGTGAGGTGCTTTGATCATCCGCGTGAGCAGGGGCACGAAAGGAGTCCGAAAGCTCCGGCTGGCAAGCACTTGGAACCCCTCAACCAGTGCGCCCACTTGCTTGGAATTTAGAGGATACTCGAACTCTGACACATCTTCTCTGGATGGAAATAGTCGGCGTAACTGTTTCATCGTCCAGGAGAAACGTATTGGCTCCTTTACAATAAGTAAGCCTTGCGGCTTCAAGATGCGCCGTATCTCTTTCTTAACGCGATCCAACTGCAAGTGGTGTAGGAGCGACATACAGAAGACAACATCGACCGACTCATCTAGCAAATGCGTCTCATAAGCCGAGCAGATCCGTAATTCGGCATCAACTCTATACTTTCGCAATCGTTCGTCGGCAATTGCAATCAGATGCGGCGAAATGTCTATGCCAATGACACGAGCACCCCGCTGTCGGAGCGGTATAACTTCTTCGCCTGATCCGCAACCAAGGTCCACGACCAGCTTGTCACGGACGTCCCCAAGCAGATGGAACGCATATTCGAGTGGATAGCATGTGTCGGCTGGGGGATTTTGGTATCGAGTAAGATCTACGTCCCGAAGTTTGATCTTACTGGCTTCCGAGGCGCTGCGGGCGATCTCCGCGAAATCGTGAGCCGAGGCCATTACAAGTCCTCCTCAAGACGAGGGGGCGCTGACCAGCTTTCAATTGCGAAGATTATGATCCACGATACCAGGGTTGTCAAAGCAACTTACAAAATGGTCGGCTTGGATTGATTCAGAGCGCTCTGACAGCATACTAAGAGACTGGAACAGCGGCTTCGTTCTTCACCATCAGCCCCGGATCGGATTCCAGAACGAGCTATCGTCGGGATGGCTCACTTTCTTCGCGATGCACTACGGGTCGGTGAGGAGTTACAATAAGTGCGTCGGGCGAATCCCGTACTCGGTCCGTACAGATTTGCGTTCAGTCAACCGAGTGCACGCTGTCATCGGAGCAGTAAGTTCCAATACTGAAACTCGGGCCGGCATCACCCTCCTTCGATGCTCAAGAATTCCCTAAAGCGTTTTCTGATTGGCAGTAGAGCCACGCGACTCGCCTCCAAGCTTGCGGGCAAGGGAGTCGCCATCATCATGTACCACTCGGTTCAGGATGACCCTTCGGCGCAATCTGACACCTTGGGGGGCATCATCCATTCCACCGAGGTATTTCGAGGACAAATGGAGGTGATTGCTCGCCATTTTAATCCAGTGAACCTGGAGGACGTTTTTCTCTTTGCAAAAGGCGCAAAGGAACTGCGGCCGAGATCCGTGGTGGTTACGTTCGACGACGGCTACGCCGATAACTACCTCGTGGCGAGACCAATATTGGATCGGGCAGGCATTCCCGGGGTTTTTTATGTTATTGTCGATTGCCTGGATCGCCAGACTTTGCCTTGGCCAAGCCAATTACGATACGTCTTCCTCACTGCCAACGCGGTCTCATGGAAAGACCCCTCGGGGAAGAATTGGCCGCTCGACAGGCCCGAGCAGCGATTGCTCGCTTTCGAGGAGGCCTCGAACCACTGCTGCAGGCTATCGGGTCATGCCCAACGAGTCTTTGTCGGGTCAGTACGTTGCGACCTGGAAGCAGAATTGCCAAACCCGAGGGATCGTCCCATGATGAGTTGGGATGAGCTGAGGTCCCTCGTTCACGCAGGTCATACGGTCGGCTCACATACGATGACCCATCCTAATATGGCTCGCATCTCTGAGGCGGACGCCCAAGTCGAGTTTTCCGAGTCAAAACGGAGGTTAGAGCAGGAGCTGCGACGACCTGTTGTGCATTTCTCGTATCCCTGCCCTGCATTGCAGCCGCATTGGGCTGATGGTACGGTCACTCTGAGCCGGCAACTGGGATACGAAACGGGCGTGACCACGAATGGTGGGACGGTGCGCAAAGGTGACAATCCCCTCCGGCTGCGCCGCATCCGGCCGACCAAAACAGTTCCAGGGCTGCGCTGGAACCTGGAGTACACGTTCGCGGGAGGAATTGTCTAGACAACCAGAGACTTGCAGGTTGCAGGCAGGCTCTTCTGTTAAGAGATGTAGGGGTATTCGGGATTGTAAAAAAACGAAAAGTCATTATCCATGAGACTTAGTTCGAGGAGTGTCCCCCGAGCGAACAGATTGCGCGGATCGTAATAATAAATCGGGTCAACTCGTCGCTGCCAAAAGCCCATCTCCTCGAAGCTTTCTCCAATCTGCGCTCTAGAGCTGCCGACGATCACTTCACAGATTCTAGGGTCTTGGCAAGCTGTGTGGGCGGCAAGGGCACAGATTGAGCGCCATTCACTAGAATTGGTAGGATCGCCTTGGATATCCACAATCCTTGCCTGTCTCCCTACCTTTGCCAGCACAAAGTAGCCTCGCAGCTGCTTCGCTCTGGAAACGACAAATCCACTGAACTCAGCTGCCGGGCAGTCGAGCATGTAATTCAGCCCGGCAGCTGTTCTTACGGAACGTGGGTGGGAGGGGGGCGTTCGGGCTTCGAGTACTTGCTCCACCGAGTGCTCGAAATGCGGAACTCTATTCGCCTGCCAATCTTTTGGGATTGGTGGGAGTCTTTTGAGACTAGAGGCTGCATTTCGGAGGAAACGCAAGGGAGTCTTCCAGTTGTACCGACGGCTAGTTCGGTGCTGAAGCCAGGGTCGAACTACGTATACATACCTCTTCAATCCACCGCCGTTCTTGTACCCGAATTTCGGGAGGATTGCCCTTGTGTCAGCTGATCCCCCGATTGCTATCAAAAGATCGCCCAACGCCGAGATTTGCCTCAGAATCTGAATGCCCGCTCCAGGCGTCGCTCTGCGCGCAGCCCAATCAAGGAGATGAATTGCCTTGAGTTCCGGTCCGGAGGTCTGGAGCCGAACCGGCCACACGCTGGCGTGAGCGACGATTTCCTGGTCGTTCTTCAGCAAGAAACTACGAGGCCCGTTCCAATCCGGGTGCGGCGCGAAGTATTTCCATTGCAACACCTCAGGGCGAAACGAATTCAGGTCAGGATCTGCGTGATAGATTTCGAGCAAAAATCTGAGTAATGCTGGTTGCTCGGATGGCGACGTCAGAACAAATTGAAGACCCATGCTTCGTGAATCGCGCTCCCAGCGACGGATGAATTGGAACTCCCTGGCAACAACATCGCATACACCACACACCGGTAGCAAGTTTTTACGAAATGGGGTGTGCCAAAGGACGTGCTGTTGCGGCTATAAAAACCACTCCGCTGCTTGATCAGAAGACCGGCAAGAGTGATTCCACAATCGTCTTCATGCCATGTCGCGCAGAAATGAGCATTGCGGTCTGCGGCAAGCCTTTATGCGATGTGCTATGATACCCAAAATATGCGGTACGCCCCGGCCTAGTAATTTGGATAGAATCGAAGTGCCCGTTGGCCCCGCTCTCGTAAATCGTTTCATTTCATACCATGATTCACTCCAGGTTTTGCGCTGCGTTTTTGTTGATCATCTATGTTTTACTCAGTGGTAGCTTCTGGTTCGTCCATGCTGACAGTAATATTTCCCAAGCGCCCGGGGCGGCTTCCCGGTTCGACGGACCAGCAGAGCTACCACGCGTCGTCGTGAAGAGTGCCCTTGCCGATACACCTGCTCGTGGAAAGGTAATCTCAATTCGTGAAGGGGACGATTTTCAGAGTGCTATCAATAACGCCGATTGCGGAGACACGCTGCAATTGCAGGCGGGCGCCGTGTTTAGAGGAAAGTTCAGGTTTCCTGAAAAACGATGCCCTGACGTTCAATGGATTGTAGTGCGCACGAGTGCTGCTGACAGCGAGCTGCCTCCTGAAGGCGCGAGGCTTACTCCATGCTTCGCGGGTGTCGCTTCCCTTCCCGGGCGCCCTGATTTCCACTGCAAGTCGGTTCGTAATGTTCTTGCGAAAATAGAGTATGACAGCAGTAACGGCTCTGGCCCTTTTGCTTTCTTACCTGGAGCCAATCACTACCGCTTCATCGGACTTGAGATCACTCGTGGAGCAGCGGGCGCATCCATCACCGCGCTCGCTTTTGTGGAGGGCGAAGAAAGGGGCAGTGCCACAGCCCATCATCTTATTTTCGACCGCGTGTGGTTTCACGGAACGGCGCAGGACGAAACCGCGCGCGGTTTGGCGCTTGTGAACACGACCGACGTGGCCGTAATCGACTCCTTCTTCACTGATTTCCACTGTGTGGCCGGGACTGGGTCATGCACCGATGCGCAGACACTTGGCAGTACCGGCGGCAACAACCCGGGAGGGCCATACAAAATCGAGAACAACTTCCTGGAAGCCTCTGGCGAGAATATTCTGTTTGGTGGAGGCGGCGCCACGCGCACTCCGAGCGACATCGAAATTCGCAGGAATCATCTCTTCAAGCCCATGATCTGGAAGCGAGGCGAACCGGGGTTCGTTGGTGGCGTGTCCGGCCATCCTTTCATCGTGAAGAACCACTTTGAACTTAAGAATGCTCAGCGTGTTTTGTTCGAACAAAACTTGCTGGAAAACGTTTGGGGCGGTTTCTCGCAAGCTGGCTTCTCGATCCTGCTCACGCCCAAGAACCAGAACAATCATTGTCCGTCTTGCACGGTGACCGATGTGACCATTCGTTATAACAAGATCAAGAACGTTGCGGACGTCTTCCAAATCGCCAATGGTACCTCGGATGCCGGAGGCGCGAGTTCAGGAGGGGAACGATATAGTATTCACGATCTTCTGGTCGAGGACGTACACGAGAAGGACTACGACGGTTTTGGGCTGTTCGCAATGATTTTTTCGGTGGCACCCCCGCTCCGAGATGTCCAGATCGAACATGTAACCGCTTTTGTTCCTCGAGCGATATTCTCGATCGGTAACCCAGGGGAGAAGATTGCGAATTTCACAGTGAAGAACAATATCTTCTCCTCTGCGGGCGAGCGCGAGATCGGAAGTACTGGAGGGGGAGAGCGAAATTGCGCGCGCGAGCCCGATCGGCAAGGCCCGGGTGGGGTGCTGAAGAGTTGTTTTGCAAACTCCAATTTCACCAACAACCTTATTATTGGAGGCTCGAGGTGGCCCTCAGGCAATATCACGCCCAAGGACGTGCGTGCGGCTGGCATTCGCGAAGTGCATGAACCTGGAATTGGCCCATACACGCTTTGTCGTAACGAGAATGACGGTGCTTCCTGCAAGAAACCTTCTCCTGCGCTGGGCTCCGCAACAGACGGCCGAGACATCGGCGCTGACGTGAATGCAATAGAAATGGCACTTGCTGGCGTGACCTGAAGCCATGGCATTCCCGGAGGTCATTGTCCTGTAATCGTTCGAGGCAGCGAATCCAGCTTAGTTGAGCGTATCGAGCTGTGCTAAAGTCTTTGATGTAGCTGGAAATCAAGGAACCCCTCTCCAAGTGCGGACTCGCGGGGCAAAAACTGCCATTGGCGCTGAACTAACGTCCACCGTGGTCTCAATCGCCGCTACCTGGGTACCCCAGGGCAATTTTCATCACGTTGGATTGGTGGTGGCCTCCATTCAGCAGACTGTCAAGGGACTTGCAAATTCGCTTGACGCTGTATGGGATGGCGTCATAGTCCACGATCCTAACCAGAAAGTGCGAGTAACGTTCCTTCAAAGTGGAAACCCGGCCGACCCTTTGTTCGAACTCATCGAACCGGCGGCGGAGGATTCGCCAGTGCTAATTTCCGCCAAGAGAGGCGGAGGGATCCACCACGTTTGTTATCTCGTGGATTCGCTTGAGGAGCAATTGAAACGCTGCCGATCGCAGCGTGCCCTGGTGGTGAGGCCAGCGACTCCGGCCGTCGCGTTCGGCGGACGCCGGATTGCCTGGGTTTACACCAGGAACAAGTTGCTGATCGAATATTTGGAGCGGTAAGAAATGGCTGTCGAGAACAACATCGCGAATCTGCGCGGCGAGGCTGATGCCCTGATCTCTCGGGATCAACCTACCGGTGCGGCTCTTCGGCTTGCTAAGCTATGGCGAGCTGAGAGCAGCCCGGCGTCGGCGGCATTTGTCGTTTCCAGATTCGAAAAACTTCGCGGCAGGATTTCTCTGGTGCCCTTCCGGCTCGCAATTTTACGTTCATTCACGGTGGAGCCGGCTGTGCCACTGCTGCGGGCGGCCGCCTTTTCTACCGGTATTGATCTGTCTGTCCACGTTGGCGACTTCAATGCGTTTGCGCAAGAGATACTCGATCCGGAAAGCTCTCTTTACCGGTTCGCGCCGAACACGGTCATCCTGGCGGTGCAAACCGCTGATATCGCTCCTGATCTATGGAGGGATTACGCCGACATGCCGGGCGAAGCCGTTACACAGGCGATGCAACGCGTTTCAAACAGCATGAGTCAGTGGATGAGCGCGTTTCGCGAACGCACCCAGGCAACTCTAATCGTCCACAACCTGGAGCAGCCTATTCGTCCGGCACTTGGCATTCTGGATTGCCAGATCGAGACCGGACTCCCGGACGCCGTCCAGCGCATTAACCAGGATATCCGCCGGGCTGCGAATAAGTTTCGTGGCGTGTATGTGCTCGACTACGACGGGTTGATCGCTCGCCATGGCCGCATCCGCTGGCACGATGATCGCAAGTGGCTGACGGCACGCCTGCCGATCGCCGCCGATCAGCTGATCCATATTTCCCGCGAGTGGTCGCGTTTCCTCGCGCCCCTAAGTGGTAAGACGGCGAAGGCTTTGGTCGTGGACCTCGACAATACTCTGTGGGGCGGAATCATTGGCGAGGATGGCATGACCGGTATCAAACTGGGTGCTGAATATCCGGGCGCGGGCTATCAGGCCTTGCAGCGCGCCATGCTCGACTTGGCCCGCAAAGGTATGCTGCTTGCCATCTGCAGTAAGAACAATCCGGACGACGCGATGGAGGTGCTGGAAAAGCATCCTGGCATGTTGCTGCGCCCAAAGAATTTTGCAGCTATGCGGATTTCCTGGAATGACAAAGTGCAAGGTCTGCGCGAGATCGCTTCTGAACTGAACATCGGCATGGATAGCTTAGCCTTCCTGGATGACAATCCCTTCGAGCGAGAACAGGTTCGGGCGCAGCTTCCGGAAGTCGCGGTTATTGATTTGCCAGAAGATCCGCTTCAGTACGCAGCTACACTCCGGGACGAACCGGTTTTCGAGCGTCTCAGCCTTTCTGCAGAAGACCAGCAGCGCACAACTTTTTACTCGGAACAACGCGAGCGCGCTCACGCAGAGCAGACTTTTCAGTCGAAGGAAGATTTCTATCGCTTTCTTGAGCAGGAAGCCGAAATAGCGCCGGTTGTGCCGGCAACGCTGGCCCGGGTTGCTCAGCTCACGCAAAAGACCAACCAGTTCAATGTCACTACGCGCCGTTACGGGGAGCAGCAGATCGCGGAATTGGCAGCCCAGCCGGGATCGCGAGTGCTATCCATTCGAGTTCGAGACCGCTTCGGAGACCACGGACTGGTCGGCGTGAGTATTACCCGCGACCAAGATGAAGCTTGCGAGATTGGTACCTTCCTACTCAGTTGCCGCGTGATTGGCAGGACCGTGGAAACCGCACTGCTTGCGCATCTAGCGGACAGCGCTGCCCGTCGCGGGTGCAAGCAGTTAACGGGATGGTTTCTCCCAACCAAGAAAAATGCTCCCGCGAGGGAATTTTACCAGCAACATGGATTTGAACTCGCCAAACAGAACGGCGACGGCTCGCTATGGTCTCTCGATCTGGCCCAGCGTAAGATCGCATCGCCGGAATGGATCAAAGTGAGCATGACGGATGGAGGAAATGAGTGACATCTAGCGTATTGGAACAAGTTCGAAGCATAGCTTCCGATCTTTTCGGAATTCCCGCTGACCAGATCGACGCTGCTTCTTCACCAGAAACCATTGAGTCGTGGGACTCGATCCAACATTTGAACCTGGTGCTGGCACTCGAAGAGAAGTTCAACCTGCAGCTCTCGCCGGAAGAGATCGAGCAAATGAAACACATCGGAGACATAGCGAAACTCGTAGAAGGCAAACTTCAAGCCGCGCCGAGGTAACCTTTGGCGGTTGTCATTGAGCCTTATCGAAAGGAACATGAGCCAGCGGTTGCCGAATTTAACCGGCGGCTTCAATCCGGCGGCGCGGAAAGGGACTTGGTTTTCTACGAGCACGCGGTGCCACGCTGGCCTCCCGCTAACGAAAGCTCCATTTCCAACGAATATTTTGTTGCGGTGGACGACAGCGGCGCCATTCGCGGAGGCTACGCTCTCAAACGCCAGAACTTTTGGTTTGGTGATGGCAAAGTCCGGTCCCTGGGCTACTACCACCATCCGTTGTCGGAAGGCATCGTTGGCAAATCTCACGCGCTGGTCGGGAGCTTGCTCCTCAGGGACGCCATGCAGCGAGCGCCGCTGCTCTATTGCCTAGGGATGGGCGGCTATGATCGGCCGCTCCCTAAAATGCTTGTGGGACTGGGTTGGAGCCACTGCGTGTTTCCGTTTTACTTTCGCATCGTGCATCCCTACCGCTTTTTACGCCAGATGCAAGCATTGCGCACTTCCACATGGCGCAGGCTGGCGATGGATCTGGCCGCGTATTCCGGCGGGGGGTGGGTGGCAGCCAAGGCGTACCAGGTCGTGACGGGAATCAAAGCTGCACGAGTTCCGCCGTATCAAACCACGGAGGTCGCAGAGTTTTCCGAGTGGGTCGATCCGCTCTGGGAGAGCGCGAGAGATTCCTGCGCGATGACTGCAGTGCGGGACAGCAACACCCTAAGAACGGTCTATCCAAGTTCCGACCAGCACTTCACGCGGCTCAGGATCGGACGCAATGGCACAGAACTCGGCTGGGCTGTCGTCGCTGAGCGGAGAGCGGATTCGAAGTATGGATCGTTGCGAGTGGGTTCGGTGGTTGACTGTTGGGCACTAACTCAAGACGCGCTTGCCGTCGTCCGAGCCGCAACGGAAGCATTGGAACGTCGCGGGATGGACCTTATAGTCACAAACCAGAGCCATCAGGCCTGGTGCCGTGCCTTTCATGCCACTGGATTCCTGCGGGCAGAATCAAACTTCATTTTCGCCGCTTCCAAAAAATTGGCGGAACTTCTTCAGCCCTTCGAAGAAATCAAACAACGCCTGCATTTCACCCGGGCCGACGGCGATGGCTTACCTCGCAATTTCTGAGGAAAGCCTATTTTAACTTAGCTGCTCGCAGTGGAAATCATAGGCTGCTCGGCGTTGTGATCAGTCAACTCATAACCCAAGCGCGTCATCAAGTGACCCCAGGTTTGTTCAATCAAAGCAGCCGATTCCCGCGGCAGTACGGATTGCCAATTTCCCGACGACGCTTTGCGGACGAATGGCTTGTCCTGGCGCGTGTACTTGGTCTGCACCCACTTCCCTGCCTGATTTTTCTCCAACTCTCGCATGCGATCGGCGGAACTGAGTTCCACCGCCTCGGCCAACCTGTGGGCCGTGGGCTCAATGCCCAGCAACTTAGCAACCTTCGCCAGTTCGGGCGCGGGGTTCGCTTGCAAATCTTCGTAGCGAATGACTAGAAAACCACTATGGCCTTCACGGGTGGCGAGCCAGCCGCTTACGTGGTCCCCCCAGCACCCCAGCCTTGGCCAATACTCGGACTCCATCCACCTGGGAACGAATTGTTCAATTGGAAATTGATCGCTGAAGGAGCCTTTCTTCATCTCCCAGTGATAATTTGACACGGCGACATCTCGCGGATCGCGAACAATGTAAACAATTCTTTTGTAACGCGGGTCGAAACACTCGTGGCTCTTAATGATCCGCGGCCGCGGCAAGTTGCGCATGGTGCGGTCCGAGTGGGTGTACATATCAGGAATACGCTGTTCGAGATTCAGGAACGTCATGGGGTCATCCGGGTACGCAAGATTTCCCACCAGGAACCTACACCAAGTATTACCTGACCGTGGATATGAGGTGAGGAAGACATCATCCGGAAACACTGTGATCTCGCGCTCAATCCTGGTCCTGCGAAACAACACATCATTTACCCGGGACAAGTGCTTGAGTGCCCGTTTGATCATCATGGGGTTTTCTCCTCGCCTCTGCTCACATCGCTGCGCTGGCTGCGCTCTCCCTGCAACCAGCCGAGAAACCGCTGCTTGCGCGCAAACATGTTTCTAGCCTCGTTGCGAAGCGTGGAGACAATCTGGTAGCGCGATTTGGTGAACCAGGGGACGCGGTGGGCTTTGCAGCCATACTTTTCCTTGTAAGTACCTTCACCACCCCAGTCGTACACTTCAATCCCGCGCTGCTTCCAATACCGCATCACGTACCACTGGATGGCTTCATTGGGGCGCAAGATTTGGCTAGAGCGGTAGCTGGCGTTTCCCCAAAATTCCGCGATTTTATTGAAGCCGGGGAAAATGCCGGTAGCGATGCACTTGCCTTCGGAGTCCCGGGCGCGAACCAGTAGCACCCGGTTGGTGGAGCCCAGGTTCTTCACCAAAGCGCGCACCCGCTCAACGTTGTAGGTTGGAACCAGGCCTTGCTTGGCGAAAACATCTTTCAACTGCTCATAATATTCGTCAGCGAAGGCGAGGTCGTGTACTTCTTCGATGACCACTCCGCTTTTTTCCGCTTTCCTGACACAGCGGCGGCAAGCACTGTCCATGTTGTTGAACAGTTGCTCTTCAGACTGGGTAAGGTCAGTGCGATAGGAAGTGTAGAACTCGCATGCAAATCCGAGTTCCTGCCCGTCCTCGATCGTGAAATTTGGGTCGGAGATCTCCATGTGCAAACATTTCAAGGTGTCCCACGCCATCTTCTCGACGGCCCCCAGCGCCTCAGCTCGTGAAATCCCGGGAAGCAAATTGAATCCTATATACGGAGTCGTCCAGCCCGGGAAAGAGCTGCCCAGTACCTTCACGCCCATCCGGCTAAAAGTCAGGCCGGAAAAGAATCCGACAACCTTGCCATCCTGATGTAGCTCGGCAATAACCGGAGTAGCTCCTTGTGTCTCGGCCACGAAATTGAGCCACTCGCGGGTCTGAAAGACGGTCCGGTCGGCAAAGCTGTCGAGAAATTCCCAGTTCACGGATTTGGGATCGACGATATTGCACTTCATCCTGGTCACAGTTCCTCTTGGGTTGTTACCAGCAGATGCCTTCGTAAGCAGCCACACTGTCCGGCCGGCGGGACTTGTCCAAGTTCACAAGATCAATCACTGTTTGATTCGAGCGAAGGTGCTTGGAAAGCTCATCCGCCCTCGCCGAGTTGTTGCCGATAATCACGACCTCTGCGTCCCGAAGCGCGGCTTCGAGGTCCGCGGTCAGCAGCGAACCGATGTGCGGGATCACTTCTTCAATGTACTGACGATTCGAACCCGCCAGTCGTCCCAGAACGACATCCCTGTCCCAAACTTTGACTTCGCAACCTTCGCCGAGCAATCGCTTGATGAGTTGCACCTGCGGGCTTTCGCGTAGATCGTCCGTACCCGCCTTGAAACTTAGGCCGAGCATGGCAATCCTCCGCTTGCCCGTGCGCAGGACGGCTTCTACTCCACGATCAACGTGCTGCGCGTTGCTAGGCATCAGCGATTCCAGCAGGGGCAATTCCAGGTCGAGTTCCTTTGCGCGGTAAGTGATTGCGCGCAGATCTTTGGGCAGACACGAGCCGCCGAATGCGAACCCCGGGGCCAGGTATGCCGCGGAAATATTCAGCTTGGTGTCTGACATGAAGATCTTGGTGACCTGATCGGCCTCAACACCTAAATGTTTGCAGAGCGTGCCGACTTCGTTAGCAAAGCCAACCTTGACTGCGTGATAGAGATTTGAGACATACTTCACCATTTCGGCAACGCGAATGGAAGTTTCAAAGACGGTTGCGGGAATATCTTTGTACAGTGTGCGAAGAGAATCGAGGTGCTGCGGATTTTGAGATCCCAGAATTGTGTATGGCGGCTTCAAAAAGTCAGCTACCGCGCTTCCTTCACGCATAAACTCCGGGTTGTAGCAGACGGCGAAGTCCACTCCCGCGCGTTTTCCACTTGCACTCTCAATAGTTGGGACCATTAACGTCTCAGTTGTTCCCGGCAGGACGGTGCTCCGCAGAACGATGGTGTGGAACGTGGACTTCTGCTTCAGCGCTGTCCCGATCTCACGCGAGACGTGCTCGATGTGGCTCAAATCCAGCTTGCCATTCCGCAGGCTCGGCGTGCCCACGCACACGAAAGAAACGTCAGAGCCCATGACTGCAGCTATGGGATCGACGGTTGCATGCAACCGGCAGCCCTGATTTGCCTCGGCCACCAGTTCGTTCATTCGGGCTTCAATGATAGGACTTCGGCCAGAGTCGAGCATCTCCACTTTGGCAGGACTTACATCTACCCCGATTACTTTGTGCCCCATGGATGCGAAACATGCCGCCGAGACCGAACCGACATAGCCAAGACCGAATATGCTGATTGAAAGGGACAAACGCGGGCTCCTCACCCAGGCGAGCTCTGCTCCCCGAGTCACGCCCAACTGGCGTTGTATCGAGGAACTTAGTGTCCACTATAGAAGTGCTCGATATGGGGTGCAAGTCAGGTTCCAAAACTGACGTAACCCTGAGGCAATGATACTTGTATCCATTTGTATGTAAAGTACTTAGCTGCGCATTTTTCGCCGAGCTGGGGATTCCCGCGATGCCTGACCTGAGGAGACAAATCTTTTCGTTCTGGTGGAACCTCGTGTGCCCAAAACGACGAAAGTTAGGCCGCTCTTATCGACCTTTCCTAGAGCTATTGTCAGCATTGGATTACCAGCTGGTAACCTGATCTTTGGTCTCTGATGTGCAATGTCAATGGCGATTCCCAGTCGCCGCCGGACCCCACTACGGCGTGTAAGATAAGGAAATTCGTGACCACCAGCTGGCACAAAACCTGGCGACGGCTCTCCCAGATGAGCTGGGACGAAGTGCGCACTCGTGCCAGTCAGGAGATAAGCAAGCGCGTTGACCTGATCGCCTACAAGGCCGGATACGACTTCACTCGATCGAGCTCTCCCGTCAACAGCGCGCCGGGCGGGAAGTTTTTCTTTGACGCCGACGAGGTACCCGGGCGCATCGCGCTCCTGCAAAAATTTCTCCCGCAGGAGGTAGGCCTCATTCTCAGCGAAGCCGATGCCATCTGCGAGCACAGGTTCGCCTTGCTCGGATACACGGACCTCAATTACGGTCAGGAAATCGACTGGCACATGGATGCGATCCACGGGAAACGAGCGCCGCTGAAGCCGTGGCACACCATCAACTTTCTGGACTTCAACGAAGCCGGGGATCACAAAGTCATCTGGGAACTGAACCGGCACCAGCATCTGATCACGCTGGCAAAAGCGTGGCGGATCACCCACGAAGCGCGCTACGTCACAGAATTAGTAAAACAATGGTACGGCTGGCAGCACGCGAACCCGTACCCGACCGGAATCAATTGGGGCAGCGCTCTGGAGGTGGCATTCCGAAGCCTGTCCTGGTTATGGGTTGCCAACCTGCTGGGTGACTCGGCTCCGGCTCCCAGCCAGTTCCGCGGCGACCTCATGTCCGCGCAGGCGCTGAACGGGCGCTACATCGAACGCTATCTCTCCACGTATTTTTCGCCGAATACGCATCTGCTTGGGGAGGCGGTCGCGCTATTTTTTGTCGGAACACTATGCCCGCAATTGCCTCGCGCTGAGCGGTGGAGGAACCACGGCTGGGAGCTCATCCTGCAAGCGGCAAAGCGCCAGGTTCGCAGCGATGGTGTGTACTTCGAGCAGGCACTGTACTACCACGTGTATGCGCTGGATTTCTTCCTGCATGCTCGCGTTCTGGCCGCATGCAACGGACTGGCTGTTCCCGCAGAGTTCGATGTGGTCCTGGAAAAAATGCTCGACGTTATTGAAGCGCTGTCGCAGGCAGGTCCCGCCGAGGGCTTTGGCGATGACGACGGCGGCCGGGTTTTTAACCCTCGGCGTAACCGCGTCGAGCACATGACTGATCCGCTGGCCGTGGGGGCAGCCTTGTATGGGCGCGAGCACATTCGATCGGCGGCGAACTTGACCGAGGAAGCAGTCTGGCTGTTCGGAGAGCCTGCCATTCAATTGGACGGAACGCGCGCGCAACGCCGAGTTCACTCGCAGGCATTCGAGGCAGGGGGTCTGTACGTGATGGCGGGCGATGATCCGTGTCCGCAACTGATGATGGTGGATGCCGGACCGCAAGGTGTAGGCCGATCCGGCCACGGGCATGCCGACGCTCTCAGCGTTCGCTTGACAGTGAATGGACGACGATATCTGGTTGACCCCGGAACTTGCGTCTATGTCTCAGACAACAGAGACCGCGACGTGTTCCGTGGTACCGGCGCTCACAACACACTGCGGGTTGACGCTCATGAACAGGCGGTTCCCGCAGGCCCCTTCGCCTGGACTGAAATCCCTCGAGTGAAAACCGAACGATGGGTCAGCGGAGACTCATTTGATTTCTTAGTTGCCAGCCACGACGGCTACTGTCGTCTGCCTGATCCGGTGCTGCACCGGCGATTCGTTTTTCGTGGCGAGGACGGTCTGTGGTTCATTCGGGACGTTGCCGAAGGCCAGGGCAAGCACCGGCTCGATAGCTTTTGGCACTTCGCTGAAGATCTCAACGTCACGGAGCAGGAGAGCGCAGTAATAGCAGCGCCGAGGGGAGGGCGGGAAGATCGGATTGAGAATTGTACGCGGCTGGCTCTTCTGACCTCGCAGAATTCCGTTTTCCAAAAAGAACTCGGCTCGGGCCTGGTCTCGCCGGCCTACGGCCAAACGACCACTGCTCCAACCGTGCGGGTTTCGGCTGAAGTGGAACTCCCCGCAGAATGTGCGGTCTTGATGATGGCGCAGCCCCGAGCGGGCGCGCTCGGAGAGTTTGTTGAGATCACAGTACCGCAGGGCAGCGAGCTTCGTGGTTATCGGTATGAGGCGGCTGATGTGGCCCATTGTTTCTTTTTTGCCAGCGCAGCTAAACCATGGACCTTAGCGCCCTGGGCAAGCGATGCGGAATTTCTGTATTGCCTCATCGAACACGGCCAGTTATCGCAACTCGTAATGGTTCGAGGGAGCTTCGCAAGATGGGGTGACAAAACCCTAGTCTCGCGGGCACGCTCAGTTGAAAAATTCGAGTGGTCGGATCGCACGGGAGCGTTACAAACCTCCTCATCTGACACACTCGCGCGTGGACGGGAAGGCGATCTTGAGAGTTTGGATCGTGTGCTGTAAGTTCCGGCGGCTGGAGCGGGACACACCATCGGATGGAGTAGCTGAATGTGCGGAATAGCTGGAATCCTGGAATTTGGTAGAGACGCGAGAGTGAATCCCGGCGAGTTGCGCCGGATGTGCGACGTCATATCGCATCGCGGACCCGATGACGAAGGCATCTACACGGATGGCCGAGTTGGCATCGGCATGCGCCGCCTGAGCATTGTGGACCTGGCCACCGGGCATCAACCTCTCAGCAACGAAGATGGTTCGATCTGGATCGTGTTCAATGGAGAAATCTACAACCACCTGGCGCTCCGCGAGCAGCTAATTACCCAGGGTCACTCCTACCGTACCCATAGCGATACCGAGAGCGTCATCCATCTTTACGAGCAGTATGGGAAGAGTTGCGTCCAGCATCTTCGCGGCATGTTTGCCTTTGCCATTTGGGACATGAAGCGGAAGAGCCTGTTTATCGCGCGCGATCGTCTCGGAATCAAACCTTTGTACTACAGCGCCACGGCGGCCCGGTTTTTGTTTGGATCGGAAATCAAGGTGCTGCTGGCGTCACAGGGTGTTCGTCCAGAACTGAATCGCGCGGCGCTCCCCGAATACCTTGCGTTCGGATATCTGTCTGGCGCTGACACCTTTTACCGCGGCATTCGTAAGCTCATGCCTGGACATTCGCTCGAGTTGACCGAAGCCGGCGATTTGCGAATTGAGCAATACTGGGACCTCCAGACCACGGCCGACGAACCCGCACGAGACGAAGCTTATTACGTCCACTCCTATCGCGAACTGCTCGAAGGCGCAGTCAAGAGTCATTTGATGAGCGATGTCCCACTTGGCGTCTTCTTGAGTGGTGGAGTGGATTCGAGCGCCGTCGCTGCTCTGATGACCCGGCTTCGCCGCGAACCGGTTGAGACTTTTTCCGTCGGCTATTCGGAGCAGGACTACAGCGAACTGCCTTACGCACGAACAGTGGCCCAGCACATCAACTCAGTCCATCATGAGGTTTCCGTCGGCCGCCAGGATTTCTTCGATGCGCTCCCCAAACTCATCTGGCATGAAGATGAGCCGATTGTGTGGCCTTCGAGCGTCTCGCTGTTCTTTGTTGCCCAACTGGCGCGCGAGCGCGTCAAAGTAGTGTTGACCGGTGAAGGCAGCGATGAGACTCTCGCAGGCTATTCCAGATACGCTTTTACGCTGAAGAATACTGCCCTGGATCGCGTCTACCGCAGCATGATTCCAAATTTTGTCCGCCGTGGAGTCCGTGGAGCAATTGCAGAATCAAACTGGATCGGCGCGACCGCGCGACGCAAGCTTTCGCATACTTTCCTGGGACGCGATGGAGAATCCTGGGCTTCGTTCTACTTTGACAATTTTTTCTCCGCTTTCAGCGAAAAAGACCAGTCGGAATTACTGACAGAGGAAATGGCGCACCAGTTCGAGGCGGGCGCGGCTTACTGCAATGTTCTGGAATATTGGGAGCGCTCGCAAGGCGAGCTACTGCAAAGACTCTTGTACACCGATATCAAGACCTATCTGGTCGAGCTGCTGATGAAGCAGGACAACATGAGCATGGCAGCCTCGATCGAAAGCCGGGTACCATTCCTGGACCATCTACTGGTCGAGTGGGCCATGCGGGTTCCCGCCAGCGTGCAAATTCGCGGCATGTCAGGGAAGCGCATTTTGAAGAAAGCCATGGAAGGCCTACTGCCAGATTCAATTCTCTACCGCCCCAAGCTGGGCTTCCCCACGCCCTGGAGCGGCTGGCTTGCCGGACCGCAATCCGAAGTAATTGAGGGTATGCTGCTTGATCCCCGCAGCTTGGAGCGCGGCATCTTTAAGCGCTCCGCAATCCAGCAACTTTTCCAGGAGCATCGCGCCCACTACCGCGACCATACTGACCGCATCTGGCGCCTGCTGAACCTGGAGCTCTGGCACCGCGTGTGCCTGGAGGGTGACTCCTGGTTGAGCACGCCTAGCGAGCCGCGGGTAACGCTCGCTTCCACTACTTGAGTTGCCCGCCCGCTATTGGGAATTGGGCGAGTCAGCAATCTCCATGCGCCGGATATCCACTAGCCTGCCGAGTGGAGTTTTGGACTTCAGCCACTGCTTAGCCGCAAACAGGGGCATGTATGTACTCCTCAGCCGGAGTGCGCGCAGGCTGCTTTTCGTCTTCGGATCTGCAGTTACTTCGTAGCCGAGTTCTCGCAGGAAATCACCGACTACGGCCTCGAATCCCCCCACTTCTTCCGCAGACATCTTGCGCTTCCAACGGCCTGCCGGTTGAAAGGCCTGTTGTCCAGACTCGCCGAAGAACGAAGAATTAGGTTCGCTGACTGCGCCGATTCCGGCTTGTTGGATCTTGTCATAGTCCAAGTCATGGCCGATGAATTCACCCAGTTTGTTCAGCACTTCGCGGTGGTTGGTGACCAGGTCTTCGAAACGGACTTCGTAATAGTTCGGTCCTAAGGTTTGGCCGTATTCTCTTCCCTTGCGGACCACCCATTCCCAATACATTCCTGCCACGGCGAGACGCTCGTGCCGGTCCCAGGGCAGAGGGTGCGCCCAACGCTGCTGCACGTAGGAGAGCGCCACATCGCGGCCATCACGAATGATGTGAATAACGAAAGCGCCGGGCAGCTGATCGCGGATTTCGGGAATGTTCAACAGGTGGTCGGGGGTGCAGTCCGCCCAGCGATCCACGCCCTGTTTGCGGGCGGTTTCTTCCATGGTGATGCGCAGAAAGTCACCACCACTTCTGCACTCGGTCATGATTCGCTGCTCGATATCGGAGGCGTTCAAACCGGAGACATGAAACAGCTTGCTGCGAAGCCAATAGTCCAGCAGTCGCCGCCGGGTTTTTTCGGAACGAAGATCGCCGAATCGCGGCACCAGCAAATTAAAAACATTCGACTCGGCGCGATAGACCGCGAATCCGCCCGCGGACAGCAGCATGTGATAAAGCACCGTAGTGCCAGACCGAGGGCAGCCCAGCACAAATACCGGGGCCTTGGTGTCTCGAAACCTAGAACCCTTCGGTTCAGGTATTGAGTGGACTAAGGACTCAACCGATCCGCCCAAATTGTGCTGCCCTGAATTCAGCTGATTCTCCAAAAATGGATTCACACGCCTGCTCACGACACCAGAGAGCGATAGACTTCCAGCCACTGCTCCCGAACCGCCGCCCAACGGTAGCGCTTCGATTCCTCATGCGCGTTGCACGCCAGCTTAGCTGCGAGTTCCGGATCTTCGACGAGCCGCAACACGTTTTGCGCCAAGGCATGGGCGTCACCCGGCTGTGAAAGCAGACCGGTCCTCCCGTCCTCCACCACGTAACGCATTCCTTCCGGTGCGGTACTGACCACTGGATTCCCCGAGGCAAACGCTTCCAGCACCGATACCGGCATATTGTCGAGACGTGAGGCGTTAATGAAGATATCCGCCCGGTCATAAAAGCGACCGATTTCGCCCCTCGAAGCCACGCCGGTGAACTCCACGTTCGGAAGCTGGAGTTTCTGAACCAGTTGCCGAAGTTCGAGCTCGAGTGGCCCGTTACCCACTAAGTCCAGGCGGGCGTCAGGATAGGCTTTCTGTACTTCCGCAAAAGCTTTCACAACCACATCCACACAGTAATAAGGATGGAATCCTCGTGTGCAAACCAGGTGCGGACGGACCGGTCTCCGCAGACGGAAGGTGAATTGCGACAGGTCGATGATATTGGGCACTACCGTCGCATCCAGACCAAACTCTCGAAAAACGCCAGCTAGATAACCGGAAGGAACGACCAGCGAATCCGCTTTAGCGAGGAGCCAACGCGCGGTGCGAAAACGTTTCAAATGGTCACGGGCTTCGCCGCTGTGATAGTGGATCAACGCTTTTTTCCCTCTCATGCGAGCCATAAGCAACGCCGGCAGGGGCGCAATCAGGAACGACCAGTATGACGCGGAGAAGATGTGCGCGATGTCCACATCCCTCAGCTGTCGCCATAGCGACCACAGGTAAAATGGCTCGCGAACGAGGGTACGCAAAAGCGGAATATGCTCCACCCATGCAATCACGCGGGGCAAAGTGGGATCGATTGGAACCAGCTTGGCGCGCAGTTCTTCGTCATGGCAATTCTGTACCAGCAAATCCGCCTGAACGGACTGGCCTCCAACGTAGCGCAACGAAGCCGCCACAATCGCGACATTCATGGGCCGCGTTGCGACCGCATGGTCCGAAACCGAATTCGCGACTAATTTTGGCCTCCAGCGTTTTTTCTCCAGCAACTCTCGATAAAGTTCCTCATGACGCGTCCGCATCTGGTCGATTGTGAAATGCGAAGTTGCGAACTGCCGAGCATTACGACCGAACTGGGCGCGGAGGTTCACGTCACCCAGCAGACGCTCAATCGCTGCAGCAAGGGCGTCCACGTCATCCGGAGGAACGAGAATTCCCGTGCGTTCACTCACCAACTCGGGATTTCCTCCCACGCGGGTCGCCACCACCGGCACACTCGCTGCCATCGATTCGATAATTACATTGGAGAGGCTCTCGGATGCCGACGGCAGAACGGAAAGATCAAGCGACGCCAGCACTGCCGGAATGTCCCGGCGATCGCCCAGAAACTGGACACGGTCGCCGAGTTCGAGTTGTTTGGCGACAGCTTCGAGTTCTGTACGGAGTGGGCCGTCACCGGCCAGCACGAACTCTGCATTCGGAAACTTGGCAAGCACGCGTGCAGCGGCGGCCAGGAACGCGTGGTGATTCTTGGCCCGCAAGTTCATGCGCGCAATCATGCCGATTCGCGTGAATCCGGTGCGCTTAGGCATCGCCGGTGTAACTTCTGCAAACGCTTCCGCCGGCAAGCCGTTTGGGATCACAACGATCTTCTGTTCCGGTATACCTGCACGCAACAGCCGGTCTGCCGCCGCCCGGGAATTGCAGATTACACAGTCGCTGAGGCGGAACATTGCTGCCTGTGCGCGATACTGCCAAGCTGTGAGCAGGTCTCCGAGTTGGCGCAGGCTTCCAATCACTACGGGGATTCTGGCCGTTCGCGCCGCAGGTATCAGCATTAAGTTCGAATAGAAATCAAATGCGTGCGCGATAGCGATGTCCGCACGGCGCATGTAGCGGCCAACTCGGTATCGCGATTTTATGGACTGCCAGCGGTAGAGGCTGCCGCGCAGCCCGAAGTGTTGCATGCCATCTGAGTCGAGAAATGTACCTTTTTTCTGCAGGCAACCAAGCTGCACGCGGAAAGAAGCATGATCCAGTGAGCGGGCAAGTTCAGCAAATTGCCTCTCGCTCCCACCAGTCTCCAGGCTGTTGATCATCAGGAAAACACCGGGCCGCAGTGACGCCGCTGGAGCCGCAGACCGGTGTTGTTCAATCAGCCTTTCGACCTCTGCAGGCTTCAGTTCGGTTCCTTCGCCGAAGACAGGACTCATCCCAGGCCCCTGCTTACGGAAGCGATTTGATTGGACTCGAGCAGAGGATGGCCGTTACTGAAACGCTCCAGAAAATTTCGATGCCAGAGTTCAAGCATTAGCAAGCGCCAGATCGGCCCGGACTGGTTGCGCCGCCCGCTGAAGTGCTCGTTGAGAATTTGCTTGACGGCATCAGGATTGAAGTATCCACGCTGCAGAGTTTTCGGATCGAGTAAGACAGTTTGAATCAGATCCTTTAGCTCATTGCGCATCCAATGCACAAGGGGCAAAGCAAACCCTTGTTTCGGCCGGTCCAGCACCTCTTTTGGAACACCCAGCCGTTCTGCGAGCTTTCGCAGAATGTACTTCTGTTCCTTTCCACGCATCTTCCATTGCGGAGACAATGCGGTTACCCACTCCACCAGTTCATGATCCAGGAGGGGCACGCGCACTTCTAGAGACGTAGCCATGCTCATTCGATCGACTTTGGTGAGAATGTCGCCGGCTAAGTACGTCTTGGTGTCAAGATAAAGGAACTGGCTCAAAGGGTCTGGGGCGCGCTTGTCATCGAAATAACTGAACATCAGTTGCTGAGGATCGCCGCCGCTCCGAACCATTTCCCTGAACTCATCCGAGAGCAGCGGCATATCGCGCTCAAATGCAGGGACAAAAGAAAGCTCGTCCACGTAACGCTCTCGCCAGGGCAGCGACACGTTGTAGGAAAACCTGCGTCCGTGAATGGACTTTGGTATGCGCGGGAAAACTTGTTCGCGATACCACTTCCAAGCCAAGCTCGGCACACGCTCGAAAACCTCACGGCGGCATTGCACGGCATAGCGATCATAACCCGCGAAGATTTCATCGCCGCCATCGCCGGACAGCGCCACCGTCACATGTTGGCGCGCAAGACACGAAATATAGTAAGTCGGCAGCATTGACGAATCGCCGAACGGCTCTTCTAGAGAACTGGTCAAAGTCTCGACTGTATTGACGACCTCAGGATCGAGAATCAATTCGTGATGCTCGGTCGCAAACCGTTGCGCTACCAGGCGGGCGTACTGCGCTTCATTGAAATCCGCGTGCTTGAAGCCGATCGAAAACGTCTTCACTGGCTTGCTGCTGGCGCGGGCCATGAGCGCAACCACCACCGAGGAATCCGTACCTCCGCTCAACAAAGCTCCCAGCGGCACATCAGAGATCAATCGGATCTTCACTGCTTCGGCCAATCGCCGCTCCAGTTCCTCCAAACATTCTTCTTCACTGCGAGGTTCAAAAGTGCTGTACTGCGGCAGGTCCCAATATTTTCTAATGCTGATCTGGTTGTTCTCGAATTCGAGAAGATGCCCAGGCGGAAGCTTCTGAATATTCTTGAAAGCCGTGCCCGGATCGAGGATGTACCCAAAGTAGAGATATTGCAGAATCGCGGGTTGATGGACCTCAGTGAGTTCGGGCGCGACCGCCAGAATTGACTTGATCTCCGATCCGAACAGCAGTCGTTCATTCACATGCGCGTAGTGCAGCGGTTTCTTGCCCAAGCGGTCGCGGGCGATCAGCAACTTGCGACGGCGCTCATCATATAGAGCAAATGCGAACATACCTCGCAACTTCTGGACGCATTCAGAACCCATCTCTTCATAAAGATGAACGATGACTTCAGTATCGGAATTGGTGTAGAAGCGATGACCGGAGCTTTCGAGCTCCCGCCTCAGTTGAAGAAAGTTATAGATCTCGCCATTAAAAACAATCCAGACAGACCGGTCTTCATTGAATACGGGCTGGTGTCCGCCAACCAGGTCAATGATGCTGAGCCGCCTCATTCCGAGGCCAGTGTTCTGTTTTACAAAAATGCCTTCGTCATCGGGGCCGCGATGCACGATGGTCTGGCACATGCCATGGACAACCGCTTCTTCGATCCGTTGCGCCCGATCCGAGCTCACAATTCCCGCAATGCCGCACATGGTTATCCCCTTACCACGACTTTGCTGTCGGCTGGAACAGCATGCTCGCGGGCTGTTCGCAACAATTTATAGCGGTAATCACGATAGTCGCCGGGATTACCCTCGCGTCCATCACAGGCAGCCAAAATTATGTTCGCCATTTCTCGTGCCGAAACAAAATGCAGGATTTCTTTGCGCTCGGGCGCACCCACAATCAGTTGTTCAAGGAATTGCTGCATCGGCGCTCGCAGGACGGTATCTGTCTGTGTCGGATCCATGCCATGCGTATGAAGCTTGATGAAGATCCAGTCCAGCCGTCCAGCGACTGCAATCCTGGCCTTCTTCCAAAGACCTAGCCGGCGCAAAGTAGGCGGACTCACGCCGGTTAGCGACCCGTTCTCGATGCGGCCAAATCCGCTTCGCGATGAGCGGTCCAGATCGAGCATCCACGGGCCTTGCACAATAAAGGGGAATTTAGTAACTGGCTGCCCAACTTGCAGGTTGTGTCCACGGCGATGCGGAGCAGCATCTTCGAACGGCAGCGCACATTCGTACAGAGAGTTGATCTTGGCGATCTGCGCAGGATGAAAGGTCGAGGTGGGATACGTCATATCCACATAGCACCCGGTTTCGGCCAGCACCTGCATCTCACTGTCCACGCCGCAGGCGTATCCTCGCGCGATATTTGCCAAGGCAAAATTTCCATGGACGAAGGCGTACTTGGGAACCCTGCTTCCGTCCCCATAGGACAAGCACCCGTGATCGCGTGCGAGAATATCCCGCAAGGAGACCAGCTCGCGTCGAGTGCCCTCAGCAGTGTCGGGGGTTTTTACACCATGGTGCAGGTGCATCTCGATCTCTCCCCAACCACGGTGACACAGATCGGCGAGCCGTTGCACCAGGCCGCGATCGTACTGTTCCGCGGGATAGAAGCAGGTATGGATGAACGGCTGGCCTTCGCTATCGCGAAATCGTTCGAAATTCCGGGGATATTCTTCGCACCAATTCTCCAGCCGCTGCTCTTGGATGTCCCGCGGTGCATAACCGGCGTCCGGTCCAGGCATGCTGCTCGGTTCGAAGTGATCGGCCACAGCAATAATCAGGTGTAGCCACCCGCCGGGATTTCTGCGAGTCAATCTCTGCCACGCGTAAGCGGGAAGACACTTCGAAGCGTAGTTCAGCTTCCGCATAAGCCTGCCGCCGGTGCCCGTTTTTTTCCGCATTCTTCATCTTGACCGAGCGAGAATATCTGCTTGCCCAGCGAAATCACAATCTATGAAAACGGTGGAGCGCAAAAATACTCTTCCGCCGTTATGTGTTCACTGGAACCCGGCCTTCTCCCACGTATGCAACCGCCGCTACTTTGAGACTAGGTTTCTGCGCAACCGATCTGGCGCGGTCGTTGTCCTGAACCAAAGCCAGCAGCGCAGAGGTATATGCCACCGCAAAATATGGAAAGAACTGGTATGCCTCAGGTGAGAACAGCGCGCCCACTACGAAACCTACGAGCGAGCTGTACACCGCGACCGTGGACAATGTGATCTCCGGACTCAGATCCTTGCGTTTGAGCAACTTTCTCAAGTTCCCAAAACCCCGGCCGAAAAACATCAAGTACAGGATCAGCGAAGGAATGCCACCCTCGACGGCGATCTGCAAGTATGTCATGTGGACTTCGTCCCAGCTCGTGGAATAAGTCTCAAAATTACGTGCACCCAAGCCGAGAATGGGATATTGTTTAATTCCTTCAATTGCTCTTTCCATTAGGAATTTTCGCGCCTCGTAAGAATCTTCGGCTCTTCTCGCCTGTTTTGATTCCACGTCCTCGCTCCACGCGCCGGAAAAGCGGTTCCGCAATGGGCCGCCGGCAACGCCGAGAAGAATCAACCCGACCAACGCCGAAGCCACGATGAGATAAAAGCGTCTGCCTTTTATGGCGAAGTGCCATAGGCACACAGCGCCTGCAACGATCAGCGTAATAAAGCCGCCTCGTGATGCGGTCATGAACAAAGCGGCGGCCATGATCAGCATGCCTACGATCCAAAGCAGTTTGCGGACTGCACCGCGCGCAGTCAGCAGAAACATGAAACAGAACGGGAGCGATAGCACGATTGCGAAAGCAAGATCGTTAGGATTGGAATAGATCCCTCCCAAAATCCCTTCCAACCGCGGCTGCGAGTGTCCTTTAATGATAGAGAGGAGGCAAATCACAGAAACGGAGGCAGCCTGGATGAAGATGATACGGCGGAATCTCGCAAGATCGGTTACCAATAAGAATGTAAGTACCCAGACGACATAGACCTTGGAAAAATCAAGAGTGCGGGTCAGTGCTCCGCCCCTCCATATCGGCGAAAAAAGGCACGACAGGAATAGAACGACGATCAGCGTGAGCAGATAATACGATTCCGGAGGAAGATCGCGAAACCTGCGCTTCCCTTTGCCGGCACTAAACAGGAGCGCCAGAAATGCGCCAACCCCCGTGATCTTGGCCAAGGGCAAGATGCTCATTGCATGGAGCCAGTCTTCCGGCCGAGCGCAATAAACCAAGTAGAAAGCGCTCAGCCAAAAAAACCCCCCGCCCGCCGCCTTGATACGGTCATTGTGATTCAAGTTCTGCGCTGCTGCAGTAGTCGCCAACCTTCACCCCACTTGCATGCTCGGGTGCGCTTTTTCAAGCGCTGCTTGAAATTGTCCGCGGACCATTTCGAGAGCATGTCCAAATTTTTCGCCGATCACAGACCAGTCGTATTGCGCAGCCCGGCCAGCGGCGGCGTGCTCGTATTTCTGCCGCAAATTGTCGTCCCGCAGCAATGTCAAAACCGCGTCCGCAAAAGACTGCGGATCGTCCGCCAGAATAATGTCGCATCCGTGGCGCACGTCCAGTCCTTCGGCGCCCAAGGACGTAGAAACGACGGCCTTGCCTGCCGCCATGGCCTCGTAGATTTTCAGCCGCGTGCCGCCCCCAATGCGAAGCGGAACGATAACCACAGCCGCATCGCGCAGATGTTCGGCGACAGAAGGAACCCGGCCTGTGATCTGAACTGAATCCGACGCCAGCTTCCCGACCCGATCGCCGGGATTTCGCCCTACGATGCGTAGCTTGGCGGCCGGAGCTTGTGCCAACACCCAGGGCCAAATCTGCTGGCAGAAGGACTCCATCGCATCCACGTTCGGCTCCCAGTCCATTGCGCCCACAAACATCACGACCTGGGTTGCAGGCTTCGCGCTGAAATCGGGTCGATACTGCTCCAGATCAACACCGGTCGGAACAACTGTAATGCGGGAACCTTCGACCCAGGTCTCCATCAAACTACGGTCATGCTCCGAAACCGCGATCACGTGATGAAACTTCCGCACCGCTTGGCGTTCGTAGCGCAACATCTTCCTAAACTCGATGGCGTACATCTGCCGCTTCAGCGGATTCGATTCGGTGGCTGTATGGCGCCGCCAGATTTCGCTTTCGACATTGTGCTGGAAAAGCACGCTAGGAATCGTCAGTTCCCGAGGAAAATTGACCGCTGCATCCAGGAAATCGCAAATGGCGAGGTCGAAGCAGCGCTCCTGAAACCAGTGACCGATCATTTGCCGCACTTCGGCAGAACCGAAACGTCCCACGGCGTACGGGAAGGCTGAAGGGAGATGCGCCAGGTAGTCCACTCCACGCGCCAGACAAGATGCCTCGGTCTTGCCAGTGCACACGTGGACGGCTCCCGGAAAATATTGCTCCAGTTGCTGCTCATACTCCTGGTCAGGCTTGCCGTCGTAGTAAGACAAGAAGGTGAGTTCATGCCGGCGCCCCAGCTGGCGCGCGGTATTGAAGGAACGAATGTCGCCGCCGCTATGGACCGGCACCAGCTTATTGGCCTTGACCCAGAGGACTCTCAAATTCTTTCTCCGCTCACCGAACCCACGCCACTCTGCGCCCAGTCACAAATGTTATGAATGCAACCAAGGCCGCCGTATTCAGAATCACAAAAGTACCTGCCGCATCAGCCACACGAGCCAGCCGACCCTTTGCTAGCTTCATCATCGCAATCACGCTGAGCGAATAGAAGGCAAGCTGGAGAACCAGCGCGACCCGGTAAACCGGTTGCGACAGCGCCAATGAAGCGACGAATGCGGCCGCCAGAAAAAATGGGGCGAACAGCCGCAGCAGCTTGTGGCTGATGAATTCAAAGCGCAGGGGATTCGACCTGCTCAGCAGCCAAGGCGCAAGCTGGACCAGTTGATAGTTGCCGCTGAGCGTCCTGACTTTCCGCGAAAACTCGTGGCCGGTGCCCTGGTCGGCGACGTCCCAGGCGTGCGCACTGGGAACAAAAATGACACGGAATCCCTGGCGCGCAACATGCATCGGGAAGTAAACGTCGTCCAGAATTGTCCCTGCTGGCACCGGCACAAGCAGGCTTCGCCGCACCGCATAGAGTGCGCCAGTTGCGCCAACTACCGAGTTGGATGCCGATTCCATCTCGCGGATGTACTTTTCGATTCGCCAGTATAGGCCGACGCCGCGAACAACTTCGCCGGAATCGGGGTCGCCCAGCATCAGTTCGCCACTTGCGCACCCGACCGCAGGATCGGCGAAATTACTCGCCAATAGACGCAGGGCGCCAGCTTCGATCTTCTGACGCGCATCGGTGAACATCACTATTTCGCCGCGGGCAATCGCGATCGCGTCGTTCAGCCCGGCGGCCTTCCCGCGCGAATCGGGATTGAGGATCGCGCTCACCCGTCGGTCGGCCGAGTAGTAAGTCAGAATCTGGTTGGTGGCATCGGTTGAGCCGTCGGATACGACAACAATCTCGCTGCACTCCTGCGGATAGTCCAGTGCCAGCAGGTTCTTCAGCTTGCGTTCGAGGACGGCGGCCTCGTTGCGGACCACCATCACCATAGACAAAGAAGGCGTGTGCTCAGCAGCATGCACGGGACGGCAACGATAGTGGCCGCGCAGCCAGAGCCATCCGGCGTATCCGACGTATGTATAGGCCAGGACCGCGGCCGACCCCCAGAATACCCATTTCATTGCGCGCCCCTACCGAGCAACACAATCTTGATGGTCTGGAACATGATCATCACGTCCAAGCCGAGCGACATGTTCTTGATGTAGTAGAGGTCGTACTGCAGCTTCTCTTTGGAGTCTTCCAGGGTGTTGCCATACTTGTAGCGCACTTGGGCCCAACCTGTGATCCCTGGCCTCACCGCGTTGCGCACTCCGTAAAACGGAATCTCTTTTGCCAGCATTTCCACAAATTCCGGACGCTCTGGGCGGGGCCCGACAAAGCTCATATCGCCCTTGAGCACGCACCACAGCTGCGGAATCTCGTCGAGTCGGGCAGTGCGTAGGAATTTTCCGACTTTCGTGATTCGCGGGTCATCATCCAGCGCCCAAGTCGCGCCGGTATCGGCTTCTGCGTCCTGTCGCATAGTTCGAAATTTATAGCAATGGAAAACCTTGCCGCCTAAGCCGACACGCCTCTGCCGGTAAAGAACGGCCCCACGGGAATCTAGCTTGATGGCAAGAAACACGAATGGGAGAATCGGCAAAACAATCAGCAGGAGAACAGAGGATGCCAGGATGGCAATCACCCGTCGCAGCAGCATGAAGCTCGCACTGAAGCGAAAGCCTTCCGCAAAGATCAGCCAGCTCGGATAGAGATTATCAACTTCGATTCGTCCCGAAATTCTTTCCAACCACGATGTTGCTTCTTCGATTTTGATGCCGTTTAGCCGGAGTTGCAGCATTTCCATGACTGGCAACGTACCGCGGCGATCATCCATGGCCACGATCACACGGTGGACTCGATGGGCGCCGATAAGCTCCATCAGGTGCACAGCTATGGCCTCGCGCGTCTGCGCACCTTCAACATTCCCACTCCAGCCGGCTACTTCAATACCCAATTCGGAGCGTGAACGCAGGCCATTCACCAGCCGCTGGGCCCGTTCTCCCATACCCAGTACATAGACCCGCTCGCGCAGATAGGGCTTTTGGGCCAGCCAGGCATACATCATGCGCCAGCCGAACAGCGCCGCGGTCACGAGAACCAGGCCGATCACGACGGAGTTGTTGCCGATCAGCACCCGCGGAAAAACATACGCCAGGATGGCAATGGCCAGTGCCAGAATGCCGGGCACAAGCAGCAGCCGAAAGTAGAGTTCACCCTTCGCGTTCCACTGGGCCGGCTCGTAGAGATCAAAGAGATTGGAAAACACGAGAACAGCAACCGTTGCGGCCAGGATCTTCAAATAGCCGCCCTCATAGTTCAGCACCACATAACTGTCTTCAGGGTGTTGCCACACGGTCGCAATTAGAAACGACGTCCATACCAGAAGGGCCTCCCCGCCCAGAAGAACCAGGGTTCGGATCGGGTAATAGACATTGAACAGACGGATCACGCCTCTTCCCTCAGTTCTGGGTTTCGGCCTTACCGGCCGCGCCGTACGAGTAGTCGTACTGTGAATACGGCGTGAGACCGGGAGCCATCCCGTTCAGCACGACGCCCACTACGTTGTGGTCGGTGAATTCTTTTCTCGCTCTCCTCGCGGCCTCTACCGGAGTATTGTTTGAGCGAACAACCAACAGCACACCATCACAATAATTCGCCAGCAACGCTGCGTCAGAAACCAGGACCGCGGGCGGAGAATCAATAATGATCCAGTCAAACATCGTCTCCAGCCGGCTTAGCAGGAACTTCATGCGCCCATTGGATACCAGTTCCGCGGGATTGCCAATGTCGATGCCCGCCGAAATGAGAAACAGATTCTCCATGGGGCCGCGCTGGATGATTGAAAGCTCATCTGTCGCTGACTGGAGATACTCGGAAAGTCCGGGCCCGGATCCGGCGCCGAGTAGATTGTGCAGTTGCGGATTGCGGAGGTCGGCATCAATCAGCAGCGCCCGCCGCCCATGCTGCCTGACGATGACTTGGGCCAGATTCGCGGCCGTGAAAGACTTCCCTTCCTTTGGCAAAGCGCTGGTCACCAGCAGCTTCGAAAGCGGGTGTTTCTCTCTGGCTTGATAGAGCCGGCTACGCAGGGTCCGAAACTCTTCCATTCCGGAACCATGCTCTTCGCCACCGAAGAACAGCATGGTCTTGGGATCAGGCGTCCAGTTCGTCTTGCGGCTGCCGGTGAGCAGGGACTCAGGCGTAACCGCCCCGCCAAGAGCAAAGGTACTGAGCGAGGTAGCAGTCGCAATAATACCCGCAGGCTCGGCCGACGGTTCCAACACGGATTGACTCGTTTCGACCCGGGTTGCCGGCTGCGACATTGCTCTTTCCTGTTCTGCTTTCTTCAAGGCTTCATGAATTCGGCTCATCGTTTTCCTTCCTTAGTTGTATCGCGCTCCTGCTCTTTCAACTTCTCGGCGAGGTTAGAGAGCGTTTTCAGAGCATCCATCAAATCGAATTTCTCTTGTGAAGGCGGCGGGGGCGGAGGCAGAGATGTGTGGTTGTCTCCCAGGTCAAAATCTCGGGCGACCGCATCTACGATGCCGGTCGTGACCAGCTTCTGCTGGTCCACGAAAGCGCTGACCAAACAGTGCTCACAGATCAAGTTCACGACGCGTGGAATGCCGGTCGAATAACGATGAATGGCCGCCAGTGCATCCCCATCGAAGATTTGCTGGCCGTTCGATCCGGCAATCCGCAGCCGCTGCTGAATGTACGACCTCGTTTCGTCGAGGGTCAGCGGGTGCGTTTTCGCCCGCAGGGTCAGTCGCTGACGCAACTGGCGCAGGTTGGGCTGCTTGAGTTTCTGTTCGAGTTCGGTCTGGCCCACCAGCACGATCTGAAGAAGCTTTTCGGTAAACGTCTCCAGGTTGGTCATCATGCGGATTTCTTCCAAAACTTCGTCCGCGAGGTTCTGGGCTTCGTCGACGATGAGGACTGCAGTTTCGCCGGCACGATAGCGCTCTAGCAGCCAGTTATACAGACGAAGCAAAACCTGGCTTTTGGACCGCGTGTCGCACGGAATACCGAAATCCGCCATCATGTAATCAAGGAACTGCGGCACGTTCATCCGGGAATTAAAGATGAACGCGGTTGACACTTGCTGGGCACGCAACCATTCGAGAAGCTTGTTAATGAGCGTGGTCTTTCCCGTTCCCACCTCTCCCGTGAGCAGCACGAACCCTTTACGGCTCTGAATGCCATAGGTCAAGCAAGCTAATGCCTCCTCCGTGTGCCTCGTTAGAAAGAGATACCGAGGATCAGGATTGACGTTGAATGGGTTTGCCCGCAGCCCGAAAAATTCCTTGTACATTCGCGATTAGACCTCGACCGTATCTTTCTTTTTCTCTCGCCGAACACCGGAATTGCTCGTGCCATTTCCGCTCTTATCGGCTTCAGCCCCGACCCATGGAACTTGCGAGAGCACTGGCAGTTCCAGCGCAGCCAGAACGTCGCCTTCAGTGCGCAGCGCGGTATCGCGGAGTTCCAGCCACAAGCTCAGCCCCAGACCGAGAGCCAATCCTGCTCCCAGTCCGCCGCCGGCAAACAAGAGCCGGTTGGGGAAGCTGGGTGAATCCGGCAGATTCGCCGCATTCAGCAGCCGCATCTGCTCGCCCTGCTGTTCCAGTTCCATGGAGGTCTGCATCTCCGAGTCCTTCCTCTTTTTCAGCAGATCGTCGTAGAATTTCTGTGCCGTGTCGTAATCGCGGGTCAGCTGTTTATATTGTTGTTCCACGCCAGGACTCAAGGCCACCCGGCCCTGAAAAACCTTGATCTGTTCCTGCAGTTTCTGCTGGTCGCGCGTCGCCTGCGTGATCACCTGTTGATATTGATGGATCTGGAGTCGCAGCTGCCGAATCTCCGGCGGCTCTGACAGGTCCTCTTTATCGTTTGCTGAGCTGGTGGGATGGGCTGCGGCTGCGTTGATTTCATCCAGCTTCTTTTGCAGCTGGGAAATGTCTCTTTTGGTTTTGACTACGTCGGGATAATCGTCGGTATAGCGTGCCTGCAAACTGATCAGCTGCGATTGCAAGATCGCCAGCTGCTGTTGCAAAGTTTGCGGGTTAGTTGATGTCTGGGAAGATTTCCAGGCCGCAATCTGCTGCGACAACATCGACTCGGTGTATGCCTTGTCCTGCTGGGCGCGATTCAGAGTTTGAGTATTGGCATCAAGCTGGGAATTCATTCCCATCAGGATTTTCAAATTATTGTCTTCATCTCCGGGAAGCTGACCGAGAAAGCGCTTCTTGAAATCCGCCAGCTTGTTATCCAGATCCTCCAAATTGTGTTTAGCGTCTTCGACCTGCCGTCCAAGGAAGTCGGTGGTGCTCTGCGCCAACTGGGCTCTGTCCTTCAGGTTTTCCTGGAGCATGACATTGGTTATCCCGGCGCAAATCGACTGGGCCTCGCGCGGGTTACTGCCCGTGAAGCTGACATTGAAGCCCGGGACCTCTTCCCGCCCCTTCTTTTTGGTGCCCCCTCCCGCAGACGGAACAACCGCCGCCTGCACAGCCTGAACGCTGGTGGCGGCTCGGATTTGCTCAATCAAGTCATCTACGTTGCCGCGCAAACCGAGCTGCTCGATTAGAGGACGCAGCCGTTCCGCACTTAACGCCCGCTGCTGGAGCGCCCCAACCCGCTGGCTCAGGTCCTCAGTGACTACAGGCTTGACATAGCCTTCCGGGACTTTTTGTTCCTCCACCAGTACCAGAGATTGCGAGGTGTACCTGGGCGCAAACGCGTAGGAAACGGCAAAGCCGATCAGCGGCGCCAGTAAAGTGGGGATCAGGATGACTTTCAGGCGCCGCTGCAGCATCGCCAGGTAATCGTCCATCGTTAGTTCGCGGTTCGCAATCATGGTCCTTCCAGTTCTGCCAGCATGCGCTGGCGAAAGTCAGTCAAGTCGTATCGGCCGAGGGGTCCACTCGATACCGATGAGCCCCACATGCCGCGAATAGCCGCGGCTGCAACTCGGGTTCGACGCGCCGCAAAAACCCGAGGAAAAATTGATGTCGTCATACTGATAGGTGGCGTGGGCCGCGAACTGACGGCTGAGCTGGCGCCGCATCGACCCTCCCGCATACCAGAATTTGTAGGTTCGTGAATTGCCTGCGGTAAGGCTCGGCACGGCCAGCACTCTCTTATTGTGCGAGTAGCCGGCGTCGACGGTCGCGGTCCAGCGTCGAGCCAGAACGTGGGTCACTCCCAATCTGACCGCGTCGGTGTTCGATCCTGCGAAGAATCCGGATCCACCGTTTGTGTAATGCGAATACGAAGCCCTCATGTCCGTGCGCGCGGACTCGTGATAGATCAAAGACGCCCGGCCCACTCCGGAAACGAAGCTGATGTTGCCTCGCAGCGGACTATTCACGTGGATCCACTGCGGCCCGCCACCTGCCACAAAATCTAGCTTCCCCGAAATCCGGTGTCCGTAGAATGCCTGCCAGACATTGGTGTTAAAACTGCCGCTGCCGGCTCGCGGAAAATGAAACTCCCGGAATCCGTAGGTCACTGCCAACTGGTCGCGCCTCGACAGCTTATAGTTGTAGCCGGCCTGTGCGGTGGTCGTCTGGCTATTAATAAAACCTTGAGGATTGTTCAGAAAATTCGTCAAGCCGTAGCCACCAGCCAGGGTAACGGAAGACCGAGGGCTCAACTCCTGAGTCACGTCAACAATAGACATATTAGTGATACGCGGTTGATTACCGATGGATCCGAACTGCCCGTTGCTGAAGAGGCCGCCTCCTGCACCGCCAGCAATTCCGCCACCGGATGTGACGCCACCGCCCAGCCCTCCAAGGCCGCCTACTCCACCGAAGGAGCTCGAGCCGAAGCCTCCCTGCGGCACATAGGTGAATGAATCTCGAAACGCCAGTTGACCGGTGCGCCACAAAATCCGCTGGGTAGCCGCGAGCGAGTGGAGCTGAAAAGTCTGCGAATTCTTGCCGTTATACCAGACCACTCCGCCGGTGTAGTCCACATCCAGCGGATGTATCTTCCAAAGCTTCTGCAGTGTGACAGACCCTAGACCTCGAGTCACTTCTTTCAATGCCGTTTTCGAACCCAGGTTACCGGCCGCATTCGTACTCACCGATTCGCTCGCATGCGCTTTGAAGATGAGGTAGCTGCGCGCGCCGAAGCCGGGCTCAAAAGACGGTTCGTCCAGCCCAGAGAGTGGTGGATTCTCGATGGTTTGCGTTGCCGTGTCTGGTCCAGTCGCAGCCGGAGGAGCGCCACTGGAGCCCGTCTCCTGCGCCCACGCTCCGGTTGAGCCCACCAGCATCAGGCCCATCACGAATACAGTGCAAGCGATTTGGTTGGCCAATTTGTGCATAGTCTTACGGGACAACGATCGTGTCTCCCGGCTTCAGCAGGAAGTTCTGTTCGCTGGCTTCGCCTTTGATCAATTTTTTGTAGTTCACCGGAATTTTCTTCTGCGCGCGGTTCTCGTTCCGCAGAACATAGATCTTTTTGGTATTGGCAAACTGGGTGAAGCCGGCGCTGGCCAGCGCTTGCAGCACGGTCATGTCCGGCAGCAGATTCACTGCGCCGCTGTGCGTCACCTCTCCTGTAACGAAGACGCGTTGACTGTTCATCTGGGTGACAACCACGGTGACGTGCGGATCAGCTACAAACCTCTTGAGCTTATCGGTAATCGAAGCTGCCAACTGCATGGGCGTGAGGCCGGCCGCCTGAACATCGTTCAACAGGGGCAACGAAATCATTCCGTCGGCCCGTACCGGCAGGGTTTCAGTCAAGTCTGACTCTTTCCACACGGAGATAAACAGGTTATCGTCAGGCCCAATCACATAGGAAGGGCCAGCCTGGGACATCGGCGGCTTCGAATTGTCGGCTGCGGGCGCGCTCGAAGTCTGCGCCCAAGCGGACAAGCCGCCTATTACGAACAAAAGCAAAGCCCAGATTGCAATCGTGCGCTTCATGTTTTCTCCAAGATTGAGACGGAGATTAGGTCGCTCCATATTCTCCTCCGTAACCAATCTGCTTGAGTTTGTACAGCAAGGCCTTGTAGCTGATCTGCAATTCCTGCGCGGCGCGACGCCGGTTCCAGCGCGTCCGAGTCAACACTTTCAAAATCAGTTCCTTCTCTGCTTCCCGCGACGCGGCCCGCGAAGCGGCCTTGAGCGAAACCTTGCCCGCGTTTTGCCCGTTGCCGGAGCGCGTCAGCAAGGAGCGCAGTCCGCCCATGGCAACCGACTCATCCCCAACCGCTACAATCGCCCGCGCAGCAGCTTCCAGCTCGTGAAGATTTCCCGGCCACGCGTAATCAAGGAACAGTTGTTGGGTCTCTGCGCTCAACGGCGGAACCGGGCGGCGGAAAATCTCTGAGTACTTCGTGAGAAAGAATGTCATCAAGTGCGGGACATCTTCTTTCCTCTGCCGGAGCGGCGGAATGCGAAGGCAAACTCCGCTCAACCGGTAGTACAGGTCTTCGCGGATCCTGCCGTCACGAACCTCTGTTTCAAGATCACGGGAACTGCCGCAGATCACATGCACAGCCGGTTGCGCCCATCCATTCACCCCGGGCTTGGAAAGCAGTTCCAGCAGCCGCTTCTGGCATTCTGGATTAAGATCTCCAATTTCGTCCAGGTAAAGGGTTGCGGCAGGGCGGGAGGCCTCGAGGGCAATTGCCGGGGGCAGAAGCCCGGCGCAACTCATCACGCAGAACTGTTGCGCTGATCTCCCTGAGCTCTGATGGATTCGCTTTGCAATCGTTCTCTTTCCCGCGCCGCGCTCGCCGATCAGCAGTACCGGGACAGAGCTGTGCGCCAGTTCCGGGATCACTGCCTCGACGCCTCTCATGCTCGGGCTTACCGCCTCGAACAAAGGCTCTTCGGCCGAAGCGGCTGCAACGGGCAACCTTGGATCCTGCTCGTAGAAATTCTTTTCCATGAATAGCCAACTGACAGCCCGGGGGAGCACAATTCGTAGAGTAGTAAATTTCCTTTCAGAGCACGGCTTGGGCCAGATCCTAACTGCTTGCAGCAGGACTCGGCCTGTGGAGGCCATGCAGTATTATTTTCAGTTACTTAGGACCTAATAATTTTCTATCGAAGGAATCTCTTCAAACCTACACCTAATTCGCACAAAAGAGAAAAACTTTTCCCAACTTGAGTAACATCCTCGGGTTACCATTGTCCTGTTACTCGCGGATCGATCGTAAATGATTGGCATACAAGAGCTTAATAGAATTCGCGATTCCCAGCTCACAGTGGAATTTTCTTGTCCCTGTGTACGCCAGCGCAAAAGCTGTTCAAAACCTGCGGAGCAGGGACTCATGGGGAGTGACAAAGGTGATGGAGGGCGATCCTTGCCACCAGGATCCTAAGTCATTGAT
>WNFJ01559956.1_pt1 | contig 36975 bp, 30 predicted proteins | sample 5400461 | NCBI WGS metagenome assembly WNFJ01 (sample SAMN13153349, study PRJNA577476) | soil metagenome | isolation source: 115 cm saprolite on Douglas fir-dominated hillslope | place: USA:California | collected 2013-09-17
GTCGAGCTTGGACCATTTCGTGACGCAATGAATGTCGGTGTTCACAGTCTCGTGGGGGAGCGCTTGGAACTCGTCCCACGTCCAACGTGCCGCTGGTCCGTCCGCGCCGCGGAGCAGGAAGTCCCAGGTCGCGACCGGCGTCCGCGGCGTGGGACCGGCCGAGAGCACGGGGAAGTCGGGCGTCTCATACTGGCCGGGTGGGAGCCGGGCGGCTGTTGCCCCGGGTCGTTGGCGGCCACGAAATCCTCGGGAGATAAATGGTTCGGTCATGGCCTTGTGAACGCCTCCTTCTGACGCTGCGCCGTGCAATGTTCTTGCGGTCGCGAACACGACGGAAACCACAAACGTCATGGCAAATATTCAGCATCGCTCGACGAATTCAAGGAGCCGTTCGAATCCCCAGCTCCGCCGACTCACTCACTGACTCATACAGCGACTCACACACCCCGTAGATAGGCGAAGCCCGGCACGACCAAAGGGCTCACGAGAGCACTGCCAGCGTTTTACACGCGTTTCTGCATCCGCAACTCCTTGATCAAGCCTGCCCGTCTCCATGCACGGGGGATTCAAACTGCCGGACAGCCTCTCTGTCCGCCGCCTCGGCAGTCGGGTCGGATGTCCTCAGCGGGACGCGGTCGTCGACGAGCTGACTCACCCCCGCAACAGACCTTGCGCAGCTTCGATCGGCTCGAGCGTGATCTTGTGGGAATCGCCCCGCCACACCAGGTTCATGCACCCGATAGGCATCACGTTGCCTATCGGTCGAGAGCAACTCGGTCTTCGGCCCTAGGGACGCGAAGACCGGAATGTGTTCAACGAACCCGTGCCTCACTAAGGAGGGAGGGAAGCGTATGGCGTTGTCCTTTCGCCGGATGATCGGCGTCGTGGCCGCCGCCGCGGCGAGCTCCGCTCCGCTCGCCGCACAAGGCAGTGCGCCGCCATGGTCGGTCGGCACGACGGTTTACGCGCAATACGTGTACCAGCTCAAGGACACGGCAAGCCCGAAGCAGAACAACTTCGATGTCACCCGCGGTTACGTGAACCTGATCGGCCGCTTCTCGGGCGGCGTCTACACCCGGGTGACCGTGGACCTCTTCACCGCAGGAGCGGGGCTCGGCAACGCGACGGGCTCCTATACGTACCGCCTCAAGTACGCCTTCGCGGCGTGGACCCCGGAACACAGCCCGCTGACTTACCGCTTGGGCATGACCCAGACGCCGTTCCTCGAGTGGGAAGAGGCGCTGTGGGACTACCGCATGCAGGGCACGATGGTGCTAGATCGCAACGGGCCGGGTTTCGGTTCGCCGAGCGGCTACCTCACCGCCTCGGACTTGGGCTTCGCGGTCGACGGGAAGTGGAACAGCGACAAGGTGAACTTCGCGGCCGATGTCGTGAACGGCCAGGGCTACCACGCGACGAGCGATGGGCACAAGGACGTCCAGGGCCGGCTCTCGGTGCGCGTGATGGACACCGACGACTCAAGCCGGGTCGGCGGGCTCCGGGTGACGGCCTATGTCGCGGCTGGCAAGCCGATCGGCGGCGGCACGCGTAACCGCTTTCTCGGCATGCTGTCCTACCGGTCCAGGCAGTACACGCTCGCGGCCGAGGCGGCCGAGACGCAGGACAGCACTACAGGCGTCGCGTTCAGGGATGGACACGTCTACAGCGCGTTCGGAGTGTACCACGTGCCCCGTTCGGGCGTGTCGGTGATCGCGCGAGTCGATGCTGTCACGGCGACCGTCGGGGGGAACCGTCAGACGCGCTATATCGCCGGGATGTCCTACCAGATCAACCCCCAGCTCCGCGCGCTCCTCGACTGGGACTACTTGAACTACAAGAACCCCCCCACGCCACGCGACCGGTTCCGTTCGCAGGCTCTGTTCCAAACCCAGTTCGTCTTCTGAGCTGGGATCGGGACGCACAACGCCCAGCGCCCTAAGCGCCTGGGCGTTTTGACGTCGGCTCGCTTGCCGGTGGCCGGCAAAAGCTGATGACGCTCGCCCGCCTGATGGAACGGATTACAAAAGCAGCGCCACGGCTGCGGGCCGGGTCGGGCGAGTCCTGTGGATCAGGCAGGCGTGAGCTTCTTTGCGTGGAGCAAGAGCGCGAACTACTTCCGTGGGCGAACCACCGATCGCCAACACGGACCTTAGCAGGAGGGCGACGCTTACGGACGGATCTCCAGCCTCCATTTTCGCAACGCGCGATTGACTCGAGCCAACCAACTCGGCCACTCGGCTCTGCGATAGCTTCCGGCGGATCCGAAGTGCATGCAGGCAGCGAGCCAGAGCGAGCTTCATTTCGACAAATGCAGCCTCCTGCTGGTGGAGACCCAGAAACTCAGCGGCCGTGCCAACCTTCCATCCGGCAGCTTCAAGACGGGCCACATTTCTGGAACGCGTCGGGGATTGCCCTCAGGCAAATGATCGCTGAGAGACGGGTCTAATCCCACGGTCGTGGCGATTTCGTGCTCGTGAGCCGCTACTTCGGCGGGCTGTCCAGCACCTCCCGCACTTTGCGGCTGAGTGCCGTCGGCGCAAACGGCTTCTGCAGGAAGGCGACACCCGGTTCGAGCACCCCGTGGTGGACAATCGCGTCGTCCGTGTAACCGGAGAGGTAGAGCACCCGGATTCCGGCGCGCGCGGCGGTCAGGCGCCTGGCCACCTCTCGCCCGTTCAGCCCCGGCAGAACCACATCGGTCATGAGCAGGTGGATCGGACCTTGGTGCTGTCCGGCGACCTGCTCGGCGTCGCCCCCGCTGCCGGCGACGAGCACGGTGTAGCCGTTCGCCTTCAGCACCTTCTGGACGAGCTTGCGAATCAATTCATCGTCCTCGACGACCAGGACGGTTTCCGAGCCGCGCACCGACGCGGGCGCGGGTGGGGTCGGGGCCGCTGGCGCCGCGGCCTCCGCCACGCGAGGCAAGTACACTTTGAACGTGGTGCCACGCCCCGGCTCGCTGTAGACCCAAATCCACCCGCCGCTCTGCTTGACGATGCCGTAGACCGTGGCCAAGCCGAGTCCAGTGCCTTTGCCCTTCTCTTTCGTTGTGAAGAAGGGCTCGAAGATGCGCGCCTGGGTCGCCGCGTCCATGCCCACGCCGGTATCGCTCACGGCCAGCATGACGTAGGGGCCCGGCTGTGCCGAGAGGTGTCCCCGGACGTAGTCCTGATCGAGCTCGACGTTCTGCGTTTCGATGGTCAGCTTCCCGCCGCCGGGCATCGCATCGCGCGCGTTGACGGCGAGGTTCAACAGGACCTGTTCCAACTGGTTCTGATCGGCCTTCACGGTCGCGAGGTCCGTGGCCAGCGTGGTGCGAAGTTCCACATCCTCTCCGAGCAACCGCCGCAGCAGCTTGTCCATGTCGGCGACGACCGCGTTCGGATTCAACACCGTCGGGGCAATGACCTGCTGGCGGCTGAACGCGAGGAGTTGGCGCGTCAAGTCCGCCGCTCGCAAGGTCGCCTTGCGGATTTCCGCGATCTCGTCGCGCTCGGGTGCGCCTGTCGGGAGCGTGTCCAGCACCAGGTCGGCGGAGCCGAGAATAGCGGTGAGGAGGTTGTTGAAGTCGTGCGCGACGCCGCCGGCGAGTCGGCCGACCGCCTCCATCTTTTGCGCCTGATGGAACTGCTCTTCCAACTGTTTCCGCTCCGTGACGTCGAGCCACGCACCGAAGACCTCCAGGGGCAGGCCGGCGGCATCGCGCAACAGCCTCGCCTCATCATGAATCCACCGATACGTGCCGTTCTTGCCCTGAAAGCGGTATTCGAGGGTGAGTTGCCCCCTGGTGAGCAGGAGCGGGATCTCGGTGAGGACGCGCGACCGATCGGCCGGGTGTACGTGATTGAGCCACCACTTCGGGTGCATCGCCTCCTGCACCGCAAAGCCCAAGACCCGCGTGATATTGTCCCCCACCCAGCTGGGGGCGAAGCCGTCGGCAGTCAGCTTCGTAGCGTAGACGACGGCCGTGCTCGACGCGAGCACGTCTCGGAGACGCGCTTGGGTCGCCCGCAGCGCGTCCTCCACCTGCTTGCGTTCGGTGATATCGAAGAAGGAGGCGACGGCGGCGTAGGGCTTGGTGGCGCCGCGCCGCACGAGCGGCTGCGAGTTGATGGAGATCCAGGTCAACTCGCCGCTCGGTTTGTGCACGCCCATGACGACATTGGTGTACGGTTTGCCCGTCTGGAGGGTCAGCGCGATCGGGTGGGTGTCGCCCGGGAAGGGCGAGCCATCCTCGTGGATGGCCCGCCACCGGGGGTCGAACGTGGTCCGCCCGGCGATTTGTTCCGCCGTGAGCCCGAGGATCCGCTCGGCGCTCGCATTGGAAGCCTGAAGCCGGCCGTCGGCATCCATGAACACGATGCCCTCCGCCAGCGCGGCCACCACGGAGTGGTAACGCTCCTCGCTCACCCCCGGGACGTCCCCCGTGCGGCTGCGCTTGCCGCTGCCCGCGCGACGCGGCGAACGCGGCTGGCGGCGATCCTTCCCTTCGCTGCTCACGCGGGATCACCTCCCGCTAACGGAAATCCGATGGTGCTGAGCCCAGGGCTAATACCGCACGCTCTTGCCCCTTAACCTAGGCTGTTTTTGCGGCATGAGGGGGGCGGGATGCGACAATCGGCGTGGGCCCGGGCGCTCCAGGCGCCTGTCCCGCAGCAGACGTGCTCGTACGCAAGCGCGGTGCGAGCCAGGGCCTTCCGGAGTAACCCCTAGACCGTCCCATTCGCCCCCCAACGCATCGCCCCTAGCGCCCCAGGAGACGATTAGGGCCCCATCTCGGGCCTCCTTCGTTGCGTGGCGGCGACGGTTTTCCCTCGAACCGGCCGCGTGGCGTTAGGCGACGTGACGCAGGTCACGACGGCCGTGCGGAAGAAAGGCGAAGATGCAGCAAGTGCAACATCCTGTTGGACCTAAAGGGCAAGTGCGGGGAGCCACGTGAGTACCGTGCTGCGGGTGCTGATCGCCGAAGATTCCGAAGATGACGCGCTGCTGCTCGTGCGCGAGCTGCGGCGCGGTGGGTACGACCCGGTGTACGAGCGCGTGGATACGGGCGCCGCGATGCAAGCCGCCCTCGCCCGCCAGAGTTGGGATCTCGTCATCGGCGACCACAGCATGCCCCACTTCAGTGGAGCCGCGGCCCTGAAGCTGGTGCGCGAGCACAGCCTCGACCTCCCCTTCATCTGTCTGTCCGGCACGATCACCGAGGAGATGGCCGTCGCGGCGATGAAAGCCGGGGCCAACGATTGGGTGACCAAGGGGCAGCTCAAGCGGTTGCTGCCCGCGATCGAGCGGGAGCTGCGCGAGGCGAAGGGCCGGGCGGCGTTGCGCGCGACCGAGGTGAGTTACGAGACGCTGGTGCAGCACGCCCCGATCGGGATCTACCGCTCGACCCCGGCGGGCCGGTTCCTGGCGGGGAATGGCGCGCTGGTCGGGATGCTCGGGTACGATTCCGCGGCCGCCGTCCTGCGGCTCGACATGGCGCGCGACGTGTACGCCGATCCCGCCGAGCGGCAGCGTCTCGTCGAGCGGGGCAGCTACAGCGATCGCCAGTACGACGATCTCGAGACGACGTGGAAGCGGAAGGACGGCCGGCTCTTGACGGTGCAGCTCAGCGTGCGGGCCGCGCGCGACGCCGCCGGGCGCGTCGAGTATTACGAAACGTTCGCGCGGGACGTGACGGAGCGGCGACGGCTGCAGCAGCAGGTCCTGCAGTCGCAAAAGATGGAGGCGGTGGGGCGACTGGCGGGCGGTGTCGCCCACGACTTCAACAACCTGCTCACGGTGATCACGAGCTACAGCGACTTGCTCCTGGAGAGCCTCCCGCAGGACGATCCCCGGCGCGACGACCTGGAGCAGGTGCGCAAGGCGGCGGAGGGCGCGGCGGGGCTCACGCGCCAGCTCCTGGCCTTCAGCCGGCAGCAGGTGGTCGAGCCGCGCGTGATCAGCCTGAATACGGTGGTCGAGGGCTTCGAGAAGATGCTGCGCCGCGTCATCGGCGAGGATGTCGAGTTGGCGACGAGCCTCGCGCCGGATCTGGGCCCCGTGCGGGCCGACGTGGGACAGCTCGAGCAAATCCTCATGAACCTGGCCGTCAACGCTCGCGATGCGATGCCCACGGGGGGCAAGCTCACGATCGAGACCGCGAGCGTGGAGCAGGTCCCGGGAGACGCGGGCGAACGCGGGGCTCGCGCGGGGCGCCGGTTCGTGATGCTGGCTGTCAGCGACACCGGGTGCGGTATGGACGAGGCGACCAAGGCGAGGATCTTCGAACCGTTCTTCACGACCAAGGAGCCCGGCAAGGGGACGGGGCTGGGCCTCGCCACCGTGTACGGCATCGTGAAGCAGTCGGGTGGCTTGATCTGGCTGTACTCTGAGCCCGGCGAAGGCACGAGCTTCAAGATCTACCTCCCGCAGGTGGACGCGACTCCGGGGGCCGAGGCGGCCGCGCTCAGCCCGCAGGCGCCCCGCGGGACCGAGACGGTGCTGCTGGTCGAGGACGCCGCCGCCGTGCGGGCCGTCACCAAGCAGGCGTTGGTGCGGCAGGGCTATACGGTGCTCGAGGCACCCAACGGGGAGGCGGCGCTGCGCTTGGCGCAGCAGCACCGTGGCCCGATTCATTTGCTCTTGACGGACGTCGTCATGCCGGCGCTGAGCGGGCGGCAGCTCGCGCAGCAGCTCGCCGCGGTGCGTCCCGACGTGAAAGTGCTGTACGCCTCGGGCTACACGGATGACGCGGTGGTGCGGCACGGCATCGTCGAGGCGAAGGCGGCGTATCTCCAGAAGCCCTTCACGCCGGCCATGCTGGCGCGCAAGGTGCGCGCGGTGCTCGACTCGCCCGCGTGACCCGCTGGCGGCCGAGCGGGATCCACTCAACACCTTCTCCCAAACTGCTCCGCTGGATCGTTCTCGCCGTGGGGGTCTTGGTGCCGTCCACCGGATGCGGTGGCGATCCCTACTCGCGGTACGCAGCCGCGGTTCACGATGACGTGGACGGCGCCGTGGTCGCCGCCTTGCGGATGACCGCGCGCATGCAACTCACGGTCGTGCACAATAAGATCCCCGACGATAGTTTGGCCGTCGTGGCGATCGCCGTGAGGCGAGCGGCGAGCGGCGTTCGGGACGAAGCGGCCCATTTCGCGAGGCTGAGCCCGCCGGCGGATCTTGTCGAGCCGCATGCCGCGCTCAGCGGTGAACTCTCGACCCTGGCGCAGGCCCTGGACGCGATGGCCTTCGCGTTCGAGCGGTGCGCCGACGCGCGGGTGGTCGGAGACTCAACGGGACGGGCGTGCGAGGCTCACCTAGCGGCCGTGTCCGCGCGGTTCGGGTATGTGGGAGAAGACTTGAACGCCGCGCGCCATCGGGTCCAGCGCCTCCTCCTGCCGCATGGCGTGCTGCTGCCCCGAATGACCTCCATGAGGCGCCGCGTTCTTCCGGGGTGGGTCGACTCAAGCTTGAGGAAGATCGCATGAGGGCGGCCTCCGGCTACACGGGGCTCGCTGTAGCCCTCGTCGGTTCGGCCTGCGCCCCCGCGCCCGAGAAGCAGCTCGAGGTCGGCCGACGCTACATGAGCATCACGTACACGGACACGACGACGGAGTTGTTCAGTCGCACCGATCAGGCCATCACCGGCGAGTTGGTGTGGCACGGGGGTGACTCGATCCGGTTTCGGATCCGCACCATGCCGAACGCATTGGTCTCGGGCGTCGATATGACCCTCCATCCGGCCTCGAACCGCGGCGAAGGGCTCAGCACGACGCGGGTGGGGATGCCGAAGGGGACGCTGCCGGTCATGGCGACCTCCGTGGCGTTTCTCGAACAGTTGCTGCGCCGCGCCCGCGTCGTGGGAGGAGATAGCGTGAGCGTGCCCGTGATGGCCCTGGGCCGGCAGGCCACACTTAGCGTGTTTACCGTGATCTCGAATGGGAGTGATTCGGTGGTCTTGGTGACCCCAGATGGCACCCTAGCGACTGGCTTCCACCTCGCGGTCGATCCGCAGGGGCGGATCGTGGGCGGCGGGATCCCGGCCTCCGGGACGAGGATTCTCAGCGCCGACGCGAGCCCTTAGGAATCCGCACCACGGCCTTTGAACTGTAGCAAGCGCCTGGCGAAGTCGAGCCCCAATTCACTCCAGCCGGACGAGCCGCACCCGCATCCGCGCGGTGCGCGTGGTGTCTGCCGTCCAGGGGTACGCGAACGTCAACCAGAGCGAATCGCCCCGGAGCCGGTACACGTACCCTTGCTCGCCAGCGGTCATCAGATTGGGAACCCGCGCCACGAGCGGTCGGAGCACGAGGCGCTTGCCTCGCAGCTCGTACCTCCCCGAGCTGGCTCGGAACGAGTCGTAGGCGGTGATGCGCTCGGCGGCGCTCGGCCGGTCACTCGTAAAGGGGGTCCGCGGTCCCTCACCGGGGACGAACATCATGCTGTAGTACTGCTTGGTGAAGATGTAGACGCTCGGCTGGGGATGGTGGAGGGTCCAGCTCGTGTCCGGCCCCACATAGGTGACCGACACCCGCCGCCAGACACCTTCCAGACGCGGCGTTGGGGACGTAGCGCGCTGGTGCAGAGGCACCGCGAGCAGCCACAGGACGCCTGCCGCCACGCGAACGGGAGCGTGCAGCGCGGGGAGGGGGCCGGACGCGCTCTGGGGGAACATGCGGGCTAGTTGCGCCGCACCGCGCCGAGCCCGATCGGAGCGGCACGGCGCCACGGATCGCGGGCGTGCTGAGCGCGACGCAGGTCTTCGATGACGGGGCCGACGTCGAACTCCGCACAGTCTTCCGTCGCGGCATCGGGCGGCTCGGCGGCCGCGTCCTGAACCATCAGCCCGCGGGCCTCGTGAAGCTCTCCTGACAGCATCGTGCCACCTCGGAAACGGGTTCACCAGGGGTCTCGGCTCGAGACCGGGCCACGCCCGCTGATGGCGCCGTACCACTGGCCCTCGCGGGGCCGTCGCGCGGGATCGGCGGCGAGACATCGAGGAGCCGTGTCCCCGGCACCCAGCGTCCTAGTGCAGGCCGCGTGCCACCCGCGACGGGTCTCCCGGGCACGCGCGAACGCGTCTCTGCCGCGACTGCCCGCCACCCCCGTTCGCGTCTTAAGGATCGCGTCACCCTGGGCTCGTGTGACGACGTTCGTACGGGGCGAGTGACGGTTATCACCGGCCCCTCCGAGACCTTCAGCGGTGTGGGTGAGGGAGTTCCCTGAGGAGGGGTCACATCGATTGGCTCACAATGATGCAAGGGTAGGTCGAAACGGAGCAGTACCGGAGAGCGACGCCGGCGACTGATTTTTCCGCATCGCCGGGGAACAGTCATACGGCACCCGGCGCGCGGTCTACTGCGGCTCCGGCTGGTACTCACTCCACAGGTCAGGAATCTTTGGGATCAGCCGGCTGCGCGGAAACGCAGCGTTTGGGGAGGCCACCCCGGGGACCCGCTCAGCCTCGCCGGCGGTCCGCGCTCACGTGGAGGAAGTGCGTCTCCCGCGGCGTCTGTTGGACGACGGCGCTGACGCGGTCCTCGACGGCCCGATCGGCCTGGGTGAAGCGATCGTGCTGGCGCAGGTGCTCCGCCCACGATCCCACCAGGAACGTCTCGAGGTAGCGGCCGGGAATCTGGGCGTCGGCGTACAGGTTCCAGCGCAGGGCGCCGTCGCGCCGGCGGATCTCTTCGAGTCCGCGCATGGCGGCCTTGAACTCGCGCGTCTGACCGGGATTGACGAAGTACTCGAGCGTCACCAAGACCGGGCCATCGTGGAGCCCCGGCTGCACGGCGAGGCGCGGGTTTGGCCAGTGAGTCCACGGGCTCAGATCGACGGCGTGCTCGGAGATGGGGTAGCGGAACTTGAGCGCGAGGCCGGCGACGAGGCCGGCGGCAGCCGCCAGGAGGGCCGTCCGCACGCTCGAGCGATCGGCGACCGTGCCCCACAGCACGCTGCCGGCGGCGATGCCCGCCTCGAACACGAGCAGGTAGAAGGCCATGACGCGGCCGCGCACCCATCCCGGGGCGAGGTTCTGCACCGCCGTGTTCAGCACGGCCAGGACAGGGGTCCACGCAATTCCCGCGACGACTGAGACCACGCACAAGAGCCACAAGGTCCGGAGGGTGGCGATGCCGGCGATCATCACGGCCATGGTCGCAGTCGCGGCCGACAGCAGGGCGTCGGTCGACGCCCGAGATCGGAGCCAGGGCAGGAGCAGCACCCCGACGATGGCGCCGACGCCGAACGCCGCGAGCAGCAGACCATACCCGAGTGCGCCCGCACCGATGTCGTGTGCCAGGGTGGGGAGCAAGGCCAGGAGCGCACTCGCGCAGAACGTCGCCGTCCCGGTTCTGACGAGCACGCCGCGGAGCGCGGGCGAATGGTCGACGTAGCGGAACCCCGCCACCAGGCTCTCGGTCATCGTCTCGAGCGGCACGCCGCGCTGCGGTGGAGGGCGACGCCATCCCACCATGACCGCAATCACGCCGAGGCCGGACGCCGCGGAGATCGCGAACACGGCGCTGGCGCCGGCGAGTGCCAGCACCGCGCCGGCCAACGCCGGACCCACCGCCCGAGCGATGTTGAACTCGATGCCGTTCAAGGCCAGCGCCGACGGGAGGTCCCGCCTCGGCACCAGTTCCGGCTGGATGGCCTGCCACGCCGGCCCCTCAAGCGCGGCCCCCATCGCCACGAGCACGAGGAGGGCGAGCAGCACGGGCGGCGACACGCGTCCCGCGGCCGCGAGGACGGCGAGGGCGGCCGACGCCGCCAAAATCCACAGCTCGGAGATCAGGATCAGCTTGCGCCGGTCCACGATGTCGGCGAGCGCACCCGCCGGAATCACGAGCAGAAACGCTGGCAACGAGGCGGCCGTTTGTACGAGCGCCACGAGCGACGGGGTGCTGCCGAGCGACACCATGAGCCACGCGGCGCTCACGCTCTGCATGAGCAGGCCGATATCGGCCGCCAGGCTCGCGAGGAGCAGGGACCGAAAAATCGGCGACCGCAGCGGTCTCCAAGGACCCGCCGGGTCCGCGGGGGCTGGCGCGAGTCGGTCCTGACCCGCGGTGGACGAGCGGTCGGTGGCAGGTGCGGCGGGCGGGCCCGCGGTCTCTGTGGGCGGCTGGTCGTCGGTCATGACCCGGAGCGGCTCGCGGGGCCGCCATCCACGTCGGCTTGCCTAACTGGTCGGACCATTCTCGTGGAATATGCCGGGAGTGCTTTCAGTATCAATATCAATCTCCTCCGCCACCCGTAGGGCCCGCGCGCCCCCGCAACTGGTCACCGGGCCGTCAGTGAGCCGAGCAAAAGGCGACGGAGGGATTGGTCGACGCCCAAATGGTTGCGCCGACGACCATCGCTGCGGGAATTCCGACGAGGAGCGCTGCGGTAGACGCCGCTGCGTCGTGTTGCCGCAGCCCCGCCGTGTTGATGGCCTTGAGTGGCACACTCACTCGCAGCCGGGAGTCGAACGCCACACCTGACCGCAGCTGCCTGCCCTCGGGAGTATCGCCCACGATCACGGGGCCCCGCAGGACCAGCGTGTCACCATTCGTCAGCGTGAGGCGCGCGGTTTCCAGGCTGTCAGCGGCGCGAAACCGCTCCCGTTGCAACGACTGTGTCTGCCACTTCATGCAGGCGCTCAGGGAGAGGCCCGTCATCACCGCGGCAAGAAACCGGAGGAGGGTGCGGCGCTTCCTGACCAGCGTCGCGTCGCCCCTGCCAAGTCGTCAGAACGTGAGCGAGAGCGCGAGACCCGCGCCCCGAGGAGCGAGGGCCAGATGGTGGTCCCGGCCGAACGCCACCCCTTCCCAGCGCTCAGTCCGCACGGCGTACCCCAGCGCCCCGCCTAGGGCCGCACCGACGGCGGCGCCGATGAGACCACCTCGCAGCGTGAATCCGAACCGGTCCATGGCACACAGGCCCTGGAGAAAGGACGTCGCACAGGGGTCGGACTTGCCCGCCGCGACGCTGCTCAGCACCAAGCCTCCGATCAGCCCGAGTCCCGCACCGATGCCCGCCCCTTGGCCGATCGCTCGCCGCCGACCCCGGCTCACCTCCAGCACGACGGCGCTGCGCGCCACTGACACGGGCGCCGCGTGGGCGGGGACCTGTACCCATAGCGAGTCCGCGTCCTGGGCGATGAGTGTTCCCACCAGGTGCCGTGAGGAAGCGGACACCATGGTGAGGCGCACGCGCGCGCCGGGCCCTTGGGCGGCCACCCGGGGCAGCGGCGCCCAGCACGTGGCGAGGATGAGGAAGGAAATGGGACGCATCGGCGCCTCCGTTCCAGGGACGTGCTCAACATGGGTAGGGAGGGTCAAGCGAGCCTCAAGGCGCCAGAGCATGCTCCAGGCGCGTTCCACGGACCCTCTCACCCCCGAGGCTCCGCTGGCGGCGCGTTGTCGCCGGCAGTGCCCAGTAGCGGACGCCGTTCCGATCGCGACGGCGACGTGAGGATGAGGCGAGTCCTGTGCGCGTCGGGCTCACGGGGGATGCTAGCCCAAATCGCCGTGACTCTCCGTCACTGGTTGCCCGAGTGGAATAGATTTGGGTGTTCCCGACACGGAGGGTGACGAAATGGTCGGCACGGCAAGGCTGGCGGTTGCGGTGGTGTTGGTTTCGTTGGTGGTCACTCCGCACGCGGCGGAGGCGCAGGGCCGGGGGAAGGGCAAACGGGCTCGCGACTCGGCCCCCGCGGGTTTCACCGCCGCGGAGCGCGACGTCGTCACGCGCTATTACGCCGACCACCCGTATGCGGCGAAGCCGCTGCCGCCGGGGATTGCCAAGAAGCTCGCCCGCGGAAAGCCACTACCCCCCGGGCTCGCGAAACGCGCCCTGCCGGCGGAGCTCGTGACCGAGCTGCCGCCGCGAACGGGCTTTGAGGTCAGCATCGTCGGGGATCGCCTGGTCTTGCTGGACGCGCAGGGGCTGGTGGTGGACGTGCTCGTGAACCTGTTCCGCTAAGGTCGCCAGCGAGTCCGGCGCCTGCGGTGATCGTCGTGCCGAGCGGGGGAGATCCCTACGATGGCGAGGTCGTGGATGGCCCCGCCCCGGCGCGTCGCGGCTTTCCGGTTGCCGTCGCGCCGCGACTGGAGCGGGCCGCTGCCTCGAGCATGCTGGGATCTATCACTTCGGGAACGGAGTGCCGTCAGCGTTCCACAGCGGTGGCTCGCGCGCGTGCGCGCGGGATAAGCGTGGCCCTCCTGGGGCTGCTCGGGGCAGGGGTGGGCACCGCGCAACGTCGTCGCTGCACCGAGCCGCATTATCGCTGGAGCGCGAAGGTCGACACCGCGCTCGTCGCCGCCACGCTCGTCGCGACCACGGTGACGGCGGTCTTGACGACCTGGGAGCCGCCAGATCTCACGGCGCGAGACCGCTGCGGGGCGCGCCGCGAGCGCGAGCTCACGGTCTACGCCATTTCGGGGTGGGTGCGTCGGGTCGACAAAAGCAAGGATGACGGCGATTGGCACATCGAGCTCACCGAGCGGCGTGACAGTCCGCCCGACTCCTGCATCCTCAGTGAGATCCCGCTATCGCGCTACGGACCGGTGTACGCGCGGGCCCGGGAGTCCCTGGACTCACTCCTTGGCCGACGCGCGATCCGCTGGAACAGGCTCCTCGCGAAGCCGCGCCGGGTCCGCATCGTGGGGCCCGCGTTCTTCGACGGTGAGCACCGAGTGCGGGCGACGTTTGAGATCGGTAAGCGGCACGGCCACTGCAATTCCTCCATTCGCGCGCTGTGGGAGGTGCATCCCGTTTACGCGGTGAGGGAGGCTGGGCCGTGATGCGGTGACCCAAGCGGAACATTGCCGTCATGAAACGGTCACAGGAGCGCGCCACCGTCTGGAAGCAGCGCCCCATCCCAGCATGTCAAGCAAATTGCCTTTACCGTGGCTATGTCAAGCTAAAAACCTTGACATGAGGTCTGTCAAGCGATTACCCTTGACAGCCCAGCGAGGGGTGCCGGGTCGCCGACTCGTCGTGATCGGCGCCTCGCGGGCCGCCAACATCCCGTCGCCCGGCGTGCGGATGAGGGTCCACCGGAGTGAGGTGGCATGCCGAGCCTGCTCGCTTCGCGCAGTCGACCGCGCGGCTCGAAGGCCGACACCGTGCGAGCGGAGGGGCCGCGCCCCTCCATCGCGGTCATCGGGGACATTGTCGCTTCGCGGCGCGTGGGCCAGGCCCAACGCAGTCTCGTGCAGCGACAGCTCGAGGGTCTGGTGACGACCCTCAACGCGCGCTATCGTCGCGCCATCGCGGCCCGCTTCCTCGTCACGCTCGGGGATGAGTTTCAAGGCGTGTTGCGGCGGGGGGACGTCATTCCTGATCTCATCTGGGATATCGAGACCGGGCTGGCTGACGTCGACGTACGCCTCGGCATCGGATTCGGAACCCTGCTTCCCCCTTTCAAAACACTCGCCCTCGGCATGGACGGCCCGGCGTTTCACGCGGCGCGCGACGCGATCGAGCTAGCGCGAAAGCGCCGACTGCACGGCGGCCTGTTCAAGGGGTTCGGGGCGACGGACGATCTCGTGTTAAACGGGTTGGCGCGACTGTTACGTCAAGAACGGCACGGCTTGAGTCGAGCCCAGCTGGCGACGCTCGCTCTGCTGCGCCAGGGACGCTCGCAGGCTGAGATCGCCAAGCAGCTGCGCCTGACGCGGCAAGCCGTGAGCAGCCGGGCGCAGAGCGCCGGGTGGGAAGCGTTCGCGGAAGGGGAACGCGCGTGGAGAGCGGTGCTCACGCCGTTCGACGTCACTCACGAGTGGCCGGGATCGCGCTGAGTCTCGGGTGGCCCACCGGGCCTGAAGCCCTGCGATCGTGGGGCGAGGTGCTGTTCGCCTGGGTCCTGGTCACCTATTTCGCGACGGGAAACACGCCCGTGATCGAGCAGGTCGGGGCGCACCCCGCGCGGGCCTTGGCGTCCGGGTGGAAGCGCCAAGCTTGGGTCCGCGCCCCGGTATTGTTGCTGCTGTTGCTCCTCCTCGCACGACCGCACACGCTTGGCACCTGGATCCTAGTCTTGGTGCTGCCGGTCCTCACGACGCTCCTGCCGTTTGCCCGCGTCGGCTTGGCCCAAAGAGACCGCCGCTGGGGAGCGGAGCTCGAGCTGGCCACCAATGCGCTGGTGGTCGCGCTGAGCGCCACCATCCTCGGGGCGTCCCAAGATACCGGGGGCGCGCTGCTCGCGCTGCCCGTCTCAACGACGCGTCTCGCGGCCCTCTACTTCGCGACGGCGAGCTTCGGCTTTCTGACCCGCGGCGGAACGCACGTCGTTCGCGGCATCCTCGCGAAGAGCGACGCCGGTCCCCTGGAGCGGAGCTCGCCAGGTCCAGTCGCTCCGGTCGATGTCGCCGAGTATAACCGGGGCCGGGTGATCGGAGCGATCGAACGGCTTATCATGGCGACGATGGTCGCGGCGGGTGCGTTTGGAGCTTTGACGTTCTTGATCGGCGCCAAAGGGCTCATCCGTTCGAAGCGGCTTGAAGACCCAGCGTTTGGTGAGTACTTCTTGATCGGTACGCTAGCGAGCGCGGCGCTTGCCATCGGCGTCGGCCTGTTGGTACGAGCGGTGTTCGCTGCGCTCTGGTAGGTGGTGGGGACCTGGGGTGCGTTTTGCCGTGGCCACGCTACTGCGACCGCGCTAATTGCACGCGGGCGAGCGCGACCCGGGCCCGTGCCACCTCTGGCTGGAGCTCCGGGTCGCACTCGCTCCACAGCTGAACGAAGCGCGCGTAGTCTTCCGCGGCCTTCGCCGGCTGTCCCAGGCGCTCGTACAGCTCTGCGCTACGCAGGGATGCGGGGGCCACGTAGAGGATCGCGAAGAGCGAATAATCGGCAAAGGAGTGATACCACCCGAGCGCCTCGGTCGAGGGCCCGAGCGCGGCGAGGGCCTCCGCGCGGCGGTAACGCTCGAGCGGCGGCAGGTAGAACGGGGATCCGATGGCCAGGATGTACCACGAGTTGAAGGAGGCGCGGCTGAGGGCGTCGAGCGTGTGTCGCGGATCCCCGCGCGCCGCGGCCGCGGCGGCGCGGACGTCCTGGGCCAGGTCGCGTCCCCACGTTTGGACGTCAGGGGATCCGCCCAGCCGCTCTAGCTCGGTGGCATAGCGCTCCGCCGCCCCACCGTCCTGTAATCGCGCGCTCAAGAGCCCGAGCAGATAGGCGCGGATCTGCCGATGCACGCCGTTGTTCGCCGTAAAGAACAGGCTTGGCAGGCGACTCGACGGCATGGCGGCCGCGTTCCACGCGGCGAGGCCACGGCGCAAGGCTTCGAGCTCCGCGGCGGGCGTCGGTCGGAAGGGCAGGGCCGCCAACAGCGCGCGGTACTCGAGCGCGGTCCCGGGATCCAGCGAGTCGGCGGCGGCGAGCTCGCGATCGGCGGCGTGCCAGCGGCCGAAGGCGGCGGCGATGTGGGCTAAGTACACGTGCCCCAAGGCGCGGACTTCGGTGGAGCGGCTGGGCTCGGTGAGCACGTGCACGAACTCCGCGGCTCGGGCGTAGTTGCCACCATACACTACGGCGTTCGACACGCCGAGGGGGAGCGAGAGATCGCTCGCCTGTCGCAGGTCGGCGAGCGCCCGTGCCATGGCGACGCTGTCCCCCAGTACCGCGGCTCGCAGCACCTCCATTTCGACGACGCGCTCGCCCTGCGGGCTGAGGGTAATCACGAGCCGGACGAGCGAGTCGAGTTCCTGGCGCTTGCCCTCCACGGCCGCCACCCGCGCGAGATGCAGCGCCGCCCCGGCGTTCCCCGGTTCGAGCCGGAGCACCCGCTCCCACGCCTCCCGCGACTCGCCGATGGAGCGGCCGCGCTCGCGCGGGCCGTAGTGAAAGCGCACTTCGCCTAGTTGGAACCACGCCTCGACGTCGTCGGGATAGAGGCCGAGGATCGAGAGATAGAGGCGTTCGGCGGTCTCGGCGTCGCCGCCGCGCGTCGCTCGCAACGCTTCGAGCAGCGCCCGGTCGTGAGCCGTCAGACGGTCGCTGTGCCGTACCGCCTGCTCGGAGGCGTCTCGCGCCAGGTCCCCTTGGATCAACCATTCGGCGGTGATACTGAGCCGGTAGTAGGCCAAGGCGAAGAGTGTGTCGATCGCGACCGCTCGCTGAAACGCGTCCAGCGCTTCGGCGAACTGCTGGGCGCGGAAGCGTCGGTCGCCTTCGAGATAGGCTTTCAGCGCCGGGAGCGACGTGGTGGTGACGGCCGCGAGGCGCGTCACCCGTGCTCCCGGTCCCTCGGTCCGGTTCGCCACGAGCTGGGCGGCGAGTTCGTCCACCAGGCCGAAGAGCTGGGTGACCGGGCCTTCGACCGTGCCGCGCGCCGCTGGGTCGGCGCCGCGGCGCTGATCGTACAACGAGGCCTCGATGCGCAACCGCTCGCCGGCCTGCACCACATCGCCGGTCACGTACAAGCCGGCCCCGAGCCCGCGGGCCACCGTGCTACCGACCGTGGGATCGAGCGACCGGGCCCCGGCGCGCGCCACGGCGGCGAGGAGGGCCCGGGGATCCACGCTGTGCAGGTCGCTCGCGCCGTCGAGGCTCGCCCCGAGGAGGTTCACCATCCCTTCGCCGAGGTACGCGATGTCCCCGCCCCCATGAATGGAGAACGGGAGGACGGCGACGCGACTCGGCGAGACCGGCGTCGCCGTGCTCGTGCGGCCCCGCCACCAGACCCACCCTCCGGCGAGCCCCAGCACCACGACCGCGCTGAGCGCGGCGCGGCGCCCGAGCGCGCGGGACCAGAGGCGGCGCCCTGCGGGGCGCGCCGGCTGTCCTTCGGTCGGCGTCGTCATCGCCTCGAGCTCGGCCCGCAGCTCGTCGGCCGACTGCCAACGGTCGGCGGGCGACTTCTCGAGACACCGCATCACGAGGTCTGCGAGCGGCCGGGGTACCGTGGCCCGCCGCTTGGCGACCGACTCGGGCGCCTCGGTCACCTGCGCGGCCAGGACCTGTTGTGGTGTTGGCCCGGTGAAGGGCGGCCGCCCGGTGAGGATTTCGTACCCCACCGCACCGAGGGCGTAGATGTCGCAGCGGTGGTCGGCGCGGGGGTCGGCCGCCGCCTGCTCCGGCGCCATGTACGCCGGGGTGCCGAGCGCCACGCCGGCCGAGGTTAACGACGAGCGTTCCGGAGGCTGCCCGGTCGACGCGCTCAGCGCCTTTGCCACGCCGAAGTCCGTCACGAGCGCGTGGTGGCTCGCGAGCAGGACGTTATCGGGCTTGATGTCGCGATGCACGACGCCGTGGCGATGGGCGTAGCTCAACGCGTCCGCCACATCGCGGAGGATCCGGATCCCTTCCGTGACGGGAAGCTCACCCTCGCGGGCCAGCTTGGCGCGCAGCGATTCCCCCTCGATCAGGGGCATCGTGTAGTAGACGAGGTCGGCGGCGCGACCGGCGGTGAGGAGGGGAACGATGAGGGGGTGTTGCAGCGATGCGGCGAGCTGCATCTCGCGGCGGAAGCGTTCGGCGTTGACGCCGGCGGCGAGTTCGGGCGGCAGCACCTTTACGACCACCCGTCGGTCGAGGGCCACCTCGACGGCCACGAACACCTGGCTCATCCCGCCCCCGCCGAGCTCCCGCTCCACGCGGTAGGCGGTGCCGAGCGCGGTCTGGAGGCGCAGCACACGATCCGTCATCGGTCCGAAGATAAGGCCCGCACGCCATCTGTGCCTCCTCGGTGCGGCGGCGCGGATCTGTCTGCTGGACTGATGCACGGCATGAGACCGGCCGACCGGTCTTCCGGCGCAGTCGGCGCCACGGCGCCTTGACAGGCGTATATATCCAGCATATACATGGCAAGCGTGGCCGACTTCCCCGATACCTTGGCCCAGTGCACCGGCTTTCAGTGGGACGCCGGGCATGCCGACACGAACTGGGCGCTTCACCGGATGTCGCAGGGTGAGTGCGAGCGGGTGTTTTTCCACCGGCCTCTCTTGGTGGCGCCGGACGTTAAGCATGCGGACCGGGAGTCCCGCTACGCGGCCTTGGGACAGCCCCACACCGGGCGCCGCCTGGCGGTCGTTTTCACGATCCGGGGGACGCTGATCCGAGTCATCTCGGCGCGAGACATGGGCCGAAGAGAGCGGAGGATCTATGAGCAAGGCCAAGCGGGGGGCTAGGAAGCCTCTGCCGCGTTTCGCGAACGAGGACCAGGAGCGCCGCTTCTGGGCGACACACGACACCGCTGACTACTTCGACTGGAGCAAGGCCGTCCGACCTGCCTGGCCAGACCTCCGACCGTCCACGGCGGCCATCTCGATTCGGCTGCCGGTCCCGCTGCTTGAGGAGCTCAAGGCCCTGGCGAACGAACGCGACGTGCCCTACCAATCCTTGATGAAGGTCTTTCTCGCGGACCAGGTGGCCCGCCAGCGTCGGGGGAAGCGTAGGGTACGGGCGTGACCGCTCGTTGCTGAGCGGTTCGCCGCGGTTATATCCGCCGCAGCCGCTCCGCGGTCCCGGGGGAACCCGCCGGTCGTTCATGAGGCTCGTGACCCTGTCGGCGCCTCGGTCGCTCGCCCTAGTCGTCCTCGTCCTCGCTCCCGGCGGTCTCGGGGGTCAAAGCCAAGGGGCGGCGACGGTGGCGGGCCTCGGCGCGCTCACGTTCCCCGTGTCGAGCCGCATCCCTCTGGCCCGGTCGGCGTTCGTCCGGGGCGTGCTGCTCTTGCACCTGTTCGAGTATCCCGCCGCCGCGTTTCGCGAGGCGGAGCGGCTCGACCCAAGCTGCGCCATGGCCTACTGGGGTGAGGCGATGACCTACACGCACCCCATCTGGAACGAACAAGACGTGGCGGCGGGGCGACGGGTGCTTGAGAAGCTCGGGCCTTCGGCGCCCGACCGAGCCGCCAGCGCCGCCACGGCGCGCGAGCGTGGCTACGTCGCGGCCGTGGAGATCCTCTACGGGGACGGGTCGAAGGTGCACCGCGACACGCTCTATGCGGCGGCGATGCAGACGCTCGCGCGCGCCTACCCGACGGACGACGAGGCTCGGCTCTTTGCGGCGCTCTCCCTCCTCGGGTTAAGCCAAGGCGTGCGCAACGTGCCGACCTACGAACGGGCAGCCGCGATCGCCGAGAGCGTGTTGGCCCGCCACCCGCGCCACCCTGGGGCCGCGCATTACCTGATCCACGCCGTCGACGATCCCGACCACGCTTCGCGTGGGCTCCGCGCGGCCCAGGCCCTCGCTCAGGTCGCGGCGCTGGCCGATCACGCCCAGCACATGACGTCGCACATCTTCATGGCGCTCGGGCTCTGGGAGGACGTGGTGCGGGCGAACGAGCGGGCGACCAAGATCGTGGACGACCGGCTGCGGCGTGGCCAGCGCGACCCCGTCGCGTGCGGACATTACAACGTCTGGCTCGACTACGGCTACCTGCAGCTCGGACGCGTGGCCGATGCGACGCGGCTGCTCGAGCGGTGTCGGGCGCAAGGCGCCCGAACGCCGCACGGCCCGGAAACTCTGGACCCGGACACGTATTCCTTTGTCACGATGTGGTCCCACTATGTGTGCACCACGGGGGGCTGGGCTGACAGCGTGGCCCACTGGGCAATCGATCCCGGCCCGAGTCTCGGGGCGCGGCTCGTCTACGCGTTTACCCGCGGGTTCGGGGCGGCGCGTCGAGGGGACGCCGCCCTGGCCCGCGCCGCGCTCGACGACTTCCGACAGGCCCAAGCCGAGACGGAACGCTGGGTTGCCGAGTCGCCCGACGCCAGCCCAGAGCACCCGGAGCTGCAGCGGACGCGCGCGCTCGGCGCCGAGCTCGAGGGGCTAATCGCGTTCGCCGCGGGCGAAACGGAGCAGGCACTGGCGCGGCTCGGTCAGGCGACCGCCGTCGAGGACAGTATGGTCTACGCGTTCGGTCCGCCGTTCGTGAACGAGCCGTCGCACGAGGTGCTCGGCACGGAGCTGTTGCGGCTCAAACAGTTCGTGGCCGCCGAGAGGCAGTTCCGTCTCGCGCTCAAGCGCGCGCCCCGTCGCACACCGGCCCTGCTCGGGCTGGCACGCGCCTCAGCCGCCCTGGGCGACTCGGCCGCCGCGCGGAGGGCGTACGGGGAGCTGGCGGTCATCTGGCAGCACGCTGACCGTGGACAGCCGGTCGTCCTTGAGGCGCAGGAATACCTCCGTCGCCACGGCGGTGAGCGCGGGGAGTCATCGGGCCCTAACCGTCAACGTCGAGGAGGCTCATGAATCGCGTCACGATTTCTCGCCGAGGGCTTCTCGTCGGCGTGGCCGGCGCAGCGGGCGTGGCGGTGCTCGATCGCCTCGGGGTGGCGCAAGGCGAAGTGCCGCCCGATGCCACCAGAGTGCCCGGCCACCCGCTCTCTCGGCTGGGGCAGCGCTCGCCGTTCGAACGGCCGCGCCGGGTCGTGGGCGGCGCCTCCCAGGGCGCGTCGCTGACCCCGCTACAGGACCTGGGGGGCATTGTCACCCCCTCGGATCTCCATTACGAGCGCCATCACGCGGGCGTCCCAAGCATCGACCCCCAGCGCTACAAGCTGCTGATCCACGGGATGGTCGAGCGCCCCACGGTGTTCGACTTGCAGTCGCTGCGGCGTTTCCCCGCCGTCTCGCGCTTCCACTTCCTCGAGTGCTCGGGGAACGGGGCGCCGGCCTACCGCGACCTGAGGCCCGACGCGTCGCCCCAGCTGATCGATGGGCTCACGAGTACCAGCGAATGGACGGGGGTCCCGCTGGCGACGCTGTTCCGCGAGGTCGGCGTGCGGCCCGGCGCCACATGGTTTCTGGCCGAAGGCGGGGACGCGGCGGTGCTGGCGCGCAGCATCCCCATGGAGAAGGCGTGGGATGATGCGCTGATCGCCTACGGCCAGAACGGCGAGGCGCTCCGCCCCGAGCAGGGCTATCCGGCGCGGTTGCTCGTGCCGGGGTGGGAAGGCAGCGCCAACGTGAAATGGATCCGCCGCATCGAGCTCAGCGATCAGCCGTTCATGACGCGCGAGGAGACGGCCAAGTACACCGACCCGCTCCCCGACGGCACCGCCCGCATCTTCAGTTTCGTCATGGACGCGAAGTCGCTCATCACGTTTCCGGCCTATCCCGTGACGCTGCCCGAGCCGGGCTGGTACGAAATCAACGGGCTCGCCTGGAGCGGCCGCGGCCGCGTGACCCGGGTAGACGTGACGAGCGATGGCGGCACGCACTGGGAGCCAGCCGAGCTCCAGGAGCCGGTGCTGCCCAAGTGCCACACGCGGTTTCGCTTCCTGTGGCGTTGGGAGGGGCGGGAGGCGCTGTTGATGAGCCGCGCGCGGGATGAGACCGGCTACGTGCAGCCTACGCTCGCCGAGCTCCGCAAGGTGCGCGGGGCGGGGGCGCCCTACCATTTCAACAACATCCGCGGCTGGAAGGTGCGCGGTGACGGCCGCGTCGTCTTCGGGCTGGAGGGATGATGCGACGCCGCGGCGTGATGGCCTCGGCGGCGGTCCTGCTCGCGTTGGCGTTCTGGGGCGTCTACCCGAGCCAGCGGGGCGCGGGGCCGCCGGCGCGATTCGGGTTTGGCCGGCCCGCCACCGTCGACGAGATGAACGCGTGGGACATCGCCGTTCGACCGGACGGGAAGGGGCTGCCGCCGGGGCGGGGCACGGCGCGCGACGGCGTCTCGCTCTATGCGTCGCACTGCGCCTCCTGCCACGGCCCCACCGGCCGAGAGGGTCCGTTCGACCGTCTGGTGGGCCGCGAGCCGCGTCAGGGCTTCCCGTTTGGCCGCGACCCGGCCCTCACTCGGACGATCGGGAACTACTGGCCCTACGCCACGACGCTGTACGATTATCTGAACCGGGCGATGCCGCTCGACCGGCCGGGCTCGCTCGGCCCCGACCAGGTCTACAGCCTCGTGGCGTTCCTGTTGTGGCGCAACGACATCATTGCCGACAGCGCCGTGATGGATGCACGCACGCTATCGCGCGTCGTCATGCCGGCGCGCGATCGCTTCGTGGTGGACGACCGGCGCGGCGGGCCGGAACTGCGCTAACGCTCGGTGCTCGGCTGCGGGGCGGACGCGAGCCTGGCCGCGACCGGCAGCTACTTGGAGACGCTGGCTTGGCGCTGCAGCTCGGTGAGCGTCATCCGCCGCAGCCGCCGGACGAGCAGCCAGACGCCCGTGATGGCCGAGATGGTGCCGCCGATCATCAGGGGCAGCACGACGAGGTCCCACCAGGGGCGGTGGTTGTTGAGTGCCGGCAGGTCCAGGTCGTGCAGCGCGTCGCGCCACCAGCGCCAGGACCGGGTGGCGGCGTCCACGAACCCGATCGGCGTGCCGCTGACCGTGTCCAAGTAGAGCACGGAGCGTTGGGGGTCGTCGAAGCTGACGCGCCAGGCCGGCAGGTGCTTCTCGCGCCCGTGGCGCGCGTAGTAGTAGGTGTCATACTCGTTCACCCGCTCGACGCGGGACACCGGGGCGGCCGGGCCCAGCACCTGTCCGGCGAGCTGCGTGACGTCCTCAGGCGTCAAGTCGCCACGCGGCACGCCGCTCGCGGCGTCCACCCAGTACGCCCGCCCATCCACGAGCAGGAAGGCGTAGCCGGGCCGGCCGGCGACCTGGGCGAGGTCGATCGCCTTGGGGACGACGGGTCCTCGCGCGAACTGCCGCAGCCGGGCCCAGGCGGCTCGCTCGGGGACCCGGATCGTCGTCCAGTGGAGCGCGCCGCCCCGGGCCCGCGCCGCCTGGCCCGCCCGCGGATCGTTGTAGACGCCGGGGATCTCGAGCAGGCCGCTCAACGCCCACGTCAACACCAAGACCCCGAACACCACGCCCGCGACGTGATGCCAGAGCGACATGCCGTGGTAGCCGCTCACGCGCCACTCGCCGCGCCACCGCCTCGGAAACAGCTGATACACGCCCAGGATGATCCCGGTCAGCGCGAGGCCCAGGGCGACACCGGGGAGCACCAGATTCACCCACGTCCACGCCGCCGGGTAGTCGTAGTAGAGCCACATGAAGTACAGCCAGTGCGGCACCGTGCCGAGCCAGGTGGTGACGCGGGTGAGCCGCGTGACCACGGCCGGGACGGCGCCGCTGTTCCGGGACACGTACACGGCGGTGCTGGCGTCGTCGCCGAACCGCACCCGATAGACCGGAAAGGCCCAGCGCTGCTCGCTGCCCATGAAGTAATGGTCGCTGCGGGGGAGCAGCTCGACATGCTCGAGCGGTGCCAGGGGGCCAACGACGGCCCGTGCGACCCGCGCGGCGGTCTCGGGCGCGACGGGGGTCAGCACGGCGCCGGTGTGCGCATCGACGACGCCCACATCGCGGGGCCGCCGCGGGGTGTCGGTGAACAGGCGATACACGAGGTGGCCGTCCCAGAGCTGCAACCGCGCGGTGGTCACGCTGGCGGCCGAGGCACCGTCGGGCCCCGCCCCGGACCGCTCCTGCACCCATCGGTCATGGGCGGCGACCGCGCGGGTGAAGCCGATCAGGTCGTCGGGAGGCTCGTAGGCACCGAGGAGCGCCAGCTGCTGCGACTCGGTCAGCTCGGGGTAGGGGTAATACATCATCACGATACCGCTGGCGAACCAGACGAACACGAGGATGCCGAGGGCGATCCCGATCCAGCGGTGCGTCAGGTAATTCAGGCGCTTCAACATCGGCTGCCGCTCACCCCCCGATCCACTGCATCCCAGCGGGTACGGGTGTCGCCGGGTATTGCGCGGTCGGCGTCCGGCGGAGCCGGGTCAGGCGGCGCGGCCCCGGAACACCGAGCGGGGCGTGCGGCCCTGGAGCCGAGAGCCGCGCAGCGTCCGCTGCTCGTTGTAGAACCGGAGATAGCGCTGCAGGCCGCGCTGCAGTCGCTCCACCCGCGTGGCGTGGCGCGAGTGCAAGACGACGCGCCAGCACTCGGTGACGATCGTCCCCTGCAACCGCTCGAGCGTGCCGTGACTCCAGGCGCGGCGGGGCTGCGAGCGGCGATGCGCGATCCCGGCCACCCGACAGGCGGCGTGGAAGGCGCCGCGCCACTCCGCGCCGCCATCGGTGAGCACCGCGCGCACGTGGTGGCCGGCCCGGCGGTACACCGGCAGCACCCGCCTCGTCCAAAAAGCCGCCGCCTGGGCGGCCCGGGGGGCTCCGTGGATGACCTGGGCGATCCCGTAGCTCGCAGCCGCGTCGCACGCCGTCAACTGCCAGACGCGCCCCACGCCCTTCACCTTGCCGATGTAGAAGCTGTCCACGCACACCAGGTCGCCCGGCCGTCCGACCTCATCGGCCCGCCCTTTCCTCGCGAGCCGGCGCACGGCCCGCTCGGTGGCGAGGCCCGTCGCTCCGATGGCCTTACCGTCAAGCCGCGCCAGCCGCTCCCACCGGGTCCGTAGCCCATGGCGCCGCAGGATCTTGTACGCCCCCGTCGCCGAGAGTCGCCAGCCCCCGGAACGCCGCTGGGCGAGCTGCTGGGCGATCCGCCGTGGCCCCTGTGTCGGGCATTGGAGCGCGTAGGCCAGCACGGCGTGCTCGAGCGCGGGTGGGCTCTGCCGGCCCCAGCGGCGGGGGCGCGTGGGGCGCGGGCGCAGGCCCGCCTCCCCCGCCCGCAGATAGCGCTGCTTCCAGCGGTAGAACAGCGTGCGGCTGATTCCGACCTCGCGACACACCTGGGTGACGGGGATCCCGGTGGCCGCCCGCTCGATGATCTGGCGGCGCCAGTGCATGACCCGGTCGAGGGGGCTCATCGGCAGCCGCCCGCCGTGAGGGAGCCCACCCGCAGCACGCTGAGGGCCACGGCGGGGCCCCGAGCTCGAGCGGTCCGGCTGTCAACACCGAGTGAACACCGGAGCGACGGGCCGCTCGGTCTCCCGCGGATCACGCGCGCGGACGCGGCACGGGCGCGGCGGCGAGGTCGATCGGCTGCGGCGGCGCGAGGAGTCGGCCTCAAAAGGCGGCGCTCAGATCGACCACCAAGCGGCGCGGCGGCGCCGGGAAGGCGAACATCCCGTAGGTGATGTCGCCGTCCGTCTCGTACTTCTCGTTGAACAGATTGGTCGCGCCCAGGGCCACGACGTAGCGGCGCCAGCGCCAGCTCACTCGCCCGTCCGTCACGAAGTAGGAGGGGAGCAGCGCGGTGTTGAAACTGTTGAGATAGCGCGAGCTCTTGTAATGCTCCTCGAGCTCGAGAGTGGCGCCGCCGCTCGTGAGATCGACCGCTACGTCCCACTGATGCTTGGGGGAGAGCGCCACGCGGTACCCGCTCAGGTCCGTGGCGGTGCCGTTGTTGTTGAACCGGTAGGTGCCGTACCGGCCGTTGTAATAGGCGTATTTCGCGGCGGCGAACACGAGGGCCGAGGGGCGTGCCTGGAGCCCGAACTCGACCCCGGTGAACTTTTGCTCTCCCCCGTTCACGGTCCTGAACTCCTGGGCGACGACGCGGACGACGATGGGAATGCCGTTGCGGTCCAGGTCGAACGCCGAGATTTCCAGCGCCAGCCGGTTCCCAAACAGGCTCGTCTTGATCCCGCCTTCCCAGTTCCGGATGTCCTCGGGGAACAGCTTGACGGTGTCGGCTTGGGTGAGGGCCGACGGGGCGCGCGGCGGCAGGAACGCCCGGGCATACTGCGCGTAGACGCTCAGCTCCGGTCCGCCCGACGCGCCGCCCGTGAGCAGCCGATAGGAGAGGCCCACCTTGGGGCTGACCTTGGTATAGGTCGCGTGGAGCACCGGAGCCGGCGCGGGGAGGTAGGCCGTGAGGTGATTCAAGTCGTAGCGCGCGCCGGCCGAGAGACGCCAGCGCTCCGTGAGCTGCACTTCGTCTTGGAGGTACAGCCCCCAGAAGTCGCCGCGGTAGCGGTTGGGCCCGAACGGCAAGGTGAGCAGCTGATTCACCGCGGGGAACCGCGGGTTCGAATAGATGACCGGCACGCCAAAGCTCACGGTGTCGGTGTATTCGATGTCGCCGCCGGTCCGCCCCTGGTTGCGTTCGAAGCTGCCGCCCACGAGCAGGTGCTGCGTGATGCGCCCCGTGCTCACGGTGGACTCGACGCGGAGGTCGTCGAAGTAGTGGTCCTCTTGCTGCACCTCGCTAAACGGAAACAACACGGCCGTGTCCGGGGGCGTGAACAGGATGCAGTCCCCGTCGTTCACGAACTGGTACTTGAAGTGGCGATACCCCACGACGTCCTCGACCCGCGTCGTCGCCGTCAGCTGCCGGGTCACGCCCGCCGACGCCCGGACTTCGTCCTGATTGTAGGCCGCGTACGGCAGGTTCAGGTTGCTGTAGAGACTGAAGCGCGGGTCGACGTTGGGCAGCAGCCGACCGTTGAGATAGGGAATTGGGGCCGGCGTGCCACCGAGGCTCGAGGCGTAGTTCGCCGTGACCCAGAGCTGGGTGCGCGTATCGAGGATCTGCTTGTACTTGCCGAAGACGGACGACTCGTGGCGCTTGGGGGACGGGGTGAGCGCGCTTTGCCGCTGCTCGCCCTGCCAGGAGACGAGATAACCGCTGCCGAGCGAGTCCGTGGGGGCGCCGGCGGCGGCGTTGACGCGCACGTAGTTCCAGGCGCCGCTCTGCACGCCGGCGCGGAACTCCGCGCGCGGGGGCGGGTCCCGCGTGAGGAAATTGATGACGCCGCCGATGGCGGTGCGGCCGTACAACGCGGAGTTCGGCCCCTTGACGACTTCGATCTGGGTCACGTTGTCGATCGGCATGGTCGTCAGCCGGGCACTGTTGCGCGAGTCGGTCTGAGGGACGCCGTCGATGAGCAGCAGCACCGTTTCGTTTTCATTCCCCAGGCGGGGCAGGCCCCGGAGCTGCAGCGACTGGAAGTTCTCCCCGTAGGAGGCGTCGGTCACGCCCGTGACGCTGCGCAGCGCCTCCAGTACGGTCTTGGCGCCGCTATTGGCGAGGGCGGCGCTATCGACGACTTCGACGGCGGCGGGGATGTCCTCGATTTTGGTCTCGGTCTTCGTCGCCGTGACCACGACCTGGTCGAGCGTGGTCGGGGCGGGCCGCAGCGCGAAGTCGACGGTCACGTCCCGCCCCTCGACCACCGTGACCGACTGCGTCTGCAGCGCGAAGCCGATGCGACTCGCCCGGAGCGTGTACGTCCCGGCCGCCACGCCGAGGATGTGGTATTGGCCGTTGTCGTCCGTCGTGGCGCGCCACCCCGTGCCCTCGAGCGCGACGCTCGCGCCCACTACCGGCTGGCTCGTCTTCGCATCGGTGACGCGACCCCGGAGGGCGCTGCTCTCGAGCGCGCGGTAGCGGGTTTGCGGGACGAGCGACGCCGCCCGCCCCTGCTCGTTGAACACGACATCCACCCCGGCGTCGACCAAGACCGCGGTGAGGGCCGCGGCCACCGTGATGTCGTCCGCGCGCAGCCGCACCTTGGTGTCGATGGGTAGCACGTCGTCGCTGTACACGAGCTCGAGCCCCGCGCGCTCGGAGATCGCCGTGAGCGCCGCCTTGAGCGGCGCGTCCCGGAGATCGAGCGAGACGCGGCGCCGCAGGACGGGGGTGCGATCGGGGTCGATCGGTCGCGCGGACCGGGCCGTGGCGAGCAGGAAGCGCGGCCCGCGACTGACGCCGCTGTCGGCGGAGGCCTGCGGAGCGGCGCGCGGGGCGAGCGCGAGCACCAGGAACGCCGCGGCCAGAGGCGCACGCAACAGGCGCCAGCCGCGGGGCCGGGCGGCCGCGGTCGGGGTCGGTCGAGCGATCACGGCGTGGAGCCGAGGTGGTGCCCCGGGGCGAGACGCACGACGCGACCATGACGCTCGACCCGGACGTCGAGCGACAGGGCGAGCAGGTCCAGCACTTGGGACAGCGATTCGTAGCGGAACGCCGCGGTGAGCCGGCGATCCGCGAGCGTGCTGTCGCCGAGCTCGATCGCGGCGTCGTACCAGCGCTCGAGCTCGGGTACGGCATCGCCTAAGCGGGTGCCATCAAAGGCGAGGTTGCCCCGTGTCCACGCCAGGTAGGGCTGCACGTTCACGTCGTGGGTCACGGTCGCGACGCCGTCCGCGGCGAGCTCCGCCAACTCGCCCCGCTCAACGGTCAGGAGCGGTCGCCGACCGGGGGACGGGCCGCGTGCCGCCACGCCCCGAGCGCCGGGCTCCTGATACAGCGCCACCTGGCCCGACGCCACGACGACCCGCATGCCGTTCGTTTCGGGGTAGGCGGTGACGAGGAATTCGGTGCCAATGTCGTCGACTTCGCCGGCGGCGGTGTGGACCCGGAACGGCCGGGTGCCGTCATGTTTGACCTCGAGGTACGCCTCGCCCTCGAGGTAGATGTCCCGCGCCGTTGCGGTTTGGAGCGCGCGGACGTTGGCGGACAGGCGGAGCCGGCTCGCCGGCGCGAGCGTGACGCGACTGCCGTCGGGCAGCTCCAGCACCGCGGTCTGGCCGCGGCGGGTGGCGACCTCGCGGATCGCGATCGTGCCCCCGGGCCAGCGCGCCCGCGTATAGAGCGAGGCGGCGACGAGGAGGAGCACGGCCGCGCAGGCGGTGGCGAGGGCGATGACCGGCCGGTCGCGAAACCGCGTCCAGCGGCGGGGTGGGGAACCGAGCGGGCTCGTCGCGCCCCCGCTCGGCGAGAGGAGGCGCAGTGGGGCCTGGTGCAAGCGACGCCGCAGCTGCTGCCACGCCCTCGCCACGTCCCACGGCCGCTCGTCTTCACCGGGGGACCGTCCCACCGTGCGCATCGCGGCGGCAACGGCGCGGAGCTCGGGATCGGCCTTCACCCACGCGTCGAGCGCGGCCAACTCGTCGGGGGAGCCGCGCCCCGTGACATAGCGGTCGAGCCGCTCCCAGTCGATCGAGTCCCAGTCCATGTACGCAAACAACGCCCGAGCGGGTCTTTGCCCCTACGCCCGAGCGATGTCGAGAAGTGCTTGCGTGGTGAACGAGGCGGCTCGACGGCTTACACCCGCGCGGCGGGCGGTGGGTGCACTAGGGCCGCAGATGCACGAGGTGTTTGCGGAGGAAGGCCAGAGCGCGGCCGATGTGCACCTCAACCGTCTTGACCGAGATCCCCAGCACGCCCGCGATCTCGGCGTAGCTCATTTGGTGCTGCCAGCGGAGGAGGACGACGGTGCGGCGTCGCTCGGGGAGCCGGTCCACTGCGGCACCCAGCGCCCGGGCGAGCTCGCGCGCTTGGGCCGCTTCATCGGGCGCCATGTCGCCGCGACCGCTCGCGTGCGCGACCAGCTCGCTCGTCACCTGCGCGGCGCTGCGGGCGACCACCCGATCGTGCTTCAGCGCCCCGAGCGCCCGGTTGCGGCAGGCCGCGAAGAGGTAGGCCCGCACGCCACTGGTCGGCTGCCACGTCGCCCGGTGCTCCCAGATGCGCAGGAACACCGTCTGCACCACGTCTTCGGCGGAGTCGGGGGAGCGCAGATAGCTCTGCACGAAATCGCACAGCGCCGGGTAGTAGGCTTCGAACAACGACTCGACGGCGCGCTCGTCGCCGAGCCGCACGCGCGCCACCCACTCCCGCTCCGTGGCATCATGGGCGGGCGAGACCGACCGGGGCGTCGCGAACGAAGGGGCGCGGGATAGCATGGGACCTGGCTATGCCCGGACAAAGAGACGCCGCAATAGCAAAGGCTGTCAAGTCGGGGGCAGGGCGGCCGGCGCGCCTGGGGTCCGCGCTCATTTGGCCCCCGACGCCCGGCGCCCGGCCGCCCGCCCCGGGCGTTGGCGACAAACGCTCGTCTGCCCTCCCGACGCGCCGGGCAGCCGCACGGGCCGCCCGGCGCGCCTCCCAGGTTCCTCAAGGACCCTAGACGGCGGGCGACGGTGCCTGATATTGCAGCGAGCCGGGGGTCGTGAGCAACTCGCCGGTCTCGAGCAGAGTCTTCAGGCCGGACAGGATCATCGGCCAGCCCCCATACAGCTCGGGGTGGGCGCCCTGGCGCAGTTGATCGTGGACCACGGTCAGGCGGCAGGAGTCGGCGATCGGCTCGATTTCCCAGGTCACCCGCGACGTTCCCTCGCGCTTCACGTCGTCGCTCCACAGGGCGCGATAGCTTTGGACCAGCCGGCGCGGCGGATCGACTTCGAGGTTCTCGCCCTCGAGGATCGTCCGCGCTGGCGCGGTGGTCTCGGACCCGGCCGTGCCCTTGTACGAGGACCCGGGCTTCCAGTTCGATTGGACCACCACGCCGAAGCTGTACTTCCGTCTCATCTCGGGGTCGGTGATCGCCTGCCACAGCCGCTCGGGGGTGGTCTTGATGTAGATCTCGAAGACTTTCTCCATGGCTTCCTCCAGGTTGCGCTTGAGCTCGCTGAGCGTCGCGGCCCAGGGCTCGGTGTATTTGTCGATCCAGCGATCATGGATCAGCCGGATTGGCACCGGGTTCAGGAAGTGCAGCTTCTCGCGACCGCGCCGCTTGGTGATCACCAGTCCCGCGTCCTCGAGCACCCGGAGGTGCTTCATCACGCCGAATCGGGTCATGGTGGATCGCCGCCCGAGCGCGCCGAGCGTTTGGCCGTCCTGCCGGAACAGCTGGTCGAGCAGGCGGCGGCGCGTGGGATCGGCGAGGGCCCTGAACACAGCGTCCATAGCGCTATTATATGTGACCTATTGGTCACATGTCAATCTCCCACTCTCTGGCTCCGAGTCGATCGACTTCACGACTCGCTCAAGCCGTCCCACCGGGTTGGCAGGCCGCTCTCGAGGGGCCAACAATCGAGCTTCCTCAGACCTCCTGGCGCGCTTGCGGTCGTAGGGGTCGTGGCTCGCGTGGGGGGCCCTCGAGCGCCATCTTCCCCTCCCTCCATCGCAAGGTCCGGATCTATGGTGCGGCTTGCCCCGGTGGCAGTGCTTGTGCTTCTCGCCGCCCCACTTGTGGCCCAGGACTCGCCGCTTGAGGCGTTTCGCTCGAACATCGCGGCGATCCACGCCCGGGACCGCGCCGCCTACCTGTCGCATTACCTCCAGAGCCCGGCGCTGGTGCGCACCGGGCCCGACGGCATCGTGCAGGGCTACGACGCCTTCGCGCGCCAGGCGGGCCCGGGCTGGCCGGACACCCTGATCGCGACCCAGCTGCGGGTGGTGCCGATCACCGCTGACGTAGCGTACGGGGCCTACCGCTACCGGGTGGTCGACAGCGCTTCGAGCGTGCGGGGGGTGAGCGAGCGCGTCTTCGTCCGCACGCCCGGGGGCTGGAAGGTGGCGGTGACGACGGCGTTCCCGACCCCTGGCGCCGCGGCCCCGCCGTTGGCTCTCGTCGGCGCCACGCTCGTGGACGGGACGGGCGGCGCAGCGGTGCCGAACGCGGTCGTCGTGCTGCGCGACGGTCGCGTCGTGTGCGCCGGCTCGAGCAGCCGTTGCGTGGTGCCCGCCGACGCGGACACCGTGAGCGCCGTCGGGAAATGGATCATCCCGGGCCTGATCGATACCCACGTGCACTTCTCGCAGACCGGCTGGGTGGACGGGCGCCCGGACGCCCTGGACTTGCGGGCGCGCTACCCCTATCCCCAGGTCGAAGCGGAGCTGCACGCCGCGCCCGAGCGCTTCTTCCGATCCTACCTCTGCAGTGGTGTGACGACGGTGTTCGACGTCGGCGGCTACCCCTGGACGCTCGAGCTCATGGGCCGCACCGCCCAGAGCACCACCGCACCCCGCGTCGTGGCGGCCGGTCCGCTGCTCTCGACCATCGATCACTGGCTCAACCTGCCCGACCAGCGCCAGTTCATCTTCATGACCGACGAGACGACGGTGCGGGAGGCGGTGCGGGCCCACAAGGCGTGGGGCACGGCGGCGATCAAGCTGTGGTATATCATGCCGCCCCAGCCCCCCGATACGGCGCGCATGTCGGCGCTGGTCCAGGCGGCGGGGGATGAGGCGCGCAAGGTCGGACTCCCGTTCATCGTCCATGCGACCGGCCTGTGGGAGGCGAAGGACGCGCTGCGGGCGGGCGCCCGGGTGCTGGTGCACTCGGTGTGGTCTGGACCCGTGGACGAGGAGTTCCTCACGCTGGCGCGGCGTCAGCGCGCCTTCTACGTCCCCACGCTGGTCGTGCCGGACGGCTACCGCCAGGTCGCGGCGCGGCACTTCGAGCCCGACCGCCAGCCGCTCGCCTGCGTCGATCCCGCCACCCGCGCCAAGGCGCTCGCCACGGACACCGTGGCCCCGAAGCTCCGGCCCACCGCCGCGGCCCTGACCGAGCGCACGGCGCGCACGGAGCGGTTCTTCGCGCAAGGCTTGGCCAATCTGAAGCGGGTGCACGATGCGGGGATCCCGGTGGCCTTGGGGACCGATGCCGGCAACCCGCTGACGTTGCACGGGGCGTCGGTGTTCATGGAGCTCGAAGCGATGCAGGCGGCGGGGCTCACCCCGAGTGAGGTCCTCGTCGCGGCAACCCGCGATGCGGCGCGCGTGACGGGACTCGACAGCGTGGGGACGCTCACGCCCGGGGCGGTCGCCGATCTCGTGGTCTTGGACGCGGATCCGCTCAGCGACATCCGTAACGTGCGCCGCATCGCGCTCGTGGCGCGGCGTGGCGAGGTCTACACGCGGCGCGAACTGGAGTACCGCTAGCGAGAATCGCGAGCCGGTGGTTTGACACCGCGGTGACCAGGGGCTACATGCAGCGCCCCATCGTCAGGACGCTGCCATGCGACTGCCCCGCTGCCTCGTCTTCACGGTACTGTCTCTCTGCTCACTGCAGCCGGCGCTCGCACACCAGACGGGGGAAGCGCCCGCGGCGAACCAATGGGACGCGTCCCTGGCGTTCCGCTTCTTGACGCTCGGGCTCGGCGTTGAGGCGGCCAAGCTGCTCGTGGACATGTTGGCCGCCCGGGCCGGCGCCAACTTCTTCTCCTGGAGCACCACGCACGCGCAGACGGGTATCAGCTACGACGCGACGATCAAGCTGCACGGCGTCTCAGTCCTCATCGATTTCTATCCGCACAGCCGCGGCAGTTTTCACCTCACAAGCGGGGTGATCACGGCCCCGTTCAAGGTGTCCGCGGTCGGCAAGCCGGACTCCGGGGGAGTCTTCAAGATCAACGGTACCAGATACACGAGCAGCCAGGTCGGCACCCTGACGGCCGAGGCCAAGTTTCCGACCGGCCCCTACTTCGGCCTGGGCTGGGGCACGCCGGCGAACCGCGGTGGCGGGGTATCGCTGCTCTTCGACTTCGGGGCGGTGTTCGGGAAGCCGAGCGTGGTGCTCGACGCCACCGGCGCCGCGAGCAACCCGCAGCTCGCCGCCGACCTGCAGGCGCAACAACAGAAGACCCAGCACGACCTGCGCAAGTTCCTCAAGGTGTACCCCGTGCTGTCCCTGGGGATTGCGTATCGCCGCTGAGGGCGAGCCAGGGGGCACCGGGGGCGGAGCCGCTCCGGGCGGGCTCGCTCGAGGAGGGCGGTGCGGCGATGCGAACGGCCGTATCGGCCGGAGCAGGAATCCGCAACGCGAGGACCCAATGGTAAGGGCCGCTTGGCTCCCCACCCCCGCGTTCGCAACTCGGGCTCCATCAATCCCTTAGGAATCGGACTCTTGACGGTACGCCCCACCGTTTCCTACCTATGGAAGTGCGCCTGGCCTCCCGCCGGGGATGCGCCCTGTGAGGAGTACAGATGCCAGATGTCCCGCCGTGGGCCCGAGTGGTGGGTGATGTCAACGTCAACCTGCGCCGAGGGGCGTGGTACGAGGTGGTGCGCCTCACCCCCGACGCGGTACTCTTGGACGTGCAGCACCGCTCGCTCAGCATCCCGCGATCCACGCTCGAGATCGTGACGACGCGTCCGCGCCGCTGGTCCGTGGTGACGCGTCCCTACGACGCCGTCGACCTGCCGATAAGCTGGGGCGCGCGCTACGCCGTGTGCCCCGAGTGCAAGGGCCGCGCGCCGATCAGCGGGCACCCGATGGAGATGCAGTGCCCGCGTTGTCACGGGATATTCCCGCTCCGCCTGCCCTGAGCTGAGGCTGACAAGCCATAGCGACGGCAGCCACCCCAGGAACCACGCCGCTCCCGGCGCCATGAGGGCGTAGCGGCGGGACCCCCGCCGCCGGAGGCAGGGGCCCCGCCCTCACACGGTTACAGCCCGCCCGGGGACCATCGAGCAGGTCGGCACGATGGTCTCATAGCAGGCTCGCAGCAAGGCGTCGAACGCCTGTAGCTGGGCGTCTGCGGCGGTCGTGATGTGCTTCCCGTTCTGCGCGCGCAGCTGATTCGCGAGAGCGACGAGCGCGCTGTCGGCTCCGGCGGGATCACCCGCGAGGCGTGCCATTTCAGCCGCGTTCAGCTTGGCGTCGAGGGCGGTCGCGATGCCACCGCGGTTGATCGCCCCCGTCGCCAGGAGCGTCGCCACGAAGTCCCGCACGATGGCGTAAGCGGAGCGGCACACCACCCCGAGCGTGAGGCTCGTCAGCCGGGAGGTGTTGAAGGGATTGCGCGGCCGCACCTGCACCGGCGCCGGCAGCGCCTCGGCGGCGCTGCAGTTCCACGCCCACCCCGTGAGATTCACGCTGTGCGCCGTGGCGACCAAGTCACAGTCCTGCGGGGCTTCGATGAAGGGCGGGATCAGCGGCGCGCCTTGGAAGAACTGCCGACACAAGACCCCACCGTGGAAGAGATGGCTGTCGTTCACGCCCAGCTGGCTCGAGAGCACCGCGAACCAGGGGGGCGGGTCGTTCGGGTTGGTGCGGGCGACGGACGTCGTGTAGATCTGACCGGGGAAGATGTCGCTCCCCGTGGTGCTCGAGGCGACGTTGAGGTCGCCTGTGCCCCAGAGGTCGAGCAGGTTGACCCCGGGGCCGGGGAAGGTGTGCGAGGCGTTGATGCCGACGTTGATCAGCGGCACCTTCACGGTCCCGTCGACCACGCCCTCGGTGCCGACGTCCACGTGCACATGCCAGTTCTCCAAGCCGAAGAGGCCGGCCAGGTTCTCCGTCGCTTCGGCGAAGCCGTCCGCGCCGGCGCCCAGGTCGAACCCGCCGCCGGCCCCTAAGTCCAGCGATACTTCGGCCTTCGGCCCCACCGCGAGCTTCACGCCGAGCGTGCCCAGATCGACCACCTTGGCGCCGGCGTCGAAGTGGCCCACGCCGCTGAAATTGAAATCGAACTTGCCGGTGCTCGTCGAGACGCTTGCGCCCGACGAGGCGGTGTCCGCGATCGCGACGTGCGGCTCGATCGTGGTGCCGGTGACGGAGCCCGTGACCCCGACGATGATGCCCACCTCGATCTTCCCCGAGTAGGGGCCGACGGTGAAGTCCCGCGCGAAGCCGGCGTCGGGGATCGGGACGTCGACTTCCACGGAGCCATTGCCCGTGAGCTGGAAGTCGGCGTCGGTGGCGAGCTGCTGGTTAACGGTGGCGCTTGCCGCGAGGCTCGCGTGCGGGATGTCGAGGTTGATGCTCACGTCCACGCCACCGGTGAGCGAAAAGTGCGCGGCGATCAGCTTGGCGGTGATGCTGCTGCAACCGGTCACGACGCCGATAGAAACCTGGGCGCACAGGTCCACCGGACTCGAGAGGAGGAAGTCCAGGGGGTTAAAATCGGTCGGGTCGATCACGGTCCCGGCGGAGGTGCGGAGGGGCGCGGCGAGCCGCGCGGCTTGGGGGCCGAGCCCGCGTCGGCTCGCCTGGCGCCACGGGCCCCAGCGCACGGTGCCGTAAGGCGACGGGGCGCTCCCGGCACCGGGCGTGAAGGGAATGCGGATCTTGAGCGGCTGGTACACGTCGTGCCACGCCGCGGGCGCGAGCTCAAGCGTCAGGCGATTGCCGCTGCGGGATAGGGCGTCGACCCGCCCGAGGAACCGACCCCCCTGCTGCGCGACCACGTAGTCGCCGGGCGCGAGCGCCGGCGCGGTGTCGACGACCTGAAAGGCGTAGTGTCCGGCGGCGCGCTCGGCGGCCGTCCCGGCGAACGGCAGCGCGGCCGAGTCGATGGCCACGAGTCGGAACGCCGGGGACAGGGCGGCGGTCTGCGGGGTGGCTGGCCCTAACGGAGCGGTCAGGGTGGAGTCGCGGTTACAGGCCGCGGTCAGGGCGATCACCGCGACGGCGAGGGAGGAAAGGGAGGTCCGCACGTTGCCCTCCTACTC
>WNFJ01046671.1_pt1 | contig 36887 bp, 27 predicted proteins | sample 5400461 | NCBI WGS metagenome assembly WNFJ01 (sample SAMN13153349, study PRJNA577476) | soil metagenome | isolation source: 115 cm saprolite on Douglas fir-dominated hillslope | place: USA:California | collected 2013-09-17
TAAGGGGTGAGGCGCTCGATGGCGGCGCGTGGTGCTCCGCCGCGGGCGTTCTCGTTTTCCAACAACGTCACGTTCAATGAAAAGGAGCATCGTCATGTCAACCAAACCCAATAGTCGTCTCGTTCAGGTCCACGTCGATCAGAAGATGGCCGCGGCAACCATCAAGTTCCTCGGTCACTTTGCCTCGCTGCCCGTCGGGAGTCAGGTGATGACTCCCGATCAACTCGTGCAGCTTTTCACCGACCGAGCCGCCGCCGCACAAGCCGTTCAGGCGGCGTCGGCAGCCCGGGCAGCGGCCGTCGTAGCGAACCGTGAAAAGCGGGCGCTGACGGGTCCCACGGCGAGCGCTTTCCGGCGCATCGTCCAGGGGATGTTCGCCCATTCGCCGGATACGCTCGCCGAGTTCGGCTTGTCGCCCCTCAAGGCGCCAAAAAAGAGCGCAGCCACGAAGGCGGAGGCCGCGGTGAAGAATGTCGCGACCCGCAAGGCGCGGCACACGATGGGGGCCAACCAGAAGAAGGCGGTTAAGGGCACCGGCGCGCCGGCTCCCGCAACCTCGCCCTCGACTGGGACAGCCCCGGCGCCCGCGCCGAAACCGGCGAGCTGACGGCAACGACAATCAGGACGGGAGGCGCTCCCGAGAAAGTCGGGACCGCCTCCCGTCCGATCTTGTCCCGGACCAACACTCTGCGGCGTTCCCGACGCTCAGCGCGTCCGCCCGTTCATCGGAACGATGTACTTGCGCCGTGGAGCGAGCGACACCTTCAGCACATCGATTGGCCTTCCGTCCTGCAAGGTCGCCTGACCGACGTGGGCTACTGCCAACACGTTTTGCGCCGGACACTCGCGTTCGATCGCACCGCATGCGTCGATGGCCTCGCATTCACGCCAGCGCGCGGTGCCGGCCCCAATCGTCAGCCCCCAGGCGAAGGTCGTATCCGGCGCGCCAGCCGCTGTGTCGGCGTACGCGCGCACGTTCTTGACGTCCCACTCGGGACTGTTGACCGCCTGCGTCGTCAATGGATCGACGCAGGCGCAGAGAGCGCTGACGAGAGCGACGTCGAGGAACCCCCTCATCCTAGAAGCGTAGCTCCCGATCGCGACGACGACCACAAAGGCCAGGGCCGACGCGGTCGCGGGACCGCTCCCCCCGGCGGCTTGACGCGCGCGGTCCACGGGAATCACCATCCCGGACCGTGGCCGCTGTGAAGGAAGGAGCACCAACATGATTCATCACGCGAGCAATCGCTGGACGGAGCTTGCGAACGAGCTCGGTGAGACGTTTGCCGCCCGTGCGGCGAAGCACGATGAGACCGATGCGTTCGTTGTCGACAACTACGCCGACCTGAAGGCGCGCAAAGTGTTCGCCGCCGGCGTGCCCGAGGAGCTGGGCGGCGGCGGAGCGAGTGCTGCCGATCTCGCGGGCATGCTTCGCACACTCGGGCATCACTGCGGATCGACGGCGCTTGCGCTATCGATGCACACCCATCTCGTGGCGACCGCCGCCTGGCGTTGGCGCAACCAGAAGGCGCCCGTCGATGGGCTTCTGAAGCGCGTGGCTACCGAAAACCTTGTCCTCGTCTCGACGGGCGGCGCCGACTGGCTGCAGGGCTCCGGCAAGGCAGTCAAGGTCGACGGCGGGTATCGCGTCACCGGGCGGAAGATCTTCTGCAGCGGCGCGCCGGCCGGGGCGCTCTTGTCGACGACGGCGATCGTCGACGATCCCGTCGACGGGCCGACGGTGCTTCAGATCTCGGTGCCCGTCAGCGCATCCGGGCTGAAGATTCAAGACAACTGGCGAACGATTGGCATGCGCGGTACCGGCTCGCACGACATCACGCTCGAGGACGTCTTCGTCCCGGACGCAGCTGTGGCGCTGCGGCGTCCAAGCGGAAAGTGGCACCCGCTGATCCACGTCGTCAGCATGGTCGCGCTTCCGCTGATCAATGCCGTCTACGTCGGCGTAGCCGAAGCGGCTCGCGACCTGGCGCTCGAGGCGGTTCGCAAGAAGCGCGAGGATCGACTGGTGCAGTCGCTGGCCGGTGAGATGGAAAATGAGCTCACGGCGTCCCAGGTTGCCCTTTTGCACATGGTCGGCCTGGCGATGACCGCTCAACCCGGTCCGCAGACCACTGTCGAATGTTTGAGCTGCCGAATGCTTCTAGGCCGATCGACCCGTGCGACCTTGGACAAGGCGATGGAGCTTGCGGGAGGGGGCTCTTTCTTCCGGGCTTCGAAACTCGAACGGCTGTTCCGCGATGTTCAAGGTGTCCGCTTCCACCCCGTGCAGGACAAGCCTCAGAGCGTGCTCGCAGGCCGTTTCGCCCTGGGGCTTCCGCTCGACGAGTGACGGAAGGACGGGGTCGCATTCGCGCGGTCGCGGTCGCAGTCGCAGTCGCAGTCGCAGGCGCGGTCGCGGTCGCATTCGCGCGGTCGCGGTCGCAGTCGCGGGCGCGGGCGCGGGCGCGGGCGCAGGCGCGGTCGCGGGCGCTACTCGCCCGCCAATCGCGCGAGCGCATCTCCCGTCATCCGGCAAATGCGCCAATCGTGCATCGGCACCGCGCCCATCGATCGATAGAACGCCAGCGCCGGCTCGTTCCAGTGCAGCACGGACCACTCGAAGCGTCCGCACCCGCGCTTGGCCGCGATGCGCGCGACCGCGAGGAAGAGGGCGCGCCCGTGTCCCTTTCGGCGAGACTCGGGGCGGACGAACAAGTCCTCCAAATAGAGCCCGGGCCGGCCGCCGAACGTCGAGTAGTTGTGAAAGAAAAGGGCGAAACCGACGACGCTCGCATCGTCCTCCGCCATGAGCGCTTCCGCGTACGGGCGGGCGCCAAAAAGGTGCTCGCGCAGCTGCTCCTGCGTGCTCGTTACCTCGTGTTCGAGTCCCTCGTAGCGCGCGAGCTCACCGATGAGCGCGTGAAGGACGGCCACGTCTTCCGTCGTTGCAGGGCGAATCATGGAGCTGCTGGCTAGCGTACTCTCTTGCCATGCCTGCCGACGAGATCGCCCCCGACGAAGCGGACGCGGCGCGCGCGCGCGTTGCGGCGCGACTGTCTGCCGCGGGGGGTCCAGCGACGGGCGATGTCGTCGAGCTTGGTGCCATGATCGTGTGCGCGTATCCGGCTCTCGCGGGCGCCATCGATGCGCACCCTGAGGATCTCGTCGCCATTTCGCGTGGCCTTCGCCAAGCTCGCGACTTGCGCGAGTACCGGCGACTCGCGTCGATTGCTGTGAGCGACATGACCAGCGCCGCCGTGGTGCGCCATGGGTTGCGCCGCCTGGCGGCCCGCGAGAAGCTTCGTATCGCGGCGCGCGAGCTGCTCGCCGATACCGGCGACGACGTGGACGTTACGGCCCGCGAGCTCTCCGACCTGGCCGAGGTGTGCTGCGGCGTCGCTCTCGCCGAGGCGCTCTTTTGGGCGGAAGCCCGATTCGGAACTCCTGTCGCTGCGGGAGACGAACCTTGCGCATTCGCCGTCGTCGGGATGGGAAAGCTGGGCGGCCGCGAGCTCAATGCGGGAAGCGACATCGATTTGATGCTCTTTTACGACACCGACGACGGGTTCGTGCGGACTCCGCAGGGGGACGGACCTCACACGCTGCACGAGCACTTTACGCGTGTCGCGCAGCGGTTCGTGGCCACGCTCGAGGATGCCACCGAGGACGGCGTCGTCTGGCGCGTTGACCTTCGCCTGCGGCCGGAGGGGACGCGGGGCCCGCTCGTCAACGCGCTGGCCGCCACCGAGAGGTACTACGAGACGTGGGGCCGCACCTGGGAACGTGCGGCGCTCCTGCGCGCACGCCCGGTCGCGGGCGACCTGGTCTTTGGCGCGCGCTTGCTCGAGGCATTGACGCCCTTCGTCTGGCGCAAGGCTGTGGACCCGCGCGTGGTCGACGACATTGCGGCGATGCTGGCTCGCGCGCGGGCAGAGGCCGGCGCCAAGAGCAACGACGACTTGAAGATTGGTCCCGGCGGTATCCGCGAGGTGGAGTTCTTCGCCCAGGCCCTTCAACTCGTGTGGGGGGGGCGCGAACCGCGCGTGCGGAGCACCAACACCATCGAGGCGCTTCGCCGTTTGCGCGCCTGCGGCTTCGTGACCGAGCGCGAAGAGCGCGAGCTATCCGATGCCTATTTCTTTTTGCGCCGGCTCGAGCACAGGGTGCAGTTCGCGACCGGCCAGCAGACCCACACGCCCCCTGAGGAGCCCGTGCTCTTGAGCCGCTTGGCCCGATCGCTCGGGTACGTCGGCGCCGACGACCTTGCGTACGAGCTGGAAGCGGTACGCGCATGTGTGTCGGCGCGCTTTGCATCCATCGCGCACGCGCAGCCTCCGCGCGAGGATCTCTCGCTCGAGCCTCTCTGGGCAGCCATCGATGCGAAGGACGAGGCTGCGGTGGGGGAGGCGGCGGCCGCTCGCTTTGGTGCGGCTGCTCCGGCCGACCTGCCGCGTCATTTGCTTGCGCTCGCGCGCCGGCCCGACTGGCCGCTCGGGGCGGCGACGCGGGACGTCAACAAGGGCTTCGCAGGCCGACTCATCGGAGCGCTGGCGGATGCAGCGGATCCCGAGCAGGCGGCTCGGCTGCTTGCCGCTTTCTTCTCGCGGCTCGCGACCCCCGGCCCTTACGTGCGCGCTCTTGCGGACGATCCACGGCTCGTGCGCGCCCTCTGCTCGCTCCTTGGCGCCAGCGCATTTCTGGGCGAAGCCATTGTGGGTCACCCGGAGCTGGTCGATCGTGTTCTTTTTGCGCGTGGAGCCATGACGCCGGAGCTCGCACGAGCGCAAGTCGATGAAGAGGTCGCGCTCCTGTCGGAGGCGGAGCGTGACGACGTAGACCCGTTCGTCGGGGCCCTGCGTCGAGCCAAGCTCAGGGTGACCTTCGAGGTCGGCCTCGCAGACCTGGCCGGCGAGCTCACATCGGCTCAGGTTGCGCATGCGCTGACAGCTCTTGCGGACGCCGCGCTCGCGCACGCCCTCCGGTTTGCCATGCGCCAGTGGGCGAGCTCGGAATCCGCTGGCGGAGGGCTCGTTCTTCTTGCGATGGGTACCCTTGGTGGCCGGGAGATTGGCTACGGGTCGGATCTCGACTTGTTTTTCGTCTACGAGGCAAGGGACGACGAGGCGGCCGAGCGCTGCGCGAGGATTGCTCAGCGCGTTCTTCGGCTGATGGAAACACCGCACTATGAGGGGCCCGGGTACGCACTCGACACGCGCCTGCGGCCCTCGGGCAATCAGGGACTGCTCGTCGTGTCGCTCGATGGGTTTGCCCGCTACCAAGACGAGCGTGCGGAGAGCTGGGAGCGGCAGGCTCTCGTGAAGGCTCGGGTATGCGCAGGCGACGCGGAGCTTGGGCGACGCGCCCTTGCCATCGCGACCCGCGCTGCCTACGAGCGCGGAGCTCCCGATCCGCTTCGGCTCCACCATTTGCGCCGGCGCATGGAGCGCGAGCTCGGGCACGAACGGTTGGACCGCGCTCCGGCGCGTTACGATCTCAAGGTGGGCCGCGGAGGGCTCGTGGACATCGAGTTTGCGACCCAGTGGCTGCAAATGCGGCACGGCGCCGACTCGCGGGTTCGGACTACGGAGACCGAGGTGGCGCTCTCGGCCCTGGAGACCTGCGGCTATCTCGAGGCGCCGTCGGCCGAAGTGTTGCGCGACGGATGGCGATTTCTCCGACGGCTGGAGCAACGGCTTCGGATCTCGCACGGAACCAGCGTTCGCCTGCTCGAGGAGGGGGCGCCGGGCCTGCTGGTTCTTGCGCGCCGAATGGGCATGCGCGATGGGCCGCGCGTCGGCCCCGACCATGCGCTTCTCGAGCGGTACACGGCCGTGACCGAAGAGGTCAGGGCCGCGTATCTGGGGGTCTTGGAGCTTGAATAGCGTTTGCGGCCCGTTGCGCTTTAGACTCAGCGGAGCCGATGAAGCTTTGCCCGCGTTGCGAGGAGGCCTTTCCCGATGATGCCGGGTTCTGTCCGTTCGATGCCGAACGACTCCAGCGCAGTTCGGACCCGCTGATCGGTCGAACGCTGGCCGCGCGCTACCGCATGGTTCGCCGGCTCGGAAGCGGAGGCATGGCGCTCGTCTATCTGGCGCGGCACGTGATGATTGAGCGGCGGAGCGCCATCAAGATTCTCCGCCCGGACCTGGCCACCAACCCCGTGCATCGCGAGAGATTTCTGCGCGAGGCGCGCGCCGTCAATCGGATCAATCATCCGAACATCGTCGAGATCACCGATTTCGGCGAGGACGGCGGGCTCGTGTTTCTCGTGATGGAGTACGTCGAGGGTCAATCGCTGCTCGCACCGGTCGAGGGGGGGCCGATGGCCGTCAAGCGCTCGGTCCGCATCGCTTTGCAGATCGCCTCGGCGCTCGCACGCGCGCACGAGCTGGGGGTCATCCATCGCGACTTGAAACCAGAGAACGTGCTTCTCTGCGCTCGCGACGTGGACGACCTCGTAAAGCTCACCGACTTCGGCATTGCCAAGATCGTCGATGCACCGGCACTTACGTTTTCGGAGCAGCGGTTTGGAACGCCCGGGTATATCGCGCCCGAGTACATCGACGGCGCGCCGGCAAGCCCTGGTGGTGACCTGTACGCGCTCGGCATCGTGCTTTACGAGATGCTGACCGCGCGGCTCCCGTTCGATGCCCGCTTTCCGGCCGAGCTCTTGGCCTTGCAGATGACAGCCGCGCCCATCAAACCGTCGGCACGCACGGCCGGAATCCCGGCCGAACTCGAAGACCTCGTGATGAGGCTCATCGAGCGGCGTCCTGACGATCGGCCGCGCGACGCGTTTGCGGTTCACGACGCCCTGCAAGAGATCCTCAACCGAATCGACGGGCGCAGTCTCGGCCGGGCAGCCGAGGCTTCCCTGGCGGCCCGTGCGCGGCGACCGCCCAAGGCGGAGCTGGACTCCGTTCCGAGCGAGGTGCCCGCCCGCTGGCAGGCGAGCCTGGCGGAGCTCGAACTGCGGGTTGAGGCGGCGCGACGTGGCTGGGGCGACGGAGATCCGCGCGCGATCCGGGCGCGCGACCTCGTTGACTTCGCGTTAAGCCTGCACGCGTCACTAGCCCGCGCTGGAGCGACGGTCGCCGAACACCAGGCGAACGTCGATCAGCTCGAGGCCGCGGGCCGCGAATTTCGGGCGACGTTGGGCAATGCGATCGACACGCTGTCACGCGACCGTTCGCGCGAGTGCGCCCGCCTCGACGGTCTGGCCTTGCGGCGTGTTCGGATTCACGAGGCCCTTCAGTCGCCGTCGGCCAACCCGCGAATCCGAGAAGAGCTTCGCCCGGAGATGGCCGTACTGCAAGCGGACGAAGCGCGCGCCCGTAAGGTCGAGGCCGACTTGGGATATCAGATCTCTACGCTCGAGCGACAGCTCGACTCGCGCAACGAGCACCTCGACGAGGAGCTGGCCGAGGCCACAGGGAAGCTCGAGGGCGCGCTTTCGGCCGTGAGGCGGCTGACCCGCGAGATCGCCAGGACTCGCGAAGAAGCCATGCGCGCCCTTGGTTCGGGATCCTAACCGGGTGAACTAACTAACGCCGCAAGAGACCGCCGAGCCGCTGGCGCTGCGGCGACGGATCGTTGTCGCGCAGGAACTTGAGATTGTAGTGATTGATGGCAGCGTGGGCGACGACGGGCCCCGCCAGGCTTCCGGTAGCGGCAAAGATTGTCCCGAAGAGAAGGCCCATGATGGTGGCCCAGGCCATCCATCCCCACCGAGCCCGTCCACCGATTTGATGCAGCGCGCCGAAGACGATCGACGAGGCGACGACGCCCAGGAGGGGCAGGAGCAGGCCGCGGAAGAAGACCTCTTCCACCGTCGCGCTCGCGGCCGCGACCGCAAAGAGGACATGGTCGCCCACGCCGGGGACCGCGGGTCGCAGAGCCGCGTGAAGTGCGCGCGCCCACACGGCCCTGCGCACGAGAACGCGCGTCGCGGCGATGGTCGCCGCCCCTAGCGGCACACCGATGCCGAGGCTCAAGAGGACCGAGGCGGCTCCCCGGGCGCCCAGCCATCCTTTGCAAGACAGGGGGCTATAGCCGAGGGCGATAGAAAAAATGGCGGCCAGCACCGCCGCAACGCCGTACCAGGCCAGAATACGCAGCGCTGGCCGTCCGCTCTCGAAGCTGCGGCGCCCTTGGCGATGGATGTCGAACCGTCCCGCTTGCGCGCCGAGCGCGTGCTCGTCTCTGGCTGCCGCCATCGTGCCAAGGCTCACACGCGTACGCGTGCAGCGCAAGCGGCGCCGCCCCTCGGCTAGTCTTGCGCTAGTCTTCTCGCCGATGTCGATCCCTGGCCCCGACGAGCGAGCCCGTGTGCTCGTGGTGGATGACGAAAAATTCATCCGCGACATCCTGGCCGACTTTCTCGGGATGGAGGGATACATCGTCCGCACGGCGGAGGACGGAAGCGCGGCCCTCGCTGAGCTGAACAACGCCCACTATGACCTTGTGATCAGCGATTTGAAGATGCCGCGCATGGGCGGAATCGAACTTCTCGACGCCATCGGCACGACGGCTCCCAATGCGCTGATGGTCATCATGACCGGCTTCGGCACGGTGGAGACTGCCATCGATGCGATGAAACGGGGAGCGTACGACTACATCCTCAAGCCATTCAAGGTCGAGGACGTCATCCGCGTCGTGCAGCGCGGGCTCGAGAAGCAGCGTCTCGCGGCCGAAAACCTGCGCCTGCGCGAGGCGCTCTCGCTCTACACGGTGAGCGAGGCCATCGCCGCGAGCCTGTCGCTCGAGGAGGTACTCGCCACCATCGGCGATACGGCGCTTCACGAGCTCAAGGGCGATCTCGTCTCCACGTGGCTCGATGACGGAGAAGGCGGCTATTTCGAACGGCAGCGTTTGGTCCAAGCTTCCGCGGTGGAGGCGCCTGCCGACGCGTCTTTCGCCGATTCCGGCGGAGAGGCCCGCGTCGGTGCTGCCTACGGGACGATGGGCCCCGGCGCGTTCGTGAAGCACTACGGCGCCCACTCGACCTTGCTCGAGCAAGGACCGAAAGGCCTGCGCTTCTTTGCCAACGCGCCGGAAGCGCCGCTCGCGTCGCTTGTGTCGGTGCCGCTCCGGATGAAGATGCGCCTGCTGGGCTGGATTGCGGTCGCCAGCTTCACGAAGCAAAAGCGCTTCAACGAGGGTCATCGCAAGCTCCTGTCGATCGTGGGATCGCGCGCCGCCGCTGCGATCGAGAACGCGAGACTCTACGAGGACCTGCGGGCCACCTTCCAGCAGACGATCGAGGGTTTGGCGCGCGCCATCGACAAGATGGACCGATACACGGCCGGCCACTCTGAGCGCGTCGCCACCTATGCGACGTACCTGGCCGTGCGCCTTGGGCTTCCTCCTGAGACCGTCGAAGTAGTTCGCCAGAGCGCGCTCATGCACGACATCGGCAAGATCGGCTGCGTGATGAACTTGAACAAGCCCGGCAAGCTGACCCAGGACGAATACGAGGTCTTCAAGCGACACCCGACCTACGGCAGAGACATCCTCGATCCGATCCGCTTCTTGCATCCCCTCGTGCCGGGCGTGCACTTGCATCACGAGCGGTGGGACGGCCGCGGCTACCCCTTGGGCCTGAAAGGCAACGGCGTTCCCATCATCGCGCGAATCATCGCCGTCGCGGACACCTACGACGCGATGACGAGCGATCGCGCCTACCGCCGCGCGCTTCCGCACGAAGTTGCGATTGGCGAGATCGACCGCTGCAGCGGCTCGCAGTTCGACCCGGAGGTCGCGCAATCGTTTACAGACGCGATTGACGACTTCCGCGAACAGATTGCCACGAGCGGCCGCAAGGTTCCGGATTAGCCGCCAAGACCTCTTCCCCCGGCTCCGGCTTGGAACCGGCCGCTCTTGCCATCGGTCACTGGATCTGTTCGGCCATGCCTTCCGGCACTTCGACCTCAGCGGAGACTCCCGCTATCTGGACAACGTTCTGTCCGTCGATGCCTCGGAAGCGCCCGTGACGCGCGGGGCTTCGACCTTCAACCGACGAGGACGTCATCCCTATCGCAAACGCATTCGCCGACTCGGGCTTCTCGATACGGAAGCTCGTGCGATCGATTGTGGAGTCCCCCGTCTTCTTGCAGGGGCTGTTCTCTCCCTTAGAAGGCGCTATATATGGCCATGCTCGACGACAAGCCCAGCGAGTGCCTGACGTTCGACGACGTTCTGCTCGTTCCGGCCTATAGCGAGGTGCTGCCGACTCAGGTCGACGTTCGGACGCGCCTCTGCCGTGGCTTTGATCTGCACATCCCCCTTTTGTCGGCGGCCATGGACTCCGTGACCGAAAGCCGCACCGCCATCACGATGGCCCGGGAAGGCGGACTCGGCATCATCCACAAGAACATGGGGATCGACGCTCAGGCGCGCGAGGTCGAGCGCGTCAAGCGTGCGGAGAGCGGCATGATTCTCGGGCCAGTGACGGTGCGACCCTCGCAATCGCTGCGCGACGCGCTCGCGGTCATGCGCGAGCACGTCATCAGCGGTGTTCCCGTGGTCGAGGGGGAGCGTCCAGTCGGCATTCTCACCGCGCGTGACATACGATTCGAGCAGAACCTGGACCAGCCCGTTCGCGCGCTGATGACGAAGGAACTGGTCACCGTGCCGCCCGGGGTGAGCGTCGACGAAGCGAAGCGCTTGCTGCACAAGCACCGCATCGAGAAGCTCCTCGTCGTTGACGCCGAGGGCAAGCTCGTCGGGCTTATCACCATCAAGGACATCCTGCAGGCCGACAAGTACCCGCAAGCGGTCAAGGACGACCAGCGGCGATTGCGGGTGGGAGCCGCTATTGGCCCAGGACAAGACCGCGTGGAGCGCACTGCGGCGCTTGTCGCCGCGGGCGTCGACGTTCTCGTCATCGATACCGCGCACGGCCACCATAAGGGGGTGACCGACGCCGTTCGCGCGACAAAGAAAGAATTTCCCGGCGTAAAAGTGATCGCCGGCAATGTCGCTACGGCCGAGGGCACGGAGGCGCTGATCGATGCGGGCGTCGATGCGGTCAAAGTGGGCATCGGGCCGGGGAGCATCTGCACGACGCGGGTCATCGCCGGCGTGGGCGTTCCGCAGATAAGTGCGGTCAATGACTGCGCCAGGATTGCCGATCGGCACGGGGTTCCGGTCATCGCCGACGGCGGAGTCAAGCACTCGGGGGACGTGACCAAGGCGCTCGCTGCGGGGGCGAGCAGCGTGATGATCGGGTCGCTCTTCGCGGGGACCGACGAGTCGCCCGGCGATCTCGTCTTGTACCAGGGCCGAAGCTACAAGGTGTATCGCGGCATGGGGAGCTTGGGCGCAATGAAGAAAGGTAGCCGCGACCGGTACAGCCAGGCGGGTTCTTCCGACGAGAAACTCGTTCCGGAAGGAATCGAAGGCCGCGTTCCCCACCGCGGCTCGCTCGCTTCGATTCTGTACCAGATGGTCGGCGGCCTGCGCAGCGGCATGGGCTACACGGGCTGCTCGAACATTCACGAGCTTCGCACGAGAGCGCGCTTTGTCCGCATCACGTCGCAGGGCCTCCGCGAAAGCCACGTGCACGATGTCATCGTGACGGAAGAAGCCCCGAATTATTTTCGCTCTTCGTAGAGCGTGACGCGGTTTGGTGGCGATTGAGAGGTCTGTTGAGCCGACGTTTTGTTGCACACTGGCTCGGGCGAGTTCGGTACGCGCAGGCGCATTCGCTTCAGGAGCGGTTGCTCGAGGCGCGAATCCGCGGCGCAATCGGCGACACGCTGCTTCTGCTCGAGCACGAACCGGTCATCACGTTTGGGCGGGGGGCGAAGGAAGGTAACCTTCTCGCGTCGCGCGAAGCGCTTGCAAGCAGCGGGATCGACCTGCACGAGACGGGCAGGGGAGGAGACGTCACGTATCACGGGCCCGGGCAGCTCGTGGCCTATCTCATCTTCGACCTCCGCCCGGATCGATGCGATGTACGGCGGTACGTTCGGGACCTCGCGCGGGTCATGATTGCTCTGTCGCGCCGGTACGGGGTGGATGCAAGCTTCGTTGAGGGAGATCCGAAGCTTGTCGGTGTTTGGGTGGACGAAGAGAGCCCCGCCCAATGGCAAGGCGACCCGCGGAGCGAGGGCGGCGCACGGCGGCCGGCGAAAATCGGCGCCATCGGAGTACGCATCTCGCGATGGGTCACAATGCACGGTTTCGCCTACAACGTCTCGACCAACCTCGCGGGCTTTCGCTTGATCGTGCCGTGCGGAATAACGCGCTACGGCGCGACATCGCTAGCTGCCCTCGGCCGGCCGGTGCCGACGGTAGAGACCATCGCGCGCGAGGCCGTCGCTTGTTTCGAACAGGTGTTCGAAGCCACCGCGACGCTCGCCGACCCCAGCGAGACCGCTGTCGGTCTCGCATAGAGGCATCGTTCCCCGAGGATGGAACGCGCTGCACGCGGCCGGACGTAGGCGCGCACCAGCGTCGTTTCCCAGGAATGCGGCGGGTGCAAGCGGTCCGAAGGACAACAGCACCGCAGCTTCGAACAGCTGTCGCTGGGCGGCGGGTCTGCCCAATGTGCACCGCCGGATCGCGACGCTCAAAATCTGGCAACGTGTCCGGGACACCGAAGAAACCGTCCGCGACAGGTCCGCGGAAGCAGGCCCTTCGTCAGCGCGACACCTCGCCAAAACCACCTCGATCTTTGTCATGCTTACAAATACGGCCCTTCGATCTCGTCTTCGCGGGTCGCCATACGGTGACTGACCCGATGGACTGCTGTCGGGCACGGAGAGTGCTCACATCAGCCAGTACGATGAACGCGATTTTTTTTGCCAGCAAACGTGCATTTCATGGCGTCTTGCGCGTCACGCGCAGGCCGCTTGGGTCGTTGGGGCTAACCGCAGCCCGATTTGACCTGATGTTCGTGCTCTTGCGGGGCGATACGGCGCGGGTCGCCGGGTCGACTCGACAGAGCGATTTACGCCGGACTCTAGGCGTCACCGCTTCAGTGGTCAGCCGCATGCTCCGTTCGCTCGAGGCGCTCGGATGGGTTCGGCGAACTCGGGCTCACTCCGACCGACGCCAGCGCGAAGTGACCCTTACCGAGCCGGGTCGAGGGCGCATTCGCACGGCATACAAGACGCTCTTTCGCGCGGCTCAACGACTCGTACACGAGGCCATTTGCTTCGGCCTTCACTGCGACCGCAATGCTCGCTTTTGGCACATGGCGACATTGGAGCAGTACCTTGACGGCATGCGCCGCCACTACGGCGACATGGCAAGCCTCTATTACCCCTGGCGCCATCCCGACGACTGAATCAGTGGGCCATGTAGTACTTGCACATCGCCGTGCAGTTGGGGCTGCCGTCGCACTGTTCCCCGTATTGCGTCTGGATGCGGCCGTCGCCGCAATAGGGCGCAATCGTGCAAAGGTTCGTGCATAGGTTGGGCCCGTAGGCGGTCGCCGAGTTCATGCTGCCCTGATCGCACTGCTCGGTGCCGTTCTTGATGCCGTCGCCGCAATAGGGTGCCAAGGTGCAGTTGGGGTTGCACGTGCCGTAGCTGCCGTCGTTTTTCCCGTCGTCGCACTGCTCGCCGGGGTCCTTCACGCCGTTGCCGCACTTTAGATGGCAACGTGCGTCGCACATGCTGCCGGGTGTTCCGTTGCCCGCCGTCATCGCTGCGTTCGGCATCCCGTCGTCGCACTGCTCGCCGGGGTCAATCACGCCGTTGCCGCACGTGATGATTGGGATGAGCGCGGAGCAGTCTGGCGCGCACGAGCCAGGCAGTCCGCTGTTGACTCCGTCGTCGCACTTCTCGCCCGGGTCGACCCGGCCGTCGCCGCAGTAGGGCGCAGGCATGCATCGGCTGGTGCACTTTCCTTTGCCGTAGGCCGTAGAACTATTCTGCGGACCGAGGTCGCACAGCTCGGGCGGGTTTTGCACGATGGCGTCGCCGCAGTAGGGGGCGAGGACGCAACCGGGGCTGCAAGTGCCGTAGGTGCCGTCGTTCTTGCCGTCGTCGCACTGTTCGGTTCCCTGCTTGATTCCGTCGCCGCAGTACGGTGCGAGAGTGCAGTTTGCATTGCAACTGCCATAAGCGCCGGTGTTCTTCGCGGCACCAAGGTCACACTGCTCCCCGCTGTCCAGAACGCCGTTGCCGCACTTGAAGTTGCAGCTCGCGTCGCAGCTGCTTGACGGCGTGCCGTTGTTCTTGCCGTCGTCGCACTGTTCGGACCCATTCTTGAATCCGTCGCCGCAATACGGACCCGCGGCGCAATGCGTGTTGCAAGCTCCCGGTCCGTACGCGGAGTCGCTGTTGGCCGCTCCGTTGTCGCAAGTCTCGCCGAAGGTCGTGTCGACCTTTGCGTCGCCGCAGAAGTGCGGGAGAAGGCAGCCGGGGCCGCACTTCTTTCCCGTGCCATCGTAAAGGGTGACGTTCTGACCGTCGTCGCACTGCTCGGGGGGCATCTGCCGAACTGCGTCACCGCAGTAGGGCGCCAGGGTGCAGTCTGCATTGCAGCCGCCGTACGCGCCGGTGTTCTTGGCGGTGCCGAGGTCGCAAGCCTCGTTGGGCGTGACGATTCCGTCGCCGCAAACGCTGACGCAGGTGCTCTTGCCCGCCAAGAAGTTCGAGAGAGTGAGCCAGTAGTTCGATTCGGTCGTGTGGCGTTCCGCCTGAAATACGGCCACCTCGTAAACGTTGCCCTTGGTCAGCGCGAACTGAGCGTTCGTCATCATGTCGGCGCCCAGCGGTAGGCTCACGCTGCCCACTGTGCGGGCGTGCACGCCGCCAATGTCGACGGCGCGCTTGCCGTTGATGAAGACGAAGACGTCGTCGTCGCCGCTGAAGGTCAGCGTCTCGGTACCCTTGTATTCGAACCAAGAGCGAACTTCGCTCGTAAAGCTGAAATTGTGGCTTCGCCCGTGGTTGCCGAAGCCGAGACCGTCGAGCGGGAAGTAGCCGCCAAGGGCCTTGTACGGGGGGTCGGTTACGCTGTTGAAGACGTACGTCCCATTGAGGACGCCGTTGACGTCCCTCTGGCCGAGAAGGCGGATGGTTTGAATGATCTGGTAGTTGCCGAGCGCCGGATTGGCGTTGGTCTCCGTATTGTACCAATCGTTGAAATTGGTGAGCCCGGTCGTGAGTTTGATCGGATTGGCGTCGGTCCCATTGTACTGCGGTTTTCGATCGGCACCCAAGAGCTGCTTGACGATGCTCACGGGAGTGCCCCCGTAACCGGACAGCCCATCCCCGGATGACTGCACACCGCAGCAAAGGTTCTCGAAGTCCGGGTGGCCGGGATCGGGAAAGCTCTGGAAGTCACGCAAAACGACGGGAAGGTCGATGTACGCGGGAGGGTTGTCCTTGCTCGAAGTGCACGTGAAGCCCGGCTCGATCGTGCACGTCGACGAGCAGCCGTCGCCCGATACCGTGTTTCCGTCGTCGCATTGCTCGGGCGCGACGAGAATGCCGTCGCCGCAGCGCGAGACGCAAGCGCCGACCGGATTGTTGGCTGTGCCGCAGGAGACCGGAAGCGTGCAATCGGGATTGCAGTGACCGTACTCGCCGGTGTTGTTGGCAGTGCCGTTGTCGCATTGCTCGCTGCCCTGCACCAGGCCATCGCCGCAGACCGTTTTCACGCACGCCGTACCCGGGGTTGCGCACATGTACCCTGGCTCGAGCTGGCAGGTGCTCGAACAGCCGTCGTTCGAGATGGTGTTGCCGTCGTCGCATTGCTCGCGACCTTCGAGTTTGCCGTCTCCGCAGATCGGCTGACAAGCCGCTCCCACGACGGGGCACTTCCAGCCGGGCTCCACTTGGCAGGTGGCCGAGCAGCCGTCGCCGCTCATCGTGTTTCCGTCGTCGCAAGTCTCGGTTCCTTCGAGCTTCTTGTCCCCGCAGACCACCGTATAGGTGCACACCGACGGCGGGGTCGCGTTGTTGCAAACCCACCCCGTCTCGATCTGGCAGGTGGGGCTGCAGCCGTCGTTGGCGGCGGTATTGCCGTCATCGCACTGCTCGCCCCGCGTGTAGTCGACTTTGCCGTCGCCGCAGAATGAGATGGGAGTGCAAGCCTGCCCAGGGGCTTTGCAGACGTATCCAGGCTCCACTTTGCAGTCGGCGGAGCATCCGTCGCCGGAGACCATGTTGCCGTCGTCGCACTGCTCGGTGGGATCGAGAATGCCGTTGCCGCAGACGTAGAGCGGGGCCTTGGTGCACGCTCCGCCTTTGGGGGGGCAGGTGTAACCGGATTCCACTGTGTGGCAGTCGGCCGAGCAGCCATCGCCCGAGAGCGTGTTGCCGTCATCGCATGCCTCGCCCGGCTGGACGACGCCGTCACCGCACACGATGGTCGATGAACAGACCTGATGTGGGGGATCGAGCGGCGGCATCGGGGTGACGCATTTGCAGTTCGGTTCGAGATGGCAGGTGCCGTCGCAGCAGTCGCCCGGCTTGGTGTTTCCGTCGTCGCACTGCTCGCCCATTTCGACGATTCCGTCGCCGCAGTACGCGTCGCGTTTGCACGCGCTGCCCGGAGTCGGGCAGAGATACCCGGACTCAATCTGGCAAGCGGACGAGCAGCCATCTCCAGAAACGGTGTTTCCGTCGTCGCAGGTCTCGCCCGCTTCGACGACGCCGTTGCCGCACACCGGCGCGGCTTGTGTCTTCGTGCAAACCGACGGAGCGCCGGTGCAGGCGTAGCCAGCTTCGACCTGGCACGTCGAGGAGCAGCCGTCGCCGGACACGGTGTTTCCGTCGTCGCAGCCCTCGCTGCCTTCTATCTTACCGTTCCCGCAAGCGACGGTGGACACGCACGCCTGCCCCGGTGTCGGGCAAGAGAAGCCAGGCTCGATCTGGCAGATGCCGGAGCATCCGTCGCCGGGGATGGTATTTCCGTCGTCGCAGGTTTCGCCGGTCTCCAGGATTCCATTGCCGCACACGGCCCCCTGCGCAGCGCACGCCTCGTCCGTGCACGCTTCCGGGCCGCTTTCGGTCATGCCGCCGTAGCCGGCATCACTGAGAAACAGTGTGTTGGGGCTATCGTCGGCAGTAATGCCCGCTCCGGCGTCTACCGAAGGTTCTACCGAAGGCGTTGAACCAGCATCCGGAAAGAGGCTGGCGGAGCCACCGCCGCATCCAACGAGCGCGCTAAGGCAACTGAAGACTAAAGGAAAACAAAACCCACGCAGCGAACTGGAAAACGCCATACGAATGGAAACGGTCGGAACCGCAGCGGCCGATATGTTCCAAGCAGATATTTCTACTTGTTCGCCCTACGTCGGCCGCCCTGTTCCTTCAGGCGCTCCTTCAGGCGGCGCGTCCTCGGTCCCACGCGCCGACGTGCAAATACGAAGGTACATGCGCGCCGGTACATTGTCCGGCTCCATTTCGAGCACTTTGCGCCATTCGTCTGCCGCTGCATCCACGTCGCCCAGCGACAGCAGGGTGACTCCGAGCTGGACGCGCGCCGGAACGTAGCTCGGACGCGCTCGTACGGCGGCTTCGTATTGTTCGCGAGCGCGCACAAGGTCGTTCGCCTCGCGCAGCAGCGTTCCGAGCTTCGTTCGAAGGTCGGCAAACTGCGGACAAAGCCTCACGCCCTTTTCGTATTCCGCGATGGCCTCGCGCAGGAGCCCCACGTCAGCGTACGCCTGCGCGACCTCGGCGTGCATGTTGGCGATCTTGCCTCGAGCGAAAGGGTCGAGGCCTTGTACGTTGGTGGCCGATCCTCGGACGCGGGCATACACGCGGCGCGCCGCCTCGTACTTGCCGCGATCGTTGTACGTCACGGCGAGATTGAGCGCGGCCTCGGTGTAACTCGGGTTTATCGCAAGCGCGCGCTCGAAGTGGTATTCGGCTTGAGCAAAGTTGCCGCGTGTGTGGCAGATGACTCCCAGCATGTCGTGCACGTCGGCAAGACGTTCGCTGCTCTCGAGCACTTGCCGCAGCAGGGGCTCAGCCTTCTCGAACTCGCGCTTTTGGTAGTGCTCGCGGCCTAGGAGCAGCCATTGCTTCGTGTGCTCGTCCATTGTGCCCCTGACGCTCGCTACCGTTTTTGCGTGCCAGGCAGTCCGCCGAGGGCCCGCTTGACGAGCCTACGACGAACACGTGACAAGCGGGAGCGCGAATTTGCTTGAGGGCTCTCCCCCGTTGCGTTTGCCCGGCGTTGCCGCTAAGGCGTGACTTGAGTGCAGGCTGATGAGCCCAAGAGGCCGACCGAGGGCGCGCCGAAATTAGAGGAGGGTGGGCGCGCAGTCGCAACGGAACCGCCGGAAAGCGCGCATCGCGACGCGGAGACTCCGCCAGCTGCGTCCACGTCGCGGTCCATCCCCGAGGCTGAAGAGGCTGAAAAGGAGCGTGGGGTTCGCAAGGGTGCATTCCCCATACGCGGACGCGTTGCTCTCGCTCTTGCCGGCGGCGCGGCGGCGCTGCTCGGCGCCGTTCTCGCACCGTTGGCTGCCCAAAAGACCGCAGGATCGGCTCCCGTTCCGGAGGTTAGCGCGGCCACGCTGGCGGCTTCGGTCGCCGCGTTGGAAGGCGTCGTGGACGCGGGCGGACCGGAGATGCAGCTCGAGGCACTGGCTAATGCGCTGCCGCCGCCCGAGCCGATTTGGCGCATTGCGCAACTCGGATCCGATTCGAACATCTCTGTGGTCGAGCTGATCATCGGCCACCGACCGCTCTTGGCGGCACTCGCTGCCGCACACGTGTCGCACACCGAGGCCCAACGTCTCACCAAGTCGCTGGCCGCCGTTCGTAACATCGAACGCCTGGGCCCAAAAGACGGGCTGTCGATTGCGCTCGACAAGACGACGCAGCGGCTCGTCGCCTACGAATTCGCCACATCGCCGTCCGACGTCTGGCAGGCGCGTGAAGAAGCGCTGTCCGATGGGACGACCAAGCTCGAGGCTCGAAAGCTGGACCTTCTCACCCAGCGCGTGCGCGTCGGCAAAGCCGTGCTGGTCGGCGCCGATCTTCGTGGTTCATTTGCCGAAGCCGGGCTCACGCCTGTGGAGGAGTTTCTTGCGATGCTGGACGATGCTCTCGACGGGCACGCCGAGCTGTCGGACATTCGTTCGGGAGCGCGCCTGCGGCTGGTTGCCACGCAGGAGGAGCTCGACGGCGCGTTCGTGCGTTGGGCCTCTCTCGACGCGGTCGAGTATCTTCCGGCCAACCCGAACGCGGCTCCCGTGCGTGTATATTCCTTTGGCGACGGCGAGGGCGCGGGCGACTCGAAGAAGCGACACGGGTGGTACGATTCGAAAGCGCGCCAACCGTTTCACGGAGGCTGGCGTTCTCCAGTGCCGCTCGCGCGAATTGCGTCCCGATTCAACCCGCACCGTATGCATCCGGTGCTGCACGTCATTATGCCTCACAATGGCGTCGACTTTGCTGCACCCATGGGGGCTCCCGTCTATGCGACCGCCGCAGGAGTGGTGACGAGCGTGGGCAGTGATGGGCCATGCGGCCGGAAGGTCGAAATTTCTCATCCCGCAGGGATTACGAGCGTTTACTGCCATCTCTCGAGGTATGCCGCAGGCTTGCGCGCCGGCGAGCACGTTGAGCAACGCCAGCTTGTCGGTTACGTTGGTCAGACGGGACGGGTGACCGGTCCGCATCTTCATTTCGGCATCCGTCGCAACGGGGTTTTCGTCGATCCGATGACGCTGCGTCTCGACGGGGTTCGCGTCGTTCCTCGCGCCTTGCGTGACGAGTTCGAGCGGCAACGCACCGCCCTCGACAAGGAGCTTGACAACATTCCGCTCCCTGCTTCGGGCGGGGTGCCGATTGAGATCAACGAGCCTGAAACGTTCTACGAGGAACCGTGAGGTGGTAGCGTAGCCGCCCTCGGGCCGATGGCGAAAAGCACGCAAGCGGCGAAAGTTGGGCTCTTCGTCGTGCTGACCGGAGCTCTTGCCTTCGGGGTCTATCGCTTCGTCAGCCCCAAGATGGGTGGCGGCAGCGGCTACACCGTTCATGCCTTCATCCACGACGCGACCGGTCTCGCCACCCGTTCGCGTGTAACCATTGCGGGCATCCCTGTTGGCACGCTTGACTCGATTCGCTTGGAGAATGGCGCGGCCAGACTCGACGTGAAAGTAAAGGGCGACGTTACCCTCTACGACAACGCGACGCTGGGGAAGAAGAGCGTGTCCCTGCTCGGCGAATCGGCTGTCGTCCTTACTCCGGGCACCCCGGATCATCACGCGCTGCGTGATGGCGACCAAATCCGCATCATCGTGGAGGAGACCACGCCGGCTCAAATCCTTGAGGAGGTTAAGCAGATTGCCGACAGCGTCCGCGCAGTTGCCGATCAACTCGCGAAGTCCATCGGTACGGAACAGGGCGGCCAGAACATCAAGCTCATCTTGCAGAACCTGGCCGATGCGTCCGACGCTATCAACAGGACGGTCCGCGAGAATCGCGAGCTCATTCACGACACGCTCAGCAACGTCGACGAGATCTCGCGCAACGCGAATCCCGAGCTCTCCAAGATCCTGGAAAACGTGCGGGTCGTTACGCAGGAGGTGCGTGAGCTCATGGCTGCCACGGGACAAACGCAGCAGGGGCAAAAGGGAGAGCTCCGAGACACTTTCGAGCGAATCGATCGGGCGAGTAAGTCCCTCGAGAGCGCGCTGGCGCACATCGACAGCATCAGCGGGCGCATCGACCGAGGCGAGGGGACCATCGGCAAGTTGACGAAGGATGAACAGCTCATCAACGAAGTGCAGGGGGTGGCCGAAGGTGTCAACGATTACGTGCAGAGCCTCACGCGCCTGAAGACCATCGTGGGTCTTCGTAGCGATTACAACTTTCTCGCCAATACCATCAAGAGTTACGTCGAGCTTCGCCTACAGCCGCGCGAGGACAAGTACTACGTTCTCGAGCTAATCAACGACCCTCAGGGCTTCACGTCGATCACCGACAGTACCGTCGATACGACGAACGTGACCCAGCCTTCCCACTATCGAACCATCACGACGACCACGAGTGACTCGTTTCGCTTCTCGCTGCAGTACGCACAAAGGCTCGGGCCGTTTACCGGCCGCTTTGGAATCAAGGAGTCGACCGGTGGCATTGGCCTCGACATCCATCTTCTGCAGGATCGATTCGAGATCGTGAACGATCTGTTTGGGTTCAGCGTCGAATCGCAACCTCGTTGCCGCGTGAACATCACGTATCAGTTCATCAAGCATCTTTGGCTGCTCGGGGGTGTCGACCGACTCTTCTTGCCGAGTCAGCGCGACTACTTCCTCGGGCTGCAAGTGCGCTTCACCGATGACGATCTCAAGACGCTCCTGCCGTTCTCGGGCAGCGCCACGTCCGCCGCGACGAAGTGAGTTAACGCGACGAAGGCGTTCTCCAGGCGAGAAGCTTCGCGCCTACCAAGACCTCCACTCCACGCAGGGCTTCGGCGGCGGTGGCCGTTCCTCCCTGCTGCGCAACTGTAGATAGAATCTCGCGCAGCGACCTCGGCGCGGTGACGAATTGAAGCAGCCACTTGACCGCCGGCGGCCATGCGGCCTGGGTAAGCTTTGGACTTGGCGAGGGTACGGGAGCCACGACGTTATCGAGGCGATCGCGCCAGAAGGCCAGCGGGACCTCACCCGGTTCCGCCGCTTCCAGCCCGGCGATGAGCAGCGCGGGCAACTCCAGGTCGAGCGGAAACTCGACGTGGGGAGCGGTCTGTCCCATGTAGAAAGAGAGTTTGCCCGTGTGCCATTGGAACAAATCGACCAGGCGATCGCGGCCCTGATCGCGGATCGCCCGAAAGATCTCGAGGGAGCCCACCAGGCCGAGCGCGATGAGCGTGTCGCCCATGCGACCGTTGTAGCGAGGCAGAACGGCGAGCGCGAAATCAAGCTCTTCGCGCGAGATAACCTTTCTGCGCACCAGGTACTCGCCAAGAAGCTCGCTCGCGTTGTTCGAGGCAACGTGATGGAGCTTGCCGCCGACGAAGTAAAGCTCCTTGCGCCCGCCCTCCTTGGCGAGGCTGCCGGACGGCAGCGCCCGCACGGATTCCGTCAGGCCTTCCGCGAAAAGCACTCCGGTTGCCTCCGACTCGATGACCCGAACGAGGATCGTCACGAGCGAGGCGGTCGATACGTCGTCTGCGAAGTCGGGCGCGGCGACGCCCGCCATCTTGTTGGTCGTTGCTGTCGTCCGAGCTGGCAAGAACCGGACGAGGTCATCGATCGATTCGAGCGGCTTTGGGCCCCGACCCATATAGTCGACCACGTCGCCGCGGCCCACCTGGCCCGTCGCGATGGCTTCCACCAGGCGTGCGAACGGCCAGGGACCGAGCCGAGCCCCGGTCCCCACCACGACGAACGATGGAATGCTGGTGTACTCGCCGGTCGTGCGCTGCGAGTCGGCGTCGCTCGCGTCATCGGGAGCCGGAGACTGCTGGCGCAGCTTCGCTGCGCTGTCGCGCACCGCTTGCATTTGCTCGACGGACGGCACCGTTTTGACCCAACGAACGAGAGCGCCAATCTCCGCTCGCGAGGCCTCCGGCTCCGTATCGAACCGCGCCAGCGCTTGGGACAACGCAGCGGCGGTCGGGATGCGTGTTCGTGGATCGCGGGCCAGCGCGCGCTCAAGCACCTCGAAGAGGCCCTTGGGCAGCTTCGAACGGGCGGTGCGCAGTGGATCGATACGGCAGTCGCGAATTGCCAGGAGCACCGCCAGTTGCCCGCTTCCAGCGAACAAGGCTTGCCCGAGCAGCATTTCGCTGAGCACGGCCGCCATGGCGAAGAGGTCCGCACGGTGGTCGAAGGGCTCTCCCGCCACCTGCTCCGGAGCCAGGTACGCGAATTTGCCCTTCAGCATCGCACTTGCGGCGCCCCGCTGCGTCGCGCGACTGGAAGCTCTTGCGATTCCGAAGTCTCCGAGCTTTACGTCGCCGAGGGTAGATAGATAGACGTTCGAAGGCGTCACGTCTCGGTGCACAATCCCAAGGGACTGACCGTTGGCGTCCTGGGCTGCGTGAACGCTGTCTAGGGCACGTAGGAGCTGGCGGGCGACGTAGACGGCAATGCTCGGGCCGAGGGTCCGCCCTTCGCCCGAGAGGCGTCTGAGCAGGCGAAAGAGATCGCAACCGTCGATGAGCTCCATCGCCAGCCAGGGTTCGTCGCCCGCGGTGCCAAATCCGAATACTTGAACGACATTCTCGTGGCGAACGGCCGCGTGCAGGGCAGCTTCCCGCTCGAACATCGTGCGGCCCTCCGGATCCGCCATGAACTGCGGCAACAGCCGTTTGACCACGACGCGGCGGGGCTCGCTTGTGGGATCGATGGGACGCGCAAGATAGACCTCGGCCGTTCCCCCGACTGCGAGGCGGGAATCGAGCCAAAAAGGCCCGAACTTGACCGGTCCGCCCGAGAGCGGTCGGGGCACCGGTGGTGCCGGAGGCTTTTCGCCGAGCGACATTTCAGATCAGAGTGTATCTATGCGCGGCGCTGGGATCACGAAATGACGAAATATTCGCGGTCCTTCGTTTTTGCCCTCTCCGCGGTCACTTTAGGGCTCGCCGCATGCGAGGGATGCCGTTGCGCGCCCACATCTGGCGCACGATCCCCGACGCCGGTGAGTGACGGGCCGCCGCCGACGGTGCGCCTTTACCTCTTGAGCGACTTGGCCGGTGCTCTCGAACCTTGCGGCTGTACCAAAGATCAGCTGGGGGGGTTGGATCACTTTGGCGCATGGGTCAGCCAAAACCGCACCCGCGTTCCGCGCGCCTGGGTGGCCTCCGCCGGACCGCTTTTTTTCATGGATGAGCACCTTTTGCCCGAGCGGTCGGATCAGGACCGGACCAAAGCCGACACCATTGCTCGTGTGCTGCGACGCCTGGACTTTGTCGCGTTTGCCCCGGGGGTCAACGACTGGGCGGACGGGACGGCAGGTCTTGACCGACGCGCGAGCGAGGCAGGCGCCGTCGCGATTGTGGGCGCAGACGCCGCGTCTTCGCCCGCTGGCACCGTCGACGGGGTACCGATCAGGGTGGGTTTCATCGGCTACGGCCAGCGCCTACGGCCCGAGGGTGCGCCCAGCGCGGTGGAGGTCGTGCGGAGAGGCGTTGCGAGGGCCAAAGCCGACGGCGCCAACGTTCTCGTGGCTCTCGTTTCCGTGGGTCGGGGCGAGGGCAAACGGGTCGCCGATGCCGTTCCCGAGCTCACCGCCGTGGTGGTGGGGTCGACCAAGTCGGACGGAGAGGCGAACACGAGCACTCCGCAGGGCGAGCAGGTAGGGGATGTACTGATCGTGCAAACGGCGAATCATCTGCAGAGCGTCGCCGTGCTCGACCTCTTTGTGCGACAGCCGGTACCGCGCGACAAGACCATTCAGTTTGCCGATGCGACAGGCCTCGAACTCGCGCAACGGCGCGAGCAGCTGACTGGTCGCATCGACGAGCTTCACGTGAAGATTGCAGCGTGGGAACGGGACAACGGCGTGAGCGAGGCCGATCTGCGAGCCCGTCGTCGCGATCTTGCGAAGTTGGAGGCCGAAAGGGAAGCACTCGACGTGAAACTGCCCCCGGCTGGCGGGAGTTTTTTTCGCTATAGGATCAAAGAAATTCGCGATTCCCTTGGGAAAGACCGTGCGATCGAGGCGGACCTTGCGTCGTATTACAAGGTCATTCACGAGCACAATCGCATCAAGTTCGCCGACCGCTTGCCACCGGAGGCCGAGGCCGGACAGCCGACGTACGTCGGAATTGCGTTGTGCTCGAAGTGCCATCCAGGTGCGCGCCAAGTCTGGGACAGCACACCCCACGCGCACGCGTACCTTACTCTCTCGTCGCAGTTCAAAGAGTTCAATCTGGACTGCGTCGGCTGTCACGTGACTGGCTACGACAAGCCGGGCGGGAGCACAGTCACGCACGTGGATCGCTTGAGCGACGTGCAGTGCGAAGTTTGCCACGGCCCAGGGTCACGGCACGTGCTCGACCCCAGCGATAAGAAGTGGATGGTGAGAAAGCCTTCGGCATCCGTGTGCTTGGAGTGCCATCATCCACCCCACGTAGAAGAGTTCGACCCTGAGGCGAAAATGCAGCGGATTCTCGGTCCCGGTCACGGCCAGCCAGCCCAGCCAGGCCAGCCAGAGAAGTGAGCTGTAAGTTGCCGACCGGTCGGTTGACGGGGTATGGATTCAATGTGAACGTCCTGAAAAAGGCTTCGGCTTCGGCGTCACCAGGCGCGGCGACCGCGGGGGACGTCGCTCCCCCCACGCGGCGCGAGGTTCTCGTGCGCGTCGGGACTGCCGCCGCGGTGCTGAGCGCCTCTGCGGCCGCGGCCCGCGTCTTGTGGGACAAGGGAGGCTACGAAGTCGAGCGGTCCAGCGGCACGCGCCAAGTGCGCGACTATCGCCGTGTGGAGCGAGATGCGGAGCACGCGCAGCTCGCCATCGCGCGGGCTGCGCCGAAGGAAGCTGGCGATGATTCACCTCGCCCGACGGCGACGCCCGAACAGCTCGTGCGCCGGGCGGTCGACGCGATGGGGGGCATGCGTAAGTTCGTCTCTCGGGGGGATGTCGTCGTCGTCAAGCCGAACATCGGTTGGGACCGCATGCCGATCCACGCGGCTAACACCAATCCGGACGTGGTCGCGGCCGTCATCCGGCTCGCGTACGAAGCGGGCGCGAAGAAAGTCGTGGTGGCTGACGGTTCGTGCAACGACCCGAACCGTTGCTTCCAACGCTCGGGGATCTGGCGGGCCGCCTACGAGCTTGGCGCGGACGTTGTGCTTCCCCAAGAACATCGCTTCCGCACGATGCGTCTCAAAGGCGATGTCCTGGACGAATGGCCCATCTTCACGACGCTCGTGGACGCGGACAAGGTCATCAACGTGCCGGTGGCCAAGCACCACAATCTCGCCAAGTACACCGCGGCGATGAAAAACTGGTACGGCGTGCTCGGCGGGCGGCGCAATCGCCTGCATCAGAACATCGACACTTCGATCGCTGACCTTGCGACGTTCATGCGCCCCACTTTGGTCGTGGTCGACGCTTGGCGGGTGCTGCTGCGCAACGGTCCGCAGGGCGGGAATATCGACGACGCGAGAGACATGCACACAGTCATTGCGTCTGTCGATCAAGTCGCCGCCGACGCCTACGGATGCACACTGATTGGGCAGAAGCGCGAAAATCTCGACTATCTCGCGATGGGCGAGAAGCGTGGGCTTGGGACGATGCATTGGGAGACCTTGCGGGTGAAGGAGGTCTGATGGCCCAGCCGCACATTCCGCAGCACGCCGGGGTCGGCCTCGCTCCAACGTTGGCCGCGATCGGTCCGCCGGAGACGCATCCGCACGTGGAGGCGATACCGTGGAAAACGGGGAGAGTCGGCGTTGTCCCCGCGCTGGACGCGGGTGGCGTGATCGTGTCTGTCCAAGAACGCTTGGGCGCGTGCGCGAAGGGGGAGGCGTGCGCGTGCGCTTCCGCGCCTGCGATGGCGACCGCGACCGCAACCGCGCCGGCGACCCCGACCGCGACCACGCCGGCGTCCGCGACCGCGGCTGCGACCTCGACTGCGGCCGCTAGCAAGCGGGCAAAGAAGTTGCCGGGAAGCGGCATTCCTCCCCGCAGGATCGCCGTCATCCTCAAGTGGGCACGGCGGATTTCGCAGGTCGCCTTTCTTGTGCTCTTTCTCTATTTTCTTTGCCAGACCGCATTTCGCGGCAGCTTTGCCGCGCGCGCTGACGCGCCAGTCCGCCTGCCGCTGCCTGTCGAAGCGTTCTTGCTTGCGGATCCGTTCGTCGCGGTTATGACGGCGCTCTCTACGCACACGGTCTACCGCGGCCTCTTGTGGAGCGTGGGACTACTCGCGCTGACGATGATTTTCGGGCGCGTGTTCTGTGGCTGGATTTGCCCATTTGGTACGCTGCACCATTTCTTCGCCTGGCTCTTGCCGAGCCGGCACGGTCGCGGCGCTTCGCGCGTCGAGGCCAATAAGACGCACACCTACCAGCGCGCGAAGTACTACCTGCTCTATGGGTTTCTCGTGGCCGGTGTTGGAGGAAGCGCCATCGGCGGTCTGTTCGATCCGATATGCATCGCAGTGCGCTCGATCGGCCTCGGCATCATTCCGGGCATGCAATATTTGTCACACCGGGCGCTCGGAACCGCGCAGAGCGTGCCCTCGCGCGCGGTCCAAAGTGTGGCGGATCACACGCAGGACTGGCTCGCGCAAGCGGTCTGGCAAAGCAAGCAAGGCTACTTTCACCAGACCTGGTTCATCGTCTTTTTGCTCGTTGCCGTCCTTTTTGCGAATCGGTTCATTCCGCGCTTCTGGTGCCGCGTTCTCTGCCCGCTGGGCGCGTTTCTCGGGGTCTTTTCTCGATTCGCGCTTTTCGGGATGACCAAGGATCATGCGAAGTGCACCGACTGCAATCTGTGCCTCGTGCACTGCCAGGGCGCGGACTCTCCGCAAGGCGGCGTCAAGTGGCGACAGGACGAGTGCCACATGTGCATGAACTGCGAGAACGCCTGCCCGGAGGACGTCATCAAGTTCACGTTCCTGCCGAATCGGCGCAGCGCAATCGGCGTGCCGGACACCCAGCGCCGCACGGCGCTGGCTGCCGTCGGAGCGGGCGCGATGTTCCTGCCGGCTGCACGCGTCGCCGACTCGCTCGACGCCAACTACCACCCCAAAGTGATTCGACCGCCGGGCGCGGTCGAGGAGCGTGCGTTTCTCGAGCGTTGCATTCGGTGCGCCGAGTGCATGAAGGTGTGCCCGAACAACGCCCTTCATCCGGCGTTCTTCGAGGCCGGTGTCGAAGGCCTGTGGACACCGATTCTCATCGCCCGAATCGGCTACTGCGAGTACTCGTGCGTGCTCTGCGGACAGGTATGTCCCACGGGCGCAATCCAGAAGATCAGCGAAACGGAGAAGATGGGCCTGGGGCAGCCGCCCATCAAGATTGGCACTGCGTTCTACGACCACGGTCGGTGCCTTCCATGGTCGATGCAGACGCCGTGCATCGTGTGCGAAGAGTTCTGTCCAACCTCCCCCAAAGCGATTTGGGTCGAGGAGGTCGATGCGCCGGTTCGCGACAGCAAACCGGGTCCCGACGGCGCTCCCCCCGCATTCCGGAGCGTGCACTTGCAGCGCCCGCACGTCGACCCGAGCCTGTGCGTCGGGTGCGGCGCGTGCGAAAAGGTGTGTCCCGTGCAGGACCAGCCTGCGGTCTACGTCACGAGCGTCGGCGAGACACGCAGCCGAACGAACGTAATCTTGCTCGAGAACACGAACTACAACCAGAAGAGCTAGGGCCTCTGGGATGCCTCTTGGTCACGCGTCGGGAGGAGGCACGAACGCGCCGTAGAGGGCCACCACGCTGCCGCTGTCTTTCGGCTTTGCGTCCGGCTGACCGTTTGCGTCGCCGTCCGCTGCGTCCGGAGGCACGAAGGCTCCGTAGAGCGCGACCACGCTTCCGCCGTCGCGTTGGCTCCCGTCTGAGGCTGCGGCGTCGGACGAGCCGATAACGTCCGACGAGCCGACGACGTCCGACGAAGCGCTCCCGTCCAACGGGGGCTTTGCGTCCGACGCGTCGCTCGCGTCCGGAGGCACGAACGCGCCGTAGAGGGCCACGAAGCTTCCGTCGCCCTGGCTCGCGTCACTGGTGCTGGAGCCCGAGCTGCCGCCAGGCGACGGGTTTCCCGTGTCGGACGACGAACAGTCGGTCGTGGCCAGAACGGCCCCCACAGCGCCGGCGGCAAGGAGAGCGGCACGCGACATTCGACCCTTGGCCGCGAGCGAGGGGTCATCCGTGCAGGCCGCCTTCGCACCGCAGAATGGACAAATGCAGTCGCCTTGCTTGACGTGCCGCGAGCACGTGGGACAGGGAACAAATCGCGCGCTCATAGCGTCCTCCCTTATGCTGTCGGCCGATTGTATGCCATTGCGCGGTAGCGCGACAGCTCGTCTTCCGGCCAGGGCTCTTCGACGATCTCGAACCGCCCGTAGTCGAACGGGGTTCCTTCCGGCGCCTTCACGCGGATCAGCCTTTCGCGGCGGTTCTCGCGCAAGAGTTCCAGGGCGCGGTGATGGCAAAACGGGTTATTGCCCGGCCGTCCGAAAAGAACGTGCGTCGTCCACGAGCAGCCCCCAAGGCAAGCCTCGGCGTAGTAGCAGCCTCGGCAAAAACCCCATAGGTCGTCCACAGTGCGCTCGCGTGTGAAACGAAGCGGCGCAGCGCGCTCCCAGATGTCGCGCAGCGAATGGTCACGAAGGTTGCCCCCGACGTAGTCCGCGGTTGGAAGCGAGGGGCAGCCTTTGATGTCGCCATTGGCCTCGACGCCAAGGGTCATCCGACCGGCGCCGCACGCACCGACATGCTGGTTCGGCATGAACGCGCGAAGCACGCTCTCGTGCGGGCCGAAGTACCCGATGTTGTTTCCAGGCCACAGACGGATCTTCACCGCATCGGCACGCGCCTTCAGGCGTGCGAGGCGGGGCATGACATCGATGACCTGATACGGTTCGAGAAGAAGGGCTTCTTCGTCGGCCGCGCGGCCCATCGCCACCGTGAGCTGCACTTGCCAGCCATGGATGCCCTCGGCGGCGAGAACGTCGAAGATAGCCTCGATCTCACCGAGACTGGCTCGATTGATCTGGGTGTTGGTGGCGACCGGGATGCCCGCTTGGCGTAGGTTACGCATCGCTGCGATCGCCGCATCGAAACTCCCGCGGACGCCTCGCAACGCGTCGTGAGTTTCCCTCAGGCCGTCGATCGAAACCGACACGCTTTGCACCCCGGCGTCTTTCGCGGCGCGCGCTCGATCGGGAGTAAATCCGCGGCCTCCGGTCGTGATCGTGCACTGCATCCGATGCGCGCGAACGCGCCGGGCGATCTCGGTCCAGTCGTCGCGCAAATAGGCCTCGCCCCCAATCAGGGTGACTTCTTTGACGCCCAGATCGGCCATTTGGCGGACGAGGTCGAGCGCCTCGGCGGTGGTCAGTTCCTCGGGGCGCTCGCGCCCGGCGCGCGATCCGCAGTGCCGGCAAGCTAGATCGCAGCGCAGCGTGATTTCCCAGACCGCGTAAATGGGGCGCCACTTGGCATCGACCGCGCGGGCGTCGTCGGCAAGGGGAAGCGATCGCCTCGGAGGAGCCGCTACGGGCGCAATGGGCAGCGAATGGGGGCGAGCACCGAGGCTCAAAGGCCCATCATCGTAACACCGGTCGCGACAAAAACGCCAAGACTCAAAGGCGTTCGGAGGGGATACTGGATACCTACCACAGGTGCTCCTGGACGAATCCTTGGTGCGTGGCGCCCGCCTCTTCGACGCGGGGCGTTTCTTCGACGCTCACGAGGCGTGGGAAGAGCGCTGGGCCGTCGCGACCGACGAGACGGAGCGGCGCATTCTTCAAGGCCTCATTCAGGTCGCTGCCGCGCTGCACAAGCTCTTCGTGATGAAGTCGGCGGAGTCTGCGTCGCGGCTCCTTGCGAAAGGGCTCGCGAAGCTCGATGGATGTCCTGCGCGCGCGGCGGAAATGGGTCTCGGCCCCTTCTGCGACAGCATGCGAGCGTACGCGCGCGACCTGGCAGCGGGCCGCTTCGAACAGTCGGCCATTCCCACGCTCGGCGTCCCTAATGCTAGGTTCTTGCGTGTGAACGATCTCTTTTTACGCGCGTGCCGTCGCGAGCCGGTCGACCGAACGCCTGTCTGGTTCATGCGGCAGGCAGGGCGCTACATGCCCGAATACCGCAAGCTCCGCGAGAAACACACGCTGCTCGAGCTTTGCAAGACGCCCGAGCTTGCGGTCGAAGTCACGCTGCAACCACTGCGGCTGGGCGTCGACGCGGCGATTCTCTTCGCCGACATTCTCCTGCCGCTCGAGCCGATGGGGGCGTCCTTCGAGTTCGCCAAAGGCGAGGGCCCGGTCATCCACGAACCGATTGCATCACGTGAGCAGATTGAGCGCTTGCGCATCATCGATCCCGAAGAATCGCTTGCGTACGTGCTCTCGGCCATCAAAGCCCTCAAGCGTGAGCTCAAGGTTCCGCTCATCGGTTTTGCCGGAGCCCCTTTCACGCTTTCGAGTTATCTCGTCGAGGGCGGCAAGAGCTCGAACTTCGCCAAGACCAAGAAGCTGATGTTCGGAGCACCGGATGCCTGGCACGCGCTGATGCAGAAGCTCGCCGAAGTGGTTCGGCGCTACTTGCGCGCGCAGGTTGCCGCCGGAGTCGACGCCGTGCAGCTCTTTGATTCGTGGGTGGGAGATTTGGCGCCCGAGGACTACGTCGAGTACGTGCAGCCGCACGTCCGGCATGTGCTCGGCGACCTCGAGAAAACGGGAGTGCCCGTGATTCACTTTGGCACCGGCACGGCGACGCTTCTCGAGGCCATGCGCGATGCGGGAGGCACCGTGATCGGCGTCGATTGGTGCACCCCGCTTGCGGCGGCCTGGGAGCGCGTGGGCCGAGGCTACGCCGTGCAGGGCAACATGGATCCGTGCGCGCTCTTGGCCACCCGCGAGATAGCCGTGAAACACGCGCAGCGCGTGCTCGAAGCGGCAGCGGCCCGTCCGGGGCACGTGTTCAATCTGGGGCATGGCATTTTGCCCGAAACACCGGTCGATCACGTACGCGCTGTCGTCGACCACGTAGCGCAGGCGAGTGCTCGATGACCGAGGCGGTGCTTCTAGCCGCTCACGGGACCGTCGATGACCTGAACGACCTTGGTCCGTTCGTCACGAACGTGCGTCGCGGGCATCTGCCCCCGCCCGAGCTCCTGAGAGAGCTGCGCCGCCGTTACGAGGCAATCGGTGGCGGCTCGCCCGTCAATGCAATCAACGCAGAAGTGGCGCGCAAGCTTCAAAGCCGCCTGCAAGTTCGCGTCGCCTGGGCGAACCGTTTGTGGCGACCGTACGTGCGTGACGTCCTTGCCGGGCTTGCGCGCGACGGCGTGCGTCGCGTCGCGCTCGTTCCGTTGGCGCAGCTCTCGGCCCACGTCTACGAGGCGGATGCACGGCCCGCAGCGCAAGACGCGCGCATCGATCTCGCATGCGCAGCCAACTGGGGACAGCGCACGGCGCTGCGTGACGCGTTTGCGTCGCGCGTTGTGCAAGCGCTGGCGACTTTGCCCGAGGTCGCCGGCACAACGATCATAATGACCGCGCACAGCTTGCCCCGCTCGGCAATCGACGCGGGCGACCCGTACGAACGCGAAGTCCATACCGCGGCCGACGCCATCGCGCAGACTGTGCGAGAACGAACTGCAAGCAGAGCGAACTTCGTGGTCGCTTTTCAGAGTCAGGGGCTGGCGGGAGCGGCCGGATCGGTGCAATGGCTCGGCCCGGACTTGAAGGCGACACTGGACCTAGTCAAGGCGCGCGGGGATCGTCATGCCGTCTTCGCGCCAGTCGGTTTTCTCGCCGACAATGTCGAGATCTTGTACGACCTCGACATTGAGGCGCGCGCGATGGCCGCAGAGAGGGCACTATCCTACGTACGCGCCGCTTCTCTCAACGCTGACGACGACCTCGTCGAAGCGCTAGCCGAGGTCGCGCGGCCTTTGCTTAGCCATGAGTGAAGTGAGGCGCATCGTCGTCGTAGGCGGCGGCATTACTGGCCTTACCGCCGCTCACGCGGCGGCTCTTCGTGCTCGCGAGCTGGGGCGACCGATTTCAATCACAGTGCTCGAGGCCTGTGCGCGCCTAGGGGGCAACCTCATTACGGAACAGGTGGACGGCTTCCTGCTCGATGGAGGCCCCGACTCGTGGGTTGCCTCCAAGCCTCAAGCCACAGCGCTGGCGCGTGATCTCGGACTTGCCAGCGCCATCATTGGCACCAACGAGAGCACGCGTCGCTACTACATCGCGTGGGGCGGTATGCTTCATGCGGTGCCCGAGGGGCTCGTGTTGGGGGTGCCGACAAGACTTCTGCCGCTCGCGAAAACACGGCTCTTCACATGGCCGGGCAAGCTGCGCATGGCGATCGAGCCGCTGGTCGTGGCACGCCGCTTCGAGGGCGACGAGGACGAGTCGATTGCCGCCTTTGCGTCGAGGCGACTAGGGCGAGAGGCGGCCGATCGGCTCGTGGCGCCGCTCTTGGGGGGGATCATGGCGGGCGACGCCGACGATCTCTCCATACGTGCGTCCTTTCCCCAGCTCGTCGCCATGGAGCAAACGCACGGCTCGTTGGTGAAGGGAATGCTTGCCGCAGCGCGGGCGCGGAAGGGCGCGGGCGCGGACGCGGGCGCGGACTCGGGCGCGGGCGCGGGCGCGGGCGCGGGCGCGGGCGCGGGCGCGGGCGCAGGCGCGGACTCGGGCGCGGGCGTGCGAGGCAGTGCGTTCGTCTCTTTGCGGCACGGCGTGGGGGAGCTGATAGCCGCGCTAAAAGATCGTCTCAGCGCGCAAGGAGTGACACTTACGACAGGAGTCGCCGCTCGCACTCTGAGGCGAGCCGAGCGCGGCTGGATCATCGACACCGAAAGCGGCGCGCCGCTTGCCGCCGACGCGGTCGTGCTAGCGATCCCCGCGCACGTTGCCGCCCGTGTTCTTGCCGACGTGGACAGCGAACTCGCGGCTGGTTTGGCAAGCGTGCGGTATGTCTCGACGGCGACAGTGTTTCTGGCCTACGGGCGGCGCGATGTCGCCCATCCGCTCGACGGCGTCGGCTTCGTCGTGCCGCGGTCGCTGGGCCGGCCGATTCTTGCGTCCACCTGGGCGTCCAGCAAGTGGGCTTACCGCGCGCCGGAGGGCCACGTGCTCCTTCGCGTGTTCTTCGGAGGCGCGTGGGGCGAAGACGTGTTGGCCCGAGGGGACGACGGGCTGGCGAAGCTCGCCCAGCGCGAGCTGGGGGCGCTCATCGGTCTCACTGGAGACCCGCTGTGGGCGCGTGTCTATCGATTCGATCGGGCAAGCGTACAAATGCGTGTCGGCCATCTTGCCCTAATGCGTGCGGTGCGAGGGCGGCTCGCGAAGGTGGCACCGGCGGTTCGCCTGGGAGGAGGTGGATACGACGGCTTCGGGATTCCCGATTGCGTGCGGCAAGGGCAAGAGATTGGCCATGCGCTGGCGGGGGAAGGATATGAGCGGCAGTAGCCCGAGGCCGCGCCTCGTGGCGCTCGACTGGATGCGCGGGTTGGTGATGGTTCTTATGGCCGTCGATCACAGCTCCGCTGTGTTCAACGCGACGCATTTCGCGCAGGACAGCGCCGCGTCCTTTGCGCCGGGTACCCCGCTTCCGACCGTGCAGTTTCTCAGCCGATGGCCGGCTCACTTGTGTGCTCCCACATTCGTCTTTCTCGCAGGCGCGTCACTGGCCCTTTCGATCAGCCGCAGAACGGCGTCGGGAGAAAGGGCTTGGGATATCGACAAACACCTTCTCCTTCGGGGCGTCGTCATCCTTGCTTTCGAGGGCTGGTTTTCGCTTTTCTGGGTGGGGCGCCACAGGGTCCTCTTGCAAGTGCTCTACGCGATTGGCACCAGCATCGTGGCGATGGTCCTATTGCGGCGACTGTCCACCGGCATGTTGGTAGGGCTCGGGGCCGTGATCGTCGCGCTCTCCGAATGGCTCGTCGGCGTTCTCGGTTGGCGATCGCAAGAACCAACGCCAATCGGGCTCTTGTTGCTGGTTCCCGGGGACCGCGGAGCGTTCGTCTTTCGCTACCCGGCTCTTTCTTGGCTTTCGATCATGCTGTTTGGCTGGGCCTTTGGGCGTTTTCTCGCGCGGGGACCGGGCGCGCGCGCAACCGAGCGGCTGCTCGTGTCGGGGGGCGCTGCGCTCTTAGCGCTCTTTGTCGCCGTCCGCGCGCAAAACGGATACGGCAACGCGGGTCTCTTGCGAGAGGGCGGATCGCTGGTTCAATGGCTGCACGTCAGCAAGTATCCACCCGGCCTTTCTTACGTGACGCTCGAGCTCGGCGTGATGGCCCTTCTACTCGCGGGTTTCTGGATCATGGCCGAGCGCACGCAGGCGAGCGAGAGCGGATTGCTCATCGTCCTCGGAAGAACGCCGATGTTCTTTTACCTTTTGCACGTGGCGCTCTTGGTCGGGCTGGGCCGAGTGTTGCACCTTACGCACCGGCTTGGTTTGGGCGGCGCGTACCTCTTCGCGGCGGCGGTGGTTGCCGTGCTCTATCCCCTCTGCCGGAGTTACGGACGCTACAAGGCAGCGCATCCGACCGGGTGGACGCGGTATCTGTAATCAAGGCCCGGTGACCGTCGTGCTTCCCACCCACCAGACTTCGCCCGAGGTCTGGTCGTAGGACTTGAGAAACGTAAGGCGACCGTCGGCCGCGATTTGAAAGACCGCGACGTTCGGCAGGACCGTCGTGAGCGTACCCCCCTGCCTGCGAAACACCTTCTTTTGATTCCCCACGATCAGAAACTTGTGCGCGGGATCCACAACGAAGGTCCGTGGTTCGACGCCGTGCGAGTCCACCGCGGCGACGAACGTCGGTTCCCCCGTCGTCTGATTGATCGAGAAGAGAGCAATGTTGTTCTCCCCCGTCTCGGCAAAGACCATAGGCACCGGCCCGGCGTCCGCGACCGCCGCGTCCGCGGCACCGTCCGCATCCGAGGCAGCGGCGTCCGCATCCGAGGCAGCGGCGTCCGCATCCACGGGAGCGGCGTCCGCCACCGTGGCGTCACCGGCGTCGCCACCGGCAGCGTCCGTTCCCGCATCAAGGGGCGGGCCCGGATCGGGGATCGCCAAGTTGTTGCGATTGGTGATCCAGAGATACTTGCCGGACGGGTCGACCTTGATGGCGCCGGCGCGCTGCCCGTTGACTGCCTCCGTGGCGTTAAGCGAGGCATCCGGGGCGTCGGCCGCGTTTGCGACGCTCGCCACGTTGAACTTCTCGGTGAGCATCCCGTTCTGGAACGTGTATGTGATGAGGCGATTGCCGCGTTCCACGGACGCGTAGACCCAAGGCTGGGTGGGATGGAAATCGAGGTGACGCGGACCGTAACCGCTCGGGAAGGTGATCGTCTGCTTCGGCGTGAGAACGCCGCCAGAAAACGAATAAACTAGAAGGTGTCCCACATCTTCCGGCTTCGCCACGAGGCCGGCATCGGTCACCACGGTCGCTGGGTCGTTGCCGCGGTCGCAAATGGTGACGTACTGCCCCGACGGGTCCACGCGCACCTGATGCACGAACGCGCCGACGTTGCTGTTGCCCCCATCGGCCTGCGGCACCTCGGTTCCAAGCGTGCTGTCGCCGGCGATGTTGAAGACCGAGTACGATTGGGTCACGTTGTGAACGGTCAAAAGGTATTTGTCGTCTCCCGACACCGTCAGGTTGATGACGCGACCGCGCGGAGAAAGCAGGCCCAGGCCGCCATCGACCGAGGCGCCCAGAGCCGTAAGCCGCCCGGAGCTCGGATCGATCGCGTTGGCGTAGAGATAGTGGTCGGTGCCAGTCGTCGCGCCCAAGTAGAGGTGCTTGTGGCCCGGGTCGAAATCCGCAAACTGCAGGACTTGCGGCACCATCGTCGCTCCCGCGCCCGCATCCGTCAGCTTTGGCGTTAGAGTTCCGTCCGCGACGTCGAGATCGAACACGCCGAGCGAAAGACCCGAGTTCGCGTACAAGACCTCTTTTCCGCCAGCATCCAGACCGCCCGCGTCTGCGTCCGGGCCTGCATCCGAGATTCCCGAGCTGCTTCCACTGTGTGCTCCGGCGCTGCCGCTGGCCCCGGTGCCAGCACCGCTCGCACCGCTAGCGCCAGTTCCGCCGCTGCTGCTCCCGCTGCCTGCATTGTTTGCAGTGTTATCGGAGCACCCAATCCCCACGCCGAGTCCCAGTGCCGCCACCCCAACGATGGCAAGCGCAATTCGAACAATACGCATAGTGAGCCCCAGCCTCCCGGTCCCCCCTCTACGCTCGTGCCGCCGGCCTCGTCTATAGTTTTTTTTGCGCGCGCTCGGACCTACCGACGAGCCCGAAGATCGCCTCGT